>ENA-OQHY01000053-OQHY01000053.1-human-gut-metagenome-genome-assembly--contig:-NODE-53-length-61064-cov-10.461903_pt1 | contig 61064 bp, 69 predicted proteins | sample MGYA00242570_ERZ504733 | MGnify/ENA primary metagenome ERZ504733 (study PRJEB26092, sample SAMD00036219) | human gut metagenome | host: Homo sapiens | study: EMG produced TPA metagenomics assembly of... | reverse complement strand
ATGAGAAGCAGGGAGTACTTGAGAAGCTGAAGGACATTTTTAAGAAGAATTAGAGGGGGTACTTATTGTGGGAATAATGGATTTATTTAAGAAGAAGACTTCCGGCAATGTCGCAAAGGACCGCCTGAAGCTGGTGCTGGTTTCTGACCGTGCCAACTGTTCTTCCGAGATGATGGAGATGATGAAGAATGACATTATTGAAGTGATCTCACGTTACATGGATATTGATGCGGAGGCTCTTGATGTAAAAATCACCGAGACAGAGTCCGATTCCAATAACGGAACGGTACCGGCACTTGTCGCTAATATTCCGATCCGTGATATGAAGCATCGTCCGGACCCGAGATAGAAATTACAGAGTACATAAGAAAATGCCCGGCAGCTTCCTACTTGCCGGGCATTTTTACAACAGGGGTTTATATGATACGAACAATGTTCAGATCGGAATCAAGGAGAAGGACATCAGCTCTTGCACCAGGCGCAAGAGTGCCGATGGTATGTTCTAACCCGATACTTTTTGCCGGATTGTAGGTGGCAGCTTTGACAGCGACAGCAAGTGGAATGCCAAAATTTACTGCATTTTTCATACAGTCAAAAAGGTTTGTTGCTGAACCGGCAATAGTTCCGTCTTTTAAGGTGGCGAGCCGTCCCTTTTTCGTTACAGGTTGTCCTCCGAGTTCATATGTTCCATCGTCCATACCTGTGGCACGCATGGCATCACTGATCAATATCATGCGTCTTCGCCAAACATACGAAAGGTATTCCGGATAACAGATGGGTGGATATGTATGCCGTCACAAATTATTTCGGCCATGGCATGTGGGCAGTCAGTGGCTGCACCGATAATACCTGGATTCCGGTGATGCAATGGTGGCATGGCATTAAATAAATGCGTGACATGACTGGCTCCCGCAGCGAAAGCGTTTTGGGCAATTTCATAGGATGCCGTGGAATGACCGAGGGAGATGGTCAGCTGGGAATGAAATTCCCGGATAAAAGCATCCGCGCCTGAAAGTTCCGGTGCAATCGTAATGATGCGGATTTTGTTATCGCATGCCTGGGAAAGACGTCGGAACATATCGATATCCGGTGCGCGAAGATAGCTTGCTTTTTGTGCACCTTTTTTTCAGGAGAGAGAAATGGTCCTTCCATGTGGATTCCTGCGATAAAAGCATGGCTATTGTCATCTGGAATTTCGCGCGTCGATGCAAAGGCTGTCAGCAACTGGTTTTCCGGTAAAGTCATGGAGGTTGGACAAAAAGCTGTTACGCCGCAGGAACGAAGATATTTTGCAATTTTTAAAAGTCCTTCCGCGCTGCCGTCACTGAAATCACATCCCATAGCACCGTGAATATGGATATCGACAAGTCCTGGAATTACATACAGACCGGATGCATCAATAATGGTGTCATCTGCCGTATCAGCAGAATCCATTGCGATGCGATGGGTATCGCTATCAATATGCAAATCTTTTGTCAGGAAAGATCCGCTTTCTTCCCAGACAAGTCCGTTTTTTATAATCATAAGGAACTCCTTTACAAAAGCAATAAATATTAAATAAGATTTTTTTCAATGATACGTGATAGTGCAGCTTCATCGGCAACAATGGAAACATCATCGTGCAGCTGCAGTATGGATGCGGGCACCTGGGGAGTAATTGGACCAAACAGGGACTGATACAGGGCATCTGCTTTTCCTTCTCCATTTGCGATTAACAGGATATGTTTTGCCTCCATAATATTTTTGATTCCGGTTGTATATGCGTGAGTAGGAACTTCATCAATGGAATCAAAAAAACGGGCATTTGCCTGAATGGTTGTTTTTGTCAGTTCTACACAGTGGGTTTCTTTTGCAAATGTATCGGATGGTTCATTAAAGCCAATATGTCCATTGTTACCAATACCAAGAAGTTGTAAATCAATGCCGCCAAGCTGGTGGATAATGGAATTGTAACGGGTACATTCTTTATCAACATCTTCTTCCATACCATTTGGAATATAGGTATTTTCCGGTTTGATATTTACATGATCAAAAAGATTGTGACGCATGAAATAAGCGTAGCTTTCCGAATTGGATGCGTCAAGTCCTTTGTATTCATCCAGATTGATGCTGTGGATCTGCGAGAAATCCAGATCCCCTTTTTTATACCAATTGATGAGCTGTTTATAAGTTCCAATTGGCGAGGAACCTGTGGCGAGACCAAGTACTGATTCTGGTTTCAAAATCATCTGTGCGGAGATAATATTTGCTGCCTTGCGGCTCATTTCATCATAATTTTTTGTTTTGTAGATTCTCATAAATGTCCTCCTTGTTATGGTTCTCGTTTATTTGAGAATGATTATAGAATTAAAAAGCCAAAAAAGCTATATCTTTGAAGAAAACGGAAAGAACTATCAAAAAATGGAGTGAAAACACAAATATAAGGAAGTATAGGAACTGTTGCGGAAACTACTTTCAGAAATTACGACTAAAGATTGTATTTTATAGGTAGATTCGCTATAATTGCATGTAAAATAAAAAAGGCAGGCATAAGTGGAGAAAATGGTATGGTGGGAACAAGTGAGAATATTGGGAATTACAAACAAAGAACCGTCAGGGTTACACCTTTGCTGGTCTGCATCTGGGATTGCATTTGTAACGGCAGCAAGCGTTGTTACCGTGGAAATGGCGGCACAGAGCATTGCAGCACAGGAAGATGCATTTATGGGGGTTTTTATAAATGACGAAAAGCAGTTCCGGCAAAAAATCCGGGCAGTGCCGGGAAAGAGAAAATATATAATTTACCAGTAGGAATCAGCCGAAACCGTCAGGATCCGATTGGTGAAACTGACGGAAGAACAATATGGCAATGTGTGGATCACAAATCTTATTACGGATGCCCCGGTTACAAGAGATGCAATTCCATCCCGCCATTTGCTTTTCATAGGAGATTCGCTTACCGCTGGATATGGAGTGGATGGAATAAATGGGATTAGTGCATTCCGGACAGCGGATGAAGATGTGACTAAAACTTATGCATATCAGGCAGCAGAGATGCTTCATGCAGACAGCAGGATTGTTGCATATAGTGGGAATGGGGGATTATCCCGCTGGATTGCCCCGGAGCAGGATACACCTTATACGAAAAACATTCTTCCCGAAATTTTTCCCTATATACAAAACGAAGTTCCAGATCTGATCGTGTGTAATCTGGGGACGAATGATGCAAGTTATGTGAGGCAGATTCCTTCCCGCGAGCGTGCGTTTGTAGAAAAATATACGGATTTTATACAGCAGCTGAAGAAGGTTTTTGCTGATGCGAAAATACTTCTGCTTTATGGTCTGATGGAACAGACATTATGTGAAAAAGTACAGGAAACCGCGCAGCGATGTGGCACAGAGTTTCTGAAGCTTCCGTTGCAGAATCCGGTCAATGGCATGGGAACAGATGGGCATCCGGGTGCCAGGACGCAGCAGGAAATTGCGTTATATGTGGAAAGATATATGGAACAGATGATGATGTGGAGAACAGATGAACGATGATTATATGATCTCATTTCAAAATGAGACAAAACAGACAATAGAAGCATCCTATAAAAAAATGACAGCGGTTGAACGCAGTGTGGCAGATTTTTTTATTGGTAATAAAGATGATATGGATTTTTCTTCTAAAAATATATCCCGTGTGCTGTATGTATCCGAGGCTACTTTGTCAAGGTTTTCCCAGAAGTGCGGATACAAAGGATATCGGGAATTTATTTTTTCTTATGAAAGAGACTTAAAATTTGAACAAAAAAGCGAGGGAACAGAAAAGGATGTCGGATTGTTTGCGCGTCGCGTACAAAATTCGTACCAGAAACTGTTACAGGAAAATTTTCGGATTCTTGATGAGGAGCAGGTCCGGCGGGTGGCGGGAATGCTTAACATCAGTAAACGTGTACTGATTTTTGGAATCGGAAATTCCGGTTATGCAGCGGAAGAATTCCAGCTGCGTTTCATGCGTATCGGGATGGATGTTAATGCAGTTACAGATTCCCATATGATGAAGATAGGTGCAGCACTGGCGGGGGAGGAAACACTTGTGATTGCCATTACGTTAAGTGGGGAGACGGCAGAAGTGTTAGAAAGTATTCGGATTGCCAAAAGCAGAGGTGCAAGTATTATATGCATAACAGCAGTTTCCGGGTCATCCGTTGCAAAGGAATCGCAGGAAGTAATTCAGGTAGCAGCATTAAAAAATCTGGATACAGGAACAAAAATTTCACCGCAATTTTCGATTTTAGCAATTATGGATGTTTTATACTCTTATTATTTTGCAAATGATTCTTACTTTAAAACACAAAAATATAAGGCAACCCTGTCTGCTATTCGTGCAAAAGGGGAACACACGGAGGATAAAGATGAATAAAAAAAAGTATATTGGAATTGATATTGGAGGAACGGCAGTAAAGATTGGAAGTGTAGATGAAGATGGCACGATTCATGCAACAGAAACTTATGCCGTAAATTTTGATGGATATGAAACACCTATTTTGCAGACGGTAGTGAAGAGCTGCCATAATTTTTTGGAAAAATATCGTGAGAATGCTTCTGAATATGCAGGAATCGGGGTGTCAGCAACGGGAGCAATCTCTACAAAAAAAGGAGTGGTCGAAGGAACCGCAGGACATATTAAAAACTGGATCAACAGCCCGATTCAACAGGTGATGGAGCAGGAATTCCATATTCCGACAGAAGTGCTTAATGATGCGAATGCAGCGGCTCTTGGGGAAGCGTGGATTGGTGCTGCAAAGGGCAAAAAAGATGTTGTCGTTGTCACGATTGGAACAGGTGTAGGTGGCGGCATTCTCATGAATGGAAAGATTTTGCTCGGAGCAAGTGGATTTGCGGGTGAACTTGGACATATTCCGGTGCAGTATGAAGGGGAAATGTGCACTTGCGGAAATCGGGGATGTCTTGAGCATTATGGATCGACTTCAGCACTGGTACGAAAAGTCCGTTGGGCAATACAGGAAGGTGCGATTGCAGGGGCAGCAGATACACCAGTTGATGGGCGATGGATTTTTGCACAGGCAGCGACAGGAAATGTGGTGGTGCAGAAAATCCTGCAGGAATGGATAGAGGTGATTGCTTCAGCGCTTGTTGGATTTGTGCATATGTTTAATCCAGAGCAGATATTAATTGGCGGAGGAGTTTCTGCACAGGAAGATCTTTTTATTGCTCCTGTCAGATCATATGTGATGAAACATGTGATGCCAAATTTTGCAAAAGATCTTGAAATCTGTGCAGCTGCATTGAAGAATGAGGCAGGTATGGTAGGAGCCGTATATTATTGCATACAGCAGGAAAGAGCGTGTGATTGTTGAAAGTAGTTTCCGTGGATGGGAAGATGCCCGGATTGTACTTTCAGAAAGGGGCGATTTTGTTGTATTGGGAAAAAACAGTTGCTATAATACAAAAAAACAGAAAGGGGGAATAAGGATATGAGAGTTTATCTGTGTGATTGTGAAGAAAATGTAAAGAAAATGCTTACAGAAGCGATAGAGCTACAGCCATATTTTGATGTTGATCATGGAGTGGCATTAGAGATTCAAAAACAGCAGGAGAACGGCTATCAGATCACATTTGAATCAGAAAAGTGTCGGATTGCCTATCATACATTTCCACAGTTATGCAGAGCATTGTTGTATGTGATCGCAGCAGAGAAAAAGACGGATGTGACAGAATGTTGTGCGTTTGATGAATTTGGTATGATGTTTGATGTTTCACGAAACGCAGTGCTTCGTATGAAAACAATTAAAACATTGATCCGTATGGCTGCCTATCTGGGGTATGGTTTTGTTGGTCTTTATATGGAAGATACCATACAGGTAGAAGAAGAACCGTATTTTGGATATATGCGTGGAGCACTGACATGTGAGGAATTGAAAGAGGCAGATGCTTATGCAGAAATATTTGGTATCGAACTCCGCCCATTTATTCAGACACTTGCACATCTTAATCAGATTGTAAGATATGAAGAATATCAAAAGATCATAGATACAGATGACATTCTGCTTGCGGAAGATCCAAGGACAAAGACATTGCTTGAACATCTGATTCGTACCGTTTCGAAGAATTTTTCTTCAAAGAAAATTAATATCGGCATGGACGAAGCACATATGGTTGGTTTAGGTAAATATCTGGATCGGCACGGGTACCGGAATCGTCAGGAAATTATGCAGAGACATCTCGAGATGGTGCTTTCCATTTGCAAACAATATGGATTTACGGTACAGATGTGGAGTGATATGTTTTTCCGTCTGGCTTTTCATGGTGCGTATTATGAAAATGATGTAGAAAAACTCAGGGGTATACATATACCGCAGGAAGTGGAAATCGGATATTGGGATTATTATTCCACAGATGAAGCACATTACGATGAGATGATCCGTCGGCATAAACAGCTGACAGAGAGAACCGCATTTGTTGGAGGTGCATGGAAGTGGACCGGTTTTATTCCGCACAACCGCTATAGTATACAGGCGGGAAAGGCAGCACTTGCTGCGTGTAAAAAGAACAGGGTTGATTCTGTGACAATTACCTGCTGGGGAGATGACGGGGCAGAAGCCAGTGCTTTTAGTGTTCTTCCTACATTTTTCGCAGATGCACAGATCGCCTATGGAAGCAGGATGAGTGAGAACGCTTTTCAGTTACTGACTGGATACCAGCTACAGGAATTTTTGAGACTGGATGATGTAAATCCATATATAGAGGATGGATTAACTCATAATAATGCAAGCAAATATCTGCTTTACAATGATCCGTTGATCGGAACATTTGACTCTGTCGTTCAGAAAGATACAGTAGAAAAATTTGGAAAAACAGCAGAGCTTCTTGGAGAACTGCCGAAGGAAAGTCCGTTTTTCTACTTGATGGAAACAGCCAGAAATTTGTGCCTTGTGTTGGAGAAAAAAGCAGATCTTGGAAGGGAAATCCGATTGGCGTATAGTCAGGAGGACAAGGAAACGTTACAAGAGATTGCCAATATAAAAATTCCTGTGTTATTGCAGAGATTGCAGGATTTTTATCAAAGTTTTCGAACACAGTGGAATCTTGAAAACAAAAGTTTTGGATTTGAAGTACAGACGGTACGGATTGGTGGACTTTTGCAGAGACTCAAAGATGTACAGGAAATTTTAAATGCATATTTGAGGGAAGAGATTCCCGGAATTGCAGAACTCAATGAACCACAGAAAGCATTTCATTATTTTGAGCAAAATGAGATCAGAAGTTTGAATTATAACTTGTGGACGGATATTGTTTCACCATCAAAAATATAAGGGAGGAAAAAGTATGAAGAAAAAATTATTAAGTGTAGTGTTATGTGCAGCAATGGCTGTTTCCATGCTGGTTGGATGTGGAAATGGCGGAGAAAGCGGAAAGCAGAGTGCAGACAAGTCATCTTCAAAAAATGTAACCCTGGATTTCTGGACCATTGACTTAAAGGCTACATTTGGAGACTTTTTTAATGATTTGATCAGCAAATATGAAGAAGAAAACAAAGGGGTAAAAATCAACTGGACAGATATTCCGTATGCGGATGTACAGTCTAAACTGGTAGCAGCAGTTGCTGGTGGTACAGCCCCGGATGTTGTTAATTTAAATACACAGATGACATTAACACTGGCAGGACAGGGAGCCCTGACAGATTTAAATAAAGAAGCAACAGAAGATCAGAAGAGTATTTATATCAAGGATCTTTGGGATTCTGCAAAGATAGGTGATTCTGTTTATGCTTTTCCTTGGTATGCATCTCCGGATATTATGTTTTATAATCAGGATCTGTTTGAGAAGGCAGGCATGGAGGTGCCGAAAACTTTTGATGAGGCATTAAAGATGTCCAAAGAGTTCTATGAAAAAACAGGGGCTTACCTGTTCCAGCCGGATGAATTTTTTAACATTCTGTTTGAAGAAAACATAGATATATTAAGTTCAGATGGAACTGCAGCTGCGTTTAATACACAGAAAACTGCAGATCTGTTAAAAGAGTATAAGCAGTATACGGATCAGGGTGTGATTCCGAAGAATAATTGGGGAAGCTGGGATGAATCACTGAAACTGTTTGAGTCCGGCAAACTGGCTATCGTAAGTTCTTCCGGATCTTCTCTTTCACGTATCAAGGATGAGGCACCGGATATTTACAAGACAATTGCTGTTTCCAAGCCACTGACAGGTGCTACCGGTCTGAGCCGCAATCCGTTGATGAATCTGGTTGTTCCGTCAAAGAGCGAGAATCAGAAGGAAGCCATCAAGTTTGCAAATTATATCACAAATGATGAAAATCAGCTGGCATTCTGTAAGAAGGTATCTATTTTCCCTTCTACAACAAAGGCAAGTCAGGATTCTTACTTTACCTCTGATACAGACACACTGGAGGGACAGGCAAGTGCTATGTCAGCAGAAGCAAGCCAGACTTCAAAAGATTTCTCACTTGGTGTTGCCAATCAGTCGAACATTCAGGATGCAGTTAATAAAGTTTATCAGGCATGCATTGTAAATGGTGATGATATCCAAAAATCACTGGATCAGGGTGAAGCGGATGTAAATAAGCTGTTAAAGCAGTAATAAAATAGGAAAATATTCCCCGGCTTTGTCCGGGGAATTGTTTCCAGAAGGGAGATTCCATGGTGCAGAAAGCAGGAAAAATGAGCAGGAGAAAGAGGAGAGAGGGCTTAAAGGCCTATGCGTTTATGGCACCTGCATTGGTCATTTTAATTTTGTTTACGATTATTCCGATTATTGGAAGTCTGGTTTTAATGTTTTTTGATTACTCGGTTTTGGGACAGACGAAATTTGTCGGTTTTGGAAATTTTATACAGGCATTTCATGATCGTGAATTCATTATTTCCATGAAAAACTCTATTATATTCGTGGTGATTGTACCGGTTATACAGATATTATCCATTTTACTGGCACTTCTGGTCAATCAGAAGTTACCGGGAATTAATGTCTTCCGTACATTATTTTATATTCCGGTTGTAACTTCCATGGTTGCGGTTTCTATTATGTGGGGATTTATTTTCGATACACATGGAATTATCAATACCATGCTGTCCGACTGGGGCTGGATCAAACAGCCGCTTGGTTTTCTGAACAGCAAATATGCGGCAATGCCGTGTCTGATGTTTATTACTGTCTGGCAGGGACTCGGATATTATATGATGATGTATCTTGCAGGATTACAGGGAATTCCACAGGAATTAACAGAAGCGGCACAGATTGATGGAGCAAACATTCTCCAGACAATCTTTAAAATTAAAATTCCACTTTTGAAACCATATGTCTGGCTGTGTTCATTAAATTCTGTCATTTCTGCAATTGGTGTCTTTGATGTTGTATTTGTTTTAACAAAAGGCGGACCAAATAATGCGACAACGGTTATTAACTACTATTCTTATACCAAAGCATTTGGGGATTTTCAGTTTGGGTATGCAGCAGCAATCGGTGCAATTCAGGGAATTCTTACAACAATGCTTAGCATTATCGTATTTGTTTATGGAAAACGGGGAGGTATGACGAACAATGAGTAATGAAGCTGTACGTATAAAAAAAAGAAACGATATTGCCAGCCGGATCTCTACCTACTTGTGCTTGCACTGGTGGCAATTCTGTGTGCAGGTCCATTTATCTGGCTGGTGTTATCATCTTTGAGGACTGGCGCAAATATTTATGATTTGCATTTTTCATTGAAAAATTTCACCCTGTCAAATTACACAGGGGTGATAAGATATATGAATCTTGGAAAATATGTAGGAAATACTGTGATAATTACGGTTGTTGGTATTGTAATTGATGTTGTATTTTCTGCGATGTGTGCGTATCCATTGGCAACAATGGAATTTAAAGGCAAAAATCTTATTTTTGGAGTGCTTGTTGCAACCATGATTATTCCGGCGGCAGCAGGTATGATTATTAATTACCTTACGATTTCACAGATGCATTTGTTAAATACCTATGCTGGTGTCATTCTTCCTACTTCTGTAAAGACCTTTAGTATTATCCTGCTTCGACAGGCTTATCTGGGAATTCCAAAGGAACTTATAGAAGCCGCAAAGATTGATGGTGCCGGAGAACTGCGTACCTGGGCAACTATTATGATTCCGGGAATTATGCCAAGTATTTCCACAATTATCATCTTTGATTTTATTGGAAACTGGAATGCATTCTTATGGCCAATTATTGTTTTGCAGGATCCGGAAAAATATCCATTGGCTACAGCTTTGCAGTATCTGAATGGTTCTTTCAGCTATAAGTTTGGTTACGTGGCAGCAGGAACTGTGATTTCAATTATTCCAGTATTGCTGGTATTTATGATGTGTCAGAAAAATTATATTGAAGCTGTCAGTGGTGCAGTGAAGGGGTAAACCAATGGAAAAAAGATATGATGTGTGGGTGGAGATTACAGCAAATAAGGAATGGATTCTTGATGCTGTAAAATTTGAAGAAACAATGAAGAAATGCCGGGCAGTCGGTATGACAGGAATTATTTTAAGTGTAAAAGATACAACAGGTTTTTCTTTGTATCCAAGCCAGATTGCACCGCACTATTCAAAATACGATAAGACATTTCTGCCTGCGTATGATTATGTCAAGCAATGTTTTTCCATCATAAAAAATCTGGGAATGAAATGTTATGCTGCATTTGACACTTTTGCGGCAGGAAATGGGAAAAACCCACATCCGGATATGCCAGGAATTAAAAAAGATGGTTTTGCCTGTGAAGTATATGGTCTGGATGCAGACGGAAAACCAGTCATCCGAAAGCAGTCAGCAGCGGATCATCTGCATACAGTGGGAAGTATTGATGATTTTGGAGAAATTTTTTTAAATCCGGGAAATGAGGAAGTTCAGGCTTATGTTCTTGCATTGCTGAAGGAATTTGTGGATACTTATCATCCGGACGGCATTGTGCTGGATCGTGTGCGTTATGTTGGATTAAGTACGGATTTCAGTGAACAGAGCAGAAAAAAATGGGAAGCATATAGTGGAATATCGGATGAAAGATGGCCGGAGGATATGTATACCATTGTACAGACGAAAAATGGGTATCAGGAAAAACCGGGCAGGTATTTTGGTACTTTTATCACCTGGCGTATGCAGATCATACATGATTTTATAGTCAAAGTAAAACAAATGCTGCGGGAGTATCCCGATGTGGAATTCTGTGATTATACGGGGTCCTGGTATCCGCTGTACTATCAGGTAGGCGTCAATTGGGCAGACCAGACATATGCAGGAAATGAATTTCCCTGGTGTGATAAAGCAAAATTGCAGCAGACAGCTTATGCAGGAGAAATTGATACGTTACTTTCCGGCTGTTATTATGAGGATGTCACCGTATCAGAGGCGGAAAAGAACGAAAAACCAGCAGATTGGTACAGCGTGGAAGGAGCCGCCAGGCTGGCAGAACATGTGGCAGGAAATGCAACAACAATTGTGGATTCCCTGTTTTTGGATCAGTATCGAGAGACACCACAAAAAATTTCACAGGCAATTGCTATGTGCATGGAACATTCAGCCGGGTGCATGTTGTTTGATCTGTCCTATCTTGTGAAAGATAATTGGTGGAAATATGCAAATGCAGTTGAGTATTCGCAGATGAAACCGGGGGATCAGGCAGATGTAGCTGAAATATGCAAAGAGATATTTGCACCTGAATATTTTGTGACACCGGAAAAACTGCGGAGTCATCTGTTTGAAGATCCTGAATTTGACATGTCCACAAGTGTTTGCATGCGCGATGTGGAAAATCATGTACTGATTGGCTTTTCCGGTGTAAAACTATCAGGGAATCAGCAATTGTATCCGGATACAGCATGGATTTCCATTTGCGGTGTTGCAAAAAGATACCAACATTGTGGATATGGAACACTGCTTTTGCAAAAAACATTGCAGCAATTACGAGAAAAAGGAATACATAAAGTTTTTCTGGGACAGGATTTTGCAAATTTCTTTTCCGGAATTCCGGCTCCGAATAAGCAGAAGTGTGGATTTTTTCAAAGAATTGGATTTACACTCAACGGAGAGGATCATTATGACCTGGAGGGAAGCCTGACAGATAATGCGAAAATCGAAGAATTTGATGAAACTCCATGGCATGGTATCTGTGTGACAGATTGTTATCATGGAGAAAAGGAGGCATTACTTGGTTTTCTGGATCGGGAGTTTCCAGGAAGATGGGAGTATGAGGCAGGAACAGCATTGCAGCATGGAAAAGCACCGGAAGAGATTATAATGCTTTGGACACCGGATCGCTCAGACTGATAGGATATTGTATGCTGACAGTAGAAAAAGATGCCAGACAGCAACCAAATGGTCGTGGCGGACTTGGACCGATCGGCATTGCTAAAAAAATCCGGGGACATCATGTGGAGATATATACTGCATCAGTCACTTTGTCAGCTTCGGAAACTTGGCGTAGAGACCGTTAATATTGACTGGACAATTTTAAAAGCATTTTATGGTCAGTTTGACTTTTATGCAGCGCGGACATACCGTGCTGCGTATATGGAATTATAGGGTGTATACAAACAGGAATGGGACAAAACTGAGAGGATTATAGCATTGAAAAAAAAGATAGTGATAGTTCCGCTGGATGAGCGGCCATGTAATATGTTTTTCCCGGAACGATTATTTTTGAATGAAGATTTTAATATTGTAAGGCCTGAGACGCTGGGAAACAAGAAGCTGCCGGCAGATCTGGATAAACTGGCCTCTTTCCTGAGAAAAGAATGTAAAGATGCAGATGGCTTGATTTTGTCAGTGGATACACTGCTCTATGGAGGTCTGATTCCCTCCCGGATTCATCATGAGACGAAAGAAACATTGCTTTCCCGCATGGAATTGATCCGGGAGATCAGAAAAGAAAATCCAAATATGCTGATCTATGCGTTTCAGGTAATTATGCGTTGTCCGAATTATTCCAGCATGATGAAGAACCGGACTATTACGAGAGGTATGGAAAAGAAATCCATGATGCTGGGGTAGTTATTCATAAAAGCAGACTTGGAATAAAAAGTCAGGTACAGTTATCCAAACTGATGGATAAGATCGACCAGAAATGTCTGAATGATTATATTGGCAGACGTGAGACAAACCGCTTTATGAATGTGGAGACATTACAGTATCTGAGAGATGGCTGGATTGATGCGCTGGTCATTCCACAGGATGATTCCGCAGCATATGGTTACGCTGCGATGGATCAGTCGAGTATCCGTGAAAAAGTAAGGGAATATGATATGGTAGACAAGGTGCTGGTTTATCCGGGTGCGGATGAAGTAGAACTGACACTGGTTTCCCGGATGATCAATGTGATGCATGGGAAATGTCCAAAAGTGTATGTCAAATATGCAGTAGAAAAGGCAAGGGATATTGTGCCGCTGTATGAGGGGCTGCCACTCGCAGAAACACTCAAATATCATATTTTGTCAGCGGGATGTCAGCAGACGGAAAGTTATGAGCAGGCAGATTTTATTCTTGCAGTAACAGCTCCGGGCGAACAGATGCAGGAAGCGGCAGGACAGCTCATAAATCATAAAAAATGGTATGAACAGCGTAATTTACCGGAAATGATTGAGTTTTTGAAGGAACGAATCAAGGAACATAAGATTGTATCCATTGCAGATAATGCATATGCCAATGGCGGGGATATTATGTTTATTCATTTGTTGGATAAGAATCAGCTGTTAATGCAGGTTGGTGGGTATGCAGGATGGAATACTTCGGCAAATACCATTGGCACAGCCATTGCAGAGGCGGTTGATATGCTTTACAACGGAAAAAGTAAACAACATGACAATTTCCTTGTGGAGCGCTATCTGGAGGATGGCGGTTACTGCAGTGTCGTGAGGGGGCATGTAACGGAACAGCTTCCTTCGGGTATGAATTATTTTGATGTAAAGGAGACGCAGGGGATTGTCAGTGATCAGGTAAAACAGGAATTGCAGACTTTTGCACAAAAAACATTGCCATCCATTGCGGACCGGCTGATAATCACCAAAGCAGCAATGCCGTGGAAGAGGATGTTTGAAGTAGACCTGGAGGTGAAATACTGTCATGAAAAGATGGTATAAAGGAAACCTGCATAGCCATACAACCAACTCCGATGGTGTCTGGACACCGGAACAGTCGGCAAAAAATTATCGGGATGCAGGATATTCTTTTTTGTGTTTCAGTGATCATGATCTTTATACGGATTACCGTCGGGAGCTGGGGAAAAAGAATTTTCTTATTCTTCCGGGGGTGGAGGCTACTGCAGTATTGTTTGATGATGAGGGAAATACGGTCAGACTGCATCATATGAATGGAATTCTCGGAACAGAGAGCATGCAAAAAGGTGCATTGGAAAGTACCTTTTCACATATGGAAAAAGTAGAGCCTGATATTTATTACGGGACGGACTGGGATGGAAATAAAACAGGGAAAAAACTTGCAGAGAGATTAAAGAATCATGGTTGTATCGTGACTTATAATCATCCAATCTGGTCACGTGTAAGGCCGGAAGATTTTATCAATATTCCGGATATCAATATGTTGGAGATTTTTAATTATAACACCGTTAATGAGTGTGGTACGGGGTATGATGTGACCTATTGGGATCTGATGCTTCGCAGTGGCAGGCATATCAATGCGGATGCGACAGATGATAATCATAATGGAGGAAGTTTTCCGGATTCTTTTGGAGGATATATTGTTGTGCAGGCGGAAGAACTTTCCCATGAAGCAATCTGCCAGGCAATTTTGAATGGGGAATATTATTCTTCTTCAGGACCGGAAATATATGACTGGAAGGTGGAAAATAACCAGTTTGTCGTTAATTGCAGTGCAGTAGAACGCATCAATATGATTGTTGGCGGACCAGTAGCTTTGGGTGTGACCCGGTTGGCGGAACATGGAGTCCCTCTGACAGAAGCATTTTATCCGTTAACAGGAAAAGAAACATATATTCGTGCAGAATGTATAGATGAACATGGGCACACGGCATGGACAAATCCTATCTGGTTGTCAGAATTTGCAAAAAGGAGGAAATAAGAGATGAATGTATTTGATAAAATAAAAGGCGGTTTGATCGTCTCCTGTCAGGCATTGGAGACCGAGCCTCTTTACAGTTCAAAAATTATGGCGAGGATGGCATTTGCAGCAAAAGAAGGCGGTGCCGTTGGAATTCGCGCAAATACACCGGAAGACATTATTGCAATTAAAAAGGAAGTGGATCTTCCAGTGATCGGTTTATATAAAGTAGACTATGATAATTCGGAAATTTATATCACACCAACCATGAAAGAAATTGATGCTATCATGACAGCCGCACCGGATATTATTGCATTGGATGCAACAAACCGAAAAAGACCGGATGGAAGCACCATAGAAACATTTTTCCCGGAAGTGCGTAAAAAGTACCCGGATATGATCTTTATGGCAGATTGTGCGTCTTATGAAGATGGCATGCGTGCACAGAAACTTGGGTTTGACATTGTTGGAACCACACTTTGTGGTTATACGCCGGATACCAAAGGTACAGAAATTCCGTGCTTTCCAATGTTAGAAAAGCTGGCACAGGATTTGACAATTCCGCTGATTGCAGAGGGTGGAATCTGGGAGCCGCAGCAGTTACAGAAAGCATTTGCGTGTGGTGCATATGCGGCAGTGATTGGTACCGCAATCACAAGACCACGGGAAATTACAAAAAGATTTGTAAATGCAATTACAAAATAAAAGCGATTCACGAATACGAAAAGGAAGCCTGTTTAAAATCGGCTTCCTTTTTGGTAAAACGGTGCGCAGATTTTATAGGATATACTATTTTCTTGACTAATATTACTGGGAAATGTAAAATATGAAGTAAAATACCACGTTGATTTTTACAGAGCGGAAAATGTCGACAAATACAGAAAATGCCCGGCAGCTTCCGACTGCCGGGCGTTTTTAAAAAGCAGGTAACCAGGAGAATTTGAAATTGCATGACAAATCGTTAAAAGAGTTATGTGGGCAGTTATCCATATCGATTGCTACCGGTCGTAACTGGGTAAAACTTGGAAAGATAACTCCCCAATATATAAAAAACGGGGTGCCCTATTTTGATGAAAAGCATATTGCAATCATAGAAAATGAAATCCGGTCAGGAAAAAATGTGGCATTAAAAAGCCGCAGAAAATAAAAAATATGTTTCCGGAAATGCGTTATATCGTTCTTATGTTTCCAAAAACTGCAAGAACCTTACCGTTTTACAGAAACTGCTCTCCGAGATAACACGGGAACAAATTCTGCTGACCTCTGATGTGATATCCTATTTTGTGGCAGACTGTGCGCTGCAGTTATTCGGACAGAAACCATTGTTTTTCCAATATCTGCAGGGGAAAATTTCTATAGGGAAATATGACATCTTACTGGATGCATTGATCGGTGACAGACAAAGGGCAATGGATTTCTGTGGGAAATATCCGGCATTTTTTTCGCACGTATATGTCTGTGAGCCGGATGAAGACATTCTGGGACTTATATATCTTTCCTGTAAAAATATGGGAAGCCGGAAAGCGCGCGGTTCGTATTATACACCCACAAAAGTTGTAAAAAAGCTGATTTCTCATCTGGATATCGAACATATAGGAAAAGTGTTAGATCCGTGTTGCGGTACCGGAAATTTTTTACTTCAGCTTCCGGAAAGTGTGGATCTGGCAGATATTTATGGCACGGATACCGATGCGGTGAGTATCCGTATCGCACGACTCAATATGGCTCTGAAATATCCGGACGCGGATGTTGAGGAGATCTGCGAACATATTACAGAGAAGAATTTTCTCACAGAATATGACAGAACAGGATTTGATACCATCATTGGAAATCCGCCGTGGGGCTATGCTTTTTCCAATGAAGACAAAGCAGTGTTAAAGGCAGATATGCCACGGCTTCCGGAAGAAATACCGAGTCCTATGATGTTTTTATCGAACGGGCTCTGGAGATTCTTGTTCCGGATGGAACGCTGGCGTTTGTGCTGCCGGAAGCGGTCTTAAATGTAAAGGCACATATGCGTATCCGCACAATTCTGCTTCAGGGAAGTTCTGTAAAATCCCTTACATTTCTGGGAGATATGTTTGACGGGGTACAGTGTCCCTGCATTCTGCTGCAGCTGGTTGCGACCGGAAAGCCTTTGTCAACGGCAGGTATGATGATAGAAGACCGGACACGTACATTTATCATAGCAATGGAGCGGACGGTAGTGCCGGAAAATTTCAGTTTTCGGATGACAGATGAAGAGTATCGTGTGCTGGAGAAAATAAAAAATTCCATTCCCGTCTGTTATCTGGCCGATCATGCAGATTTTGCACTTGGCATTGTTACCGGAAACAACAAAAAGTTTCTCTCCGCAGAGAAAACGGAACATTCGGAGATGGTACTGAAAGGTACAGATATTTGCAAATACCACATAAATCCGGCAAAACAGTATCTGCGGTTTGAACCGGAACAGTTTCAGCAGGTTGCACCTCTGGAGATATACCGGGCACCGGAAAAACTGTTGTACCGTTTTATCAGCAATCAGCTGGTGGTGGCTTATGATGACCGGCAGATGCTTTCCTTGAATAGCTGCAACATTGTGATCCCAAAGATCGAGGGAATGCAGATCAAATATATTCTGGCAATTTTAAATTCCAGTGTTTCTCAGTTTGTTTATCAGAAGGAATTCCATTCCATAAAAGTATTGCGGGCGCATATGGAGCATATTCCGATTCCGCGTGTTGGGAAAGCGATACAGAATGAAATTATAGCGATGACCGAGCCGCTGATTTGTGGAATGGGAAAAGAGGCAGCAGAGACTTGCCAGAAACGGCTGGATTGCAGAATCATGGATTTGTTCCGGTTATCCGCGGAGGAACAGTGGATCATCCGGCATGCTTTACATTAAGCTATAAAGGACAGAAATGTATAAAAAGACAAAAATAAAGACGCTAAACCGAAATAAAGACAAATTAAAGGCATTAAACTATAAAATTGAAGCATAAACGACATTGCAAAATTACTGCTGATTTATCAGACGATTTAATAATGAAAGCAGCTGTTTTTTGTCTTCAGTGTAAATTAACAGACCATTACAGGTGCGAACGATGGTAAGAATCTGCCCGGCAAAGAGATCACTCTGTTCGAATGTATGCAGCAGAAGTTCCTGCATATGGGAGGGTACGGACAGGAAAACGGTCTCTACCTGTTCCATTGGATGGAGGGAGACATTTGCATCTGCAAATAATTTCCCAAGGCATTGTTCCTGTTCCACCTGTGCAGCTGTCTTGTCCACAATAAAAAATCCATTGGCATCCTTTGGCATATGCAAAGACTGGACGGCGCGCTGCACCTGTTTGGTCAGGGCATCCGATGCCGGATACAGAGATTCAAAATAACTCATAAAATCGGCAGCTTTTCGAAAGTGCCGGTTTTTTCCGTTTTGGGTAAGTTCGGTCATGAGAATCCGGCGAATGATGCTTTCGCATGTCTCGCGGGAAGGATTTTTTCGCAGCTGGTTTTTCTGATTCAAAATGGGATCTCCTTTGTTACAGTTTCAGATTATCTTTACTATATACTATTTTCTTGACGAATTCCACAGGAAAGGTAGAATACGAAGTGAAATACCACGTTAATTTTTATGGAGCGGAAAATGTCGACAAATACGAAAAAGAGTAAATCATCAGAAGAAACATTGGAAAAACTGCGCGCTTTCATTAATGAAAAAGGCGGCATCGTAAAAAAGGAAGAATTTGCGGCACTTGATGTGGATTACCGCAAGATTCTGGAATTTGTGGAAGCCGGGACACTGGTGCGGATAAAAAACGGTTATTATACCGACCGGATCGACCGCTTTTCCGAGGAAGAACTGATCGCACGGCTGTTTCCGGATGCGCGTCTGTGCATGGAAAGTGCGCTCTATGCGTATGGATATATCCGGGAAAAGCCTTACGGATGGCACTTAGCGGTGGATAAAAATACATCCAAGTCGCGGTTTAAGATGGATTATCCGAAAGTAATCCCATACTATACAGAGCCGGAAGCTTTGGAACTTGGTTCCACAACGATTGAACAGAATGGACTGACGTTTCAGATTTATGATAAGGAACGGATGATCTGTGACTGCCTGAAATATGAGGCAAAGCTTGACCGGGCGATTTTCCGGGAGGCGATCCAGTCCTATATCCGGGACAATGATAAAGACATTTCCATGCTGATGGAATATGCCAGAGCGCGAAAAGTAACAGGAAAGGTACAGAGTCTGATCGGAGTGTGGCTGTAATGAAAGTCGGTGTATGTGAGGCAACAGAACTGAAAAAGAGAAGCGAAATGCTCTCCATTCCATTTGCGGATCTCCTGTGGGGATATGCGGTGGAAGATCTGATGCTGCGTGTCAGTACGTCTGCATACCGTGAATTTTTATGGCTGATGAGCCTGCCGCTTCTGGGAGAAGAAGCATACCGGCAGCGCGCCAAGAAGCGCATCCGCTTTTTTTATAAGGGAAGTGAGGAAGAACTCACGCCGGACAAACTGCAGCCCGGTCAGCGATTATCCATCGCAATGGGCGAACATATCAAAACAACACTGTTTGCAAAAGAAAATGCACAGAAAATCCATTGGGAAGGTACGGTGACGGCATTGAGCGGCGGAATCCGGCTTAGCATGACCGCCGGGTATTTTGATATGAAAGTTCCGCTAAATATTGAGATCTACAGTTTTGGTGCGGTCAGCCAGATTCCGGGAACCAGGGAAGAAGAACTGATTGCAGTGGGCGGAGGCAGAACAATTTCCTATCTGGTGTATTCGCCGGAGAGTGAACTGAGCTATGATCTGTTTGCGATCATGGACAAGCTGGAACTGATCGGCAGCATGGGAAGTTATTATGATGCATACCGGCTGCTCCGGACACAGCCGCTCAGCGGGCGTTATGTGCTGGAGGAACTGACGGTGCTTACCGCTGCATCTCCGAAGATGCGAAAAGAGCAGAGATTAAAGCAGCTGGACGAATACCGGGCTTACACATATATGCGCAAGCGCTGGGAAAAGTATCTGCGTAACCATGGGCTGGCAGAGGTTCCCTGGGAAGACGCAATCAATCTGATTCTGGTGTTTGTGTCCCCGATCTGGGAGAGTCTTTGCCGCAATGAGATCTTTTTTGATGACTGGATGCCGGAACTTGGCCGGTTCTTGGGATAGGGAGGAAATATGCTGGAACAAAAACTGAATGAACTGGAACAATCGGACATCTATCCGTTTCATATGCCCGGCCATAAACGGGCATTCCTGCCTTTTGCCAATCCCTATGCCATTGACATTACGGAAATTGAGGGATTTGACAATCTTCACCATGCAACCGGAATCCTGCAGGAGGCGCAGCAGAAAGCGGCAGATCTGTATGGTGCAAAAAAAACGTATTATCTGGTAAACGGAAGTACCTGCGGACTTCTTGCGGCGATCAGTGCAGCAGTCCCACGGGGCGAAAAAATCCTTATGGCGAGAAACTGTCACAAAGCAGTATATCACGCGATGTATCTGCGGCAGCTGGTTCCTGTTTATCTGTATCCGGAAGATACCGCCTACGGCATCCAGGGCAGGTAACACCACAGATGGTGCAAAAGCAGCTAAAACAGACACCGGATATCCGGGCCGTTGTCATTACTTCCCCGACATACGACGGGGTCGTATCGGATATCAAAAACATTGCGGATACCGTGCATGCATATGGGATTCCGCTGATCGTGGATGAAGCGCATGGAGCGCATTTCGGGTTTTCCCCGGAGTTTCCGGAAAATGCCACAAGGCTTGGTGCGGATGCCGTGATTATGAGTGTACACAAAACACTTCCCGCATTTACACAGACCGCATTGCTGCATCTGTGTTCCGACCGGATTGCGGAGAAAAAGGTCGCACAATTTCTGGGGATTTATGAGACAAGTTCTCCGTCATACCTTCTGATGGCGGGGATTGAAAAAAGTCTGCAGATCATAGAAAAAGACCGGGAAATGCTGTTTGCTGCATACAGCAGGAGGCTTGCAGAGTTTCGGGATAAGACCAAAAATCTGAAAACACTGCAGGTATTACAGCCATCCGATTTTTCAAAACAGGAGGCGTTCTCATTTGATCCGGGAAAACTTCTGATTCTGACCGGAAACAGCATGAGCGGACAGGCTCTTCAGGAGATATTGCTGCAGGAATATGGTCTGCAGATGGAGATGGCAAGCGGAAACTATGTAGTTGCCATGACTTCCATTATGGATACGGACGAAGGGTTTGCGCGGCTTTCGGATGCACTGGAATGTATTGACGGAACGGTCCGTAAGAAGGAAGAGACCGGAGTGATTTCACCGCGGGAGATCTATCGGGAACAAAAAACCGTCATGACGATAGATCAGGCACTGGACGCAGAACAAAAAACGGTTCGGCTGGAGGAAGCCGCGGGAGCGGTGAGCGGGGATTATGTGTATCTGTATCCACCCGGAATTCCGATTCTTGTGCCTGGCGAAGCGATTGACGTGCAGACCGCAGAAACGATCCGGCATTGTATCCGGCTGGGCCTGGAGGTAGAGGGATTGCTGGATTTGACGTGTATAAACGTTGTGAAATGACGGCAAATATATTATACTAGAGGAAAGAGATCAATGGGCAAAATTTATTGTGTCATGGGAAAGAGTTCTTCCGGAAAAGACAGTATCTACAGCCGGATTATGCAGCAGGGGAATCCTGCACTTTTACGCATTGTACCGTATACCACCCGGCCTCGCCGAGAGGGAGAGACGGATGGCAGGGAATATGTATTTACAGATGAGACACATGTACAGCAGCTGGAAAGCGCAGGCAAGGTGATCGAGCTGCGGGCATATCACACGGTCTATGGGATCTGGAAATATTTTACGGTAGATGATGGAAGAATTGACCTGTCGGCGCACAGTTATCTGTATATTGTGACACTGGAAGGGTATCAGAAAATACAAAGATACTTTGGAAGCTCACAGGTAGTGCCGATTTATATAGAAGTGGAGGATGGAGAGCGGCTGCTTCGGGCGATCGCCAGAGAGCGCCAGCAGAAAACTCCACAGTACGAGGAAATGTGCCGCAGATTTCTTGCGGATGCCGCAGATTTTTCCGAAGAAAAATTGACAGAGGCAGGTATCACACGGCGATTTATAAATAATGATATGGAAGGAACCATCCGGGAGATCACGGAATATATCCGGCAGGATATGTCCGGGACAAAAAAGCAGGGGTAAGAGGATTTCTATATGGCGATAAAAGTAAACGATATATCCACAGTCAATCAGGTGCCGGAGGCGGCAAAAACAGTAGAAGGTGACGGTTCGTTTAAATTTACACTTGCGAGCGCGATCACGGATGCGGATTTACAGGCAAAGGTCGATGAACTGCTCAGTGATATTACGGCGCAGGGAAACCGTCTTGCGGAGCACATGGACATCCGGGATATGAAAAAGTACCGTGGACTGATAAAAGACTTTCTGAATGAAGTAGTTTACCGTTCCCACCGGTTTTCAAGGGAAAATTTTCTTGACCGCAGGGGACGCCACCGGGTATATGGCATTATCCGCCTGATCGATAAAAATCTGGATGAGCTGGCAAGTGAGCTGGTGGAGGATGAGAAGGATCATATTTCGATTCTGGACCGTATTGGAGAAATTAAAGGACTTCTTTTAGATATTTTGACCTAAACACAGACAAGGAGGGGATGGCTATGGCAGGATTTTCAGACATCATTGGACATGAACAGATCATCGGGCATTTGAAGAATGCAATTGCCCTCGACAAAGTCAGCCATGCATATATTTTTAACGGACCAAAGCTTTCCGGAAAAATGATGCTTGCAGAGGCTTTTGCCATGGCACTGCAATGTGAGGGAGAAGGGACAGGGACAAGGCCATGCCTTTTATGCCGCTCCTGTAAACAGGCGGTGGATCATAATCAGCCCGATATCATCTATGTATCCCACGAAAAGCCGAATACCATCGGGGTGGACGATATCCGTACCCAGATCAATAACGATATTGTGATAAAACCATACAGCAGCCGCTACAAAGTGTATATTGTGGATGAGGCGGAAAAAATGAACCAGCAGGCACAGAATGCATTGCTGAAAACAATCGAGGAACCGCCGGCATATGCGGTCATCCTGCTTCTTACCACAAATGCGGACAGTTTTCTGCCAACGATTTTATCGCGCTGCATTACACTGAATCTCAAAGTGGTAAAAGAAGATGTGATCAAATCTTACCTGATGAAAACGTATCACATTCCGGATTACCAGGCAGATGTCTGTGCCGCATTTTCCCAGGGAAATGTAGGGAAAGCCATTCAGCTGGCATCTTCCGAAGAATTTGGGGAACTGAAAGCATCGGTGCTGCAGCTGATGAAGCGTCTGGAAGATATTGATCTGTATGAAATGACAGCAGCAGTAAAGCAGATTGCAGAGTATAAGCTGACGGTCAATGATTATTTTGACCTCATGATGATCTGGTTCCGCGATGTACTTTACATGAAAGCAACCAATGATGTAAACGGACTCATTTTTAAGGATGAGGTTTATGACATAAAAAAACAGGCAGCAAAGCGGTCGTATCAGGGAATTGAGACGATCATCCGTGCACTTGAGACAGCGAAAGTCCGGATTTCGGCAAATGTAAATTTCGATCTTGTGATTGAGCTGCTGTTACTGACAATTAAGGAGAATTAATATGATAAAAGTGGTAGGAATCCGTTTTCAGCGTGCGGGAAAGATTTATTATTTTGACCCGCTGGACTATGATCTGGAGACGGCGATGCACGTCATCGTGGAGACGGCGCGCGGCGTAGAGATGGGAACAGTGTTGATCCCACCCAAAGAGGTGGATGACGATAAGGTTGTCCAGCCTTTGAAACCGGTGATCCGTATTGCGACAGAAGATGACGAAAAAGTTATAGAAAAAAATAAAGAAAAAGAAGCGGAAGCCTACGTGATCTGCAAGGAAAAAATTGCAAAGCACGGGCTGGATATGAAACTGGTTGCAGCGGAATATACATTTGACAACAATAAGCTTTTGTTCTACTTTACGGCAGACGGACGAATTGATTTCCGTGAGCTGGTCAAGGATCTGGCTTCGGTGTTCCGCACCCGTATCGAATTGCGGCAGATTGGTGTGCGCGATGAGACAAAGATGCTTGGCGGTATCGGAATCTGTGGGAGGGAACTGTGCTGCAGATCCTATCTGACCGATTTTGTACCGGTATCCATCAAGATGGCAAAGGAACAGAATCTGTCCTTAAATCCGACAAAAATTTCGGGTGTATGCGGCAGACTCATGTGTTGTCTGAAGAACGAGCAGGAAACATACGAATACTTAAACAGCCGTTTGCCGTTGGTGGGAGATTCGGTAATCACACCGACCGGAATGCATGGAGAAGTGTCCGGTGTTAATGTACTGCGTCAGCTGGTTAAGGTTGTTGTGGATAACGGAGAAGAAAAAGAACTGCAGGAATATGCGGTAGATGACCTGAAGTTTACATCGCGCCGCCGCAGGGATGTCCGTGTAACGGATGAGGAAATGAAAGAGCTGGAAGGCCTTGAGGATAACGGAAGCACGGAGGAAGAAAACGAACGTCCGCAGCGGGAGAACCGCAGGGAAAACAACCGTGGCAAATACCGCAGAGAGCAAAACGATGCGTCACCGGAGACGGATGTCGGAAGTGAAAGCCGTGAGAATCGTGAGAAAAACGATAGCGGCGAGAAACGCGAGTATCGTGACCGCAGTAACTATCGCGGCAAAAAGCGCGAATACCGCGACCGGAATGACAACGGTGAGAAACGAGAGTACCGGGAACGCAGCAATTACCGTGGCAGAAACTACAATCGTGACCGCGGCGAGAATGCAGACCGTGAAAACAGTGGCGGGGGCGGAGAAAAACGCGAATACCGCGGAGAGCGGAATTTCCGGCGGCATCGAAACTACGACAGAAAGAATTATCAGGGTGGAAACAACGAACGTGGAGAACAAAAACGGGGTGACAATCCACAGTCATGAACGACTGGATGAACTTCATAGAAACGGCTACTGGATCATTCAGGATCCGGGACGGTTCTGTTTTGGCATGGATGCAGTGCTGCTGTCCGGCTTTGCGAAAGTAAAGCCCGGGGAACGGGCACTGGATCTGGGTACCGGAACCGGGATCATACCAATTCTGCTGGAGGCAAAGACCAAAGGGGAACATTTTACCGGGCTGGAAATTCAGCCGGAGAGTGCAGATATGGCGGCGCGAAGCGTCGCCTACAATCATCTGGAAGAGAGAATTACGATTGTGACCGGAGATATCAAGGAGGCTTCTGCGCGTTTCGGAGCCGGATCGTTTGAAGTAATCACAACGAATCCGCCGTATATGATCGGGCAGCATGGAATCCAGAATGATGCCAATGCCAAGACCATTGCAAGGCATGAAGTGCTCTGTGACCTGGATGATATCCTGAGGGAAAGTGCAAAGATATTAAAACAGGGTGGCCGTTTTTACATGGTACACCGGCCGTTTCGTCTTGCAGAAATTTTCAGTAAGATGGTAGCCTATCATATCGAGCCAAAGCGTATGCGGCTGGTCTATCCATTTGTGGATAAGGAGCCGAATATGGTGCTGATTGAGGGGCTGCGGGGCGGCAAATCCCGACTTACCGTGGAAAAACCGCTGATTGTATACAAAGAGCCGGGGGTATATATGCCTGAGATTTATGATATTTACGGATATTAAAAACCGTGGTGCATGTTAAGATGCATCACGGTTTTTGCGGGCAGGAGAACGTAATAAATTTACCTGATTTTATCATTGAGGGTCCTCCTTTAATATAGTTACTTCTTTTTGTATAAAAGTATCTAATTCCTTTTTGTGTTGTACATTTATGTTATAGATATATATGGCTGAGAATATCAAAACGAAAACGGTAATGATGATACAGATCGTTTTTATATTCCATGTAAAACACACATTTTTCTTTTGCTTATCAATTGATTGCTCCGAAAAATAATCGTTTACCAGTTCCTGTGGATCTCCAAACTGTGAGACAAGCTGTTCATAATCGAGAGAATCCTGTTGCGCTGCATAAGAAATGACAGCGTCTTTCAAATCAGAAATAAATCTTGTGTCTGCGGCATGGTAGTGCTTAAACTGTTTCTGCACAGCTTTTATATATTTATCCGTAATTTTATCCTTGGTCATTGTCTTACCCTTCTTCCTCCTGTGTAACCGTATATTTCAATACCTGTTGGATCGCATTGGCAGTCGCGTAATAATCCTCCAAAAGTTGTTGCAGATGCGTGCGGCCACTGTCTTCCAGATGATAATAAACATTCACCTGACGGCGTCCCACCTGTTTTTTGTAGTCTGAAATATATCCGGCATCTATTAATTTGTAGAGGGCGGGATACAAAGAACCAACTGGAATATTCAGGTATCCATCGGTCTGTTCCCGGATCAGGGTGGATATTTCATAACCATAATAGTCCTGCTGGCTAAGCAGATGCAAAATTAACAATTCGACGGAACCGCGCCGGAAGTTACTTTTGTTGTTCATAGGTTTCTCCTTATCTAATTAGATAAACATATTATAAAACAAACAAGATAATAAAACAATGTATAGAAAAACTAAAATATAGTTGACATAGATAATTGAATATGCTAACGTGAAAACATAACAAGCAATGATGATATCTTGGAGGATGAATGGAAGAATATAGAGTATTAGATATTTTTTCTTATGTACCAAAGCAGAAAATTGACTTGGAACAGTTGGAAACTATATTTGTTAATGAAATTAACAATGTAAATGCAGCAACGAATGGTTATTACGTCGAAAAATATAAACAAATCCATGAGTTAGAGAAAAATATAAAAATAGCGGTTGAAGATTTACAGAATGAAGGAAAGAAGATTGCATTTATTAAGAAAGGGCGAAAGATAATAGCTGTGGTAGGATATAAGGTAGCATAAGGATTAAAAGGATGCAATATAAGATATTGAATGTTGGAGAACGATGATGAAAAATAAACATAAATTATTTATACTTGGACTATTATTAAGTTTATGTCTTTGTGGTTGTGGTAAAACAAGTGATCAAAAATCTGATTTTGAATATCAATTGTTAGACGGTTGGGTTGAAAATAAGGTGGATAATACTTTGTTTTTTACACCAAATGCATATAAGGTTGGCTCAGAGGCGACTTGTGCTAAATATATGATTTCAGCAGGATATATTCAAAAGTTCAACACATCAGATGATTGGGGAAAGATAAAAGATGGGAAGATACAACAGGTATATTTCGATAATCATTCAAATGTAGAAGATTATGGGAAAGTTGATGGACTGTGTGCTCCGGGATATTTAATTAAAGTAGATTATGATTTATATTCAGCTGCCGCGTTGGAAAAGGAAAAAAATAACGGAACAAATATTTTAGAAATTGATCAGACTGGGCAGTATTGGGTACTTTATTTAGTAAAGGAAAATAAAAAAACAGGATATATATTAGCGTTGAATACTCGGAACTATACAAAGGAAGATATGATTGAGTGGGCCAAAAGCTTCAAATTCTAAAATATTTAAGTACATATGATAATAAAGTGTCAGATGCATTTTTAGGTAATGTAGAGAAGCCAAAACAAAAAGAATATGCACAAAGACGAGCATATTCAAAAAAATATATGATGCTCTAAAAAATTTTTAATTGGATTTGAAGGGATAAATAATGTCAAAGAAAGCATTACCGGTAATTATTATAACGGTCTGTTTATTATTTGCGGGTTGCAAAGCTCCTGCAGATCAAGAACAGAAAAATAATACAGAAACAGCTGTCTTATCTACGGAAACACAGGAAGAGGATTGGAAACAGGTTCATTCTACACAAAAGGATCTGGAAAAACTTCCGCAGAAGATACAGAAAATTTTTTCAGATAATCAAACATTCTTTGATGTGGAAAAAGGAAAAGAATATGATAAGGATTCTTTTATAAAAGCATTGACAAAAGAAGGGTATCGGCCTCAGTGGGCAGAATTTCTGGTGGCAGACTGGGATAATGATGGAGAATATGAATTAGCTGTTTATATAAAAAACAGTCCGGATTATAATGACTGCAGAATTTTTGATGCGTCAAATAAGAAAGTGTATGCGCATGCTTTTACGGCCCGTGCAATTGAGGGAATCAGTGATATGGGAATTATCAGAGGTTCAAGCGGTGCAGCTGATACAGACTATGACAGATTGTTTCTGGATGGAAAAGAACAAAAATTTTATGATTATAAAGGGAAAAAGGTATATCTATCGGTAGAATATGCATGGAGCCATGATTCCATTGTCTCAGGGATATGAAATCAGAGCCGGGGGGATATATGCCAGATATTTATAATTTGCAGGTATGAAAAACCGTGGTGCATATCAGGATGCATCACGGTTTTTTGTTGGCAGGAGAACGTAATAAAGAGATGAAGAATTTAACTGGTTTTTCATTGGGTATCATCCTCCTTTAAAATAATGATTTCTCGGTGAATAAAAGCATTTCTCTCTTCTTGGGCTAAATGATTGAGAGTATAAAAGAAAATGCCAGTACACCCCAAGACAATCAAAATTACAATGGTACAGGTTATTTTGACATTTCGTGAAAAGCGCAGGCTTCTTTTTTGCTTATCAATTGATTGCTCCGAAAAATAATCGTTTACCAGTTCCTGTGGATCTCCAAACTGTGAGACAAGCTGTTCATAATCGAGAGAATCCTGTTGCGCTGCATAAGAAATGACAGCGTCTTTCAAATCAGAAATAAATCTTGTGTCTGCGGCATGGTAGTGCTTAAACTGTTTCTGCACAGCCTTTATATATTCATCCGTAATTTTATCCTTGGTCATTGTATCCCCCTTTTTTCTACTGTGTAACCGTATATTTCAATACCTGTTGGATCGTATTGGCAGTCGCGTAATAATCCTCCAAAAGTTGTTGCAGATGCGTGCGGCCACTGTTTTCCAGATGATAATAAACATTCACCTGACGGCGTCCCACCTGTTTTTTGTAGTCTGAAATATATCCGGCATCTATTAATTTGTAGAGGGCGGGATACAAAGAACCAACTGGAATATTCAGATATCCATCGGTCTGTTCCCGGATCAGGGTGGATATTTCATAACCATAATAGTCCTGCTGGCTGAGCAGATGCAAAATTAACAATTCGACGGAACCGCGCCGGAAGTTACTTTTGTTGTTCATAGGTTTTTCCTTATTTTGAGTGTATTGTAAATTAAATAAGATAATAAGTCAATATATAGAAAAACTAAAATATAGTTGACATACACAATCGAATATGCTAACGTGAAAATGTAACAAGTAATTAAATATTCAAACACAGGAGAATAATAATGAAAAAAGAAGGTTCCACTGCTTCTATGCTGTGGCTGGATATCCGTAGGGGATTTTGCAGTAAGCGGTTTTGGGGCATTGTTGGGGTAGTTACAATTGTTTTTGTAGTGTTTCTTACACTTGACATCATATATCCATTACAAAAATATTATAATGGGTATGGAACGTTTGACTGGAAATTGGACTCAATCTCGATGGCTCCATTTGCTGTTCGTATCGGTATTTTATCAATGGATCTGTTTGTCACTTTTTTTCCATTTATTGGAGTAATAGCATATGCTGGAACGATAATAGATGAGCGAAAGGACGGATATTGTTATCAGATTATACAAAAAAGAGGGTTTCATTCCTATTACTGGAGTCATTTTGTCGCAAGTGGACTGCTTGGGGGACTTCTTGCGGTAGCTATTCTTATAAGCTTATATCTGTTGACAGACATTGGGATAGGACAAAATCCATTATGGAAAGATGCAATACAAGTGTATCTTACACCCGAATTTGGATCGGAAAACGAGACGGTTTATTTTGGCATCCATATTCTTACAAAATCAGCAGGACACGTTGAACTTGTATTGTTGGGAATGGTCAGCTTCTTTTTGACGGGATGTTTGTTTGGGTTGTTAGGAGCGATAATTGCATTTGTATCAGATGCACGGGTTCTTGTATATGCAATGCCAATGATCATTATGGAGACCGGGTGTGGGGGACTTTATGCAATTTCCCTGTTGTTTGGAAGAGATTCTGTTGCCGCAAATGTGCTGGCATATTTTTATAACATAACAGGAGCATATATTTCATTTGGAAACTTATTAAGCCGGTGCATTGTGATCTTTTTGATTATTTTAATGCTATGTATTGGAAAAGGGATGGAATCTAAAGTAGTTCGGTATTATCTCGGAGAGGAGATCAGACAGGTATGAGAGAAACCATAGGGGCGGTTGTTCGCAAACCGGTGTTTCGAATAAAATTAATTGCTATTTCGCTACTTTTCGTTGTTTCGTTGATTGAACAGGTATCCAATAACTATATTCAGTCATCCGGGCAACAAGTGGGAAGAATGACGGTTATTTTATTGTTAATGCATACATTCAGTTATTTTTCATTTTATCTTTCAGTCTTTTTTGTTGGATATATATTATTGATTCCGGATATCGTTAAGGATGCATTTATAGAAAGGCAGACCATGATGCGGTGTCAGTCCCGTATGCGGGCGGCAAAGTATGCCATAGGAAAAATTATAGCCTTTTCGATTCTTTATGTTATTTGGTTTGTAATGCTTACCATCCTTGTTGGGGGGATCTGGTTTCATGACTTTTCATTGGCATGGCCTAAATTTATGGATATCCAGCAAAGACAGCTTGCAGCCAATGGATTATCTACAATTACATGGATTAATATACCGGTTGGAGCAGGCAAATATCCAACACTGCTTGTGGCAGGATTAATCTGTTTGCGAAGTACGATTGGGTTTATTTTTCTGGGATTGCTGGCTTTACTGGTAACATTAATTACTGGTAAAACGCGCAATGGAATGGGGATTGTTATTCTTTTGGCAGCGATTGCAGGCTATGTAAAACTATATATGAATGATGTATTTACTTATTGGAATTCAGCACATCCGATTGGAAATAAACGCAGTTATATTCGTATATCAAAGGCTACTATAACACCATTGTTTACAACCTGTCTAAAATCGGATCAATTTATGCCATGGATGCGCTATGGTATTATTGCGGGCATTCTTTTATGTGTCATCACCGGAACAGGAATTATGCTTTATTACAGGAAAGGGGATTTGGGCGATGAGGATCGAGATGAATAATATTAACAAAACAATAAAGGGTGTATCGCTTCTGACAGACATCAACCTGGCACTGGAATCCGGACATATCTATGGATTTGTCGGAGATAATGGCAGTGGAAAAACGGTATTGTTCAAGGTATTATTGGGACTGATGCACAAGACTTCCGGGACCATTCTGGTAGATGGCAGGGAACAGAAGGATCTGATGCAGGATGTTGGTTTCATCATTGAGCGTCCGGAGTACATACCATATTATTCAGCAAAAAAGAATCTGGAAATCATTGCGGCCTACCGGAAAGTCGCAGATGATCAGCGCATTCGCACAGTATTGGAGATGTTCGGCCTGGACCCGTCGGATAAGAAGGCGGTGGGAAAGTATTCGCTCGGTATGAAGCAAAAGCTTGCACTTTCCATGGCATTTCTTGAAGATCCGAAAGTATTGATACTGGATGAACCGCTCAGCGCGCTGGATGCAGATTCGGTGCAGGAGGCCCGCAAGCGCATTTTGGAGGAAAAGGAGCGTGGAAAGCTGGTTCTTATTGCATCCCATTATCCAGAGGATATCCAATCACTGTGTGATGAAGTATACTGGATGAAGAGTGGACATATTCAGCTACAGTAAATTTTGCTAGGATGGATCAGAATGTTGTATACAGATCGCTTTCTGATAAAGAAACCAGAGGTGCCTGACACAATAAAATATGGAGAAAATTGAAGAACAGAAAAAAGAAACTTTATTTCGAGCGGTGATTGCTTCGGGAAGAACCGTAGAAGATGTTCTTGCAATATTAAAAGCCCAAGATCAGAAAAAAGAACAGTAATTTAGAAAAAAGATGTTTATTGCTATGAAACGTGTAGCAGTAAACATCTTTTTTGTTACCGTGATGGAACAATCACGCTGCGACTATCAAGATAGGAGCCAATATATATATTTGAAATATATGATGATGTCGAGGGTATGGGGAGCGAAATCCGCATCAAGTTTGTCGAGTAGGAAAAAGTCACGAAGTGAGTTTTGAGTTACTCAGGCGAAACTTGCTCTTTATTGACAATCTGAAAGTTGCATTAATGAATATTTAAATGAGGTATTTAACAAATATAGATTTTTTAGTGATATTTATGATTTATAATATTTGAAAAGAAGATCTTAGAGTATTAGTTGTAAATGAAAGGTCTAATCCCCCAGCTATGCTGGGAGAATGGAGTAAGCAGAAGCGTGTAAGATAATAATAGAAAGCCTCCTATGCTAAAATGAGAATGGTGTCGCAAGCAAAACTCAAAATTTAGTATAGGAGGCGGTCCAAGATGGACAATAAGAGTTTATCACACGTAAGGTGGAAATGCCAATACCATATAGTTTTTATTCCGAAATACAGAAAGAAAGTGTTGTATGGAAAGCTAAAAACAGATGTACGAGAGATAATTTCTACATTATGTAGATATAAAGATATAAAGATGTGGAGATTATAGATGGTGCAGTATGCGAGGATCATATTCATTTAAGTGTAGCAATTCCGCCTAAGTATAGTATTTCAAAATTTATGGGGGTACTTAAAAGGCAAGAGTACGCTAATGATATATGATAGATATCCAGAATTGCAGAGTAAATGGGATAAAGCGTTCTGGACCAGAGGATATTATGTTTCAACAATTGGTAATATCACAGAAGAGGCAATAAAGAAATATATAAGAGAGCAGGCAGAAGAGTCGAGAAAAGAAGATTCAAGAAGTACCGATTTATAAGCGGACCAGTAACAATGCTTGCGATACCGCCCTTTTGGGTGAGCATGTAATCGACCCTTATGAGGTCCAATCCAAACCACCACTTGAAGTGGTGGTAATGACTAGAAATATTTATTTTTGAGGAGGATACATGAATATTTATATGTTGAAAAAAGAAATAAAGTATTTGTTAAAAAATACTATTTTTTATTTAGGGATTATAATTGTGATTTGTACGTTAGTGTTAACATTAAAGCCGTATTTAAATTTATATGAAAATGTTAGAGAAGAAAATAGCAAAATTGTATATGGTGATGAAGGTATAATTAATGGGTATATACCAACTGAAGCTAATGAGCAAAGAGAACAGGCTTTTAATAGAATATACGAATCATTGATTGAAGATTTTGATGTCTCAGAAGAAGAAGCTACAGATGCATTAAATAAAATAAAAAAGATGCATACACAAGAAGAGATAGCAGAATATTTACATGAAAATTATGGAATATCAGAGAGAGGAGTTGATAATGTTTTTGAAAGTTACATGGAAAAACATGCTACAAAAAAAGAAATGAAAGAGTATCTAAGAGAAACTTTTTCAAAATCGACGTTTCCAGAAAGTTTTTCTTTTAAGTACATTGATTATTTAGGCATTGGCTTAATTTACTTATCTATCATTACATTCGTGTTGATTTTCATGAGGGATATGAAAAAAGATATATTTAGTTTGCTCCATACCAAGCCGATAAGTGGTGTTTCTTATATAATGACAAAACTTTTAGCAGGTTTAATTCCCATATGTGTATTTGCGCTGATAATGACTGGTATATTTGATGGAATTGCTAATATGGTTGCGCCACAATATGGCTCGGAAATGGAATGGGTTAGTATTTGGGTAAAGTTAGTACTATTTATTTTGCCTAATATATTTATGATTGGGGTATTCTTTATTTTTATTACTGTGATTTTTAAAAGCATATTACCAACAATTCCGATGTTATTAGTGTATGCAACGTATTCAAATATGGGGAGAATTACAGAGGTTGGGTATAAGTATATTCCCAATCCATTATCAATAGTGGTTCGTTTCCCAAATGATTTAGGTAATAATTATATTCCTACATGGACTATTATTAATCAAAGCATATTAATTATATTGGCAATTTGTTTGCTTGGAATTTCTATAAAGTTGTGGAAGAGGAGAAGGATAATATGAGGTTTATAAAATTTTACGTGATGGAGGATTGTGGATTATGAAGTGTAATTTTAAAATTAGTCTTCCGTTATATAAATTATTATATTCTATGGTATTTATGTTTGTAATGGCATTAATTAGACCCACAGTAACACCAGTAGAAATTCTAACTGTCATAGAGCCTAATTTATGCTTTCTAGCAATTGTTTTTGTGGCAGATATATATTACTGTGAGTTTAGAGAAAATAGAATAAATGTGTTTTATCTATTTCCGGACAGATTAAAATATAAAGCTGTAGTACAGAGATTTTTAATAGATTTTGTGTATTTGATATTACTGGATCTTATATTTTATTGGATTTATATTTTGCTTCAAAATAGCAATTTATTTACTGAAGAAATAATTTCGATATATGGATATAGTATTTTAATGTGTTTTATGACAGTGCTATTTTTTGCATCACTTTCTGTTACTATGGTGAATTTTTTTCAAAATATGTGGTTCGGACTTGCAATAAGTTTAGCAGTATGGTTTGTATTTAATACAAAAGTTAAAGAATATTTACCAACGGTATTAAATATATTTGCATATAAAATAACTCCAGAAATTAATGGTGGGATAACTCCATATTTTTTTAGTCGTGCATTATATATGGTAGTTGGCATTGTAATGTTAATCATGAATTATTTGTTGGTGAAACGTTCACCAATGAGAAAAGTAAAGGAAGGGAAAAAATGATTGAAATAAGAAATTTAACAGTTCAGTATAAAAATGGTGTAAAGGGATTAGATAATGTAAATCTAACAATTCCAAACGGAATATATGGACTTTTGGGAGAAAATGGGGCAGGAAAATCAACATTGATGAATGTATTAACTACATTGTTAACACCAACTAGAGGAACGGTTATTGTTAATTCTGTAAATGTTATACCACAAAATTATACAAAAGTAAAGAAAATGATAGGGTACTTACCGCAGGAACTAGGAATGTATCCCAATCTTACTGTTCGTGAAACTTTAAGTTTGATCGGTGGTATTATGGCAGGGGTTTCCCTTGCACAGCTTGGAAATCTGGCAGATATTCCTATGGACTGGGAATGAGTGTGGGATTTGCAGTTCTGGGTATGTTGATTCAGTTTGCTATCAACAAACCGGTTTCTGATGAAGAGGATGAAGAAACGGTTGATGAAGAAAGCACTGAGCAGATTTACAGGCGAAATCAGGACCTGAGACAAGACCAGAGTTTTAAGCAGTCTCAGGACAGAGACATGGAGGAATCAATATATGCCAGAGGACAGAAAGGACAGGCGAGAAAAAATGGCAAAAGAAGCTAAGACAAATGCAATGAGAATGCTGGACAGACAGAAGGTTAAATATGAGGCGTTCTCCTATGAATGTGATGAATTTATTGACGGGATCCACAGTGCGGATAAGATCGGTGCACCCTATGACCAGTCTTTTAAGACTCTGGTAATGGAAGGAAAGAGCGGCGGTTATTTCGTTTTTGTAGTTCCGATTGAAAAGGAAGTTGACCGTAAGGCGGCTGCAAAGGCTGTCGGTGAGAAGACAGTGGACATGATCCATGTGAAGGATATCACAAAGATTACCGGATATGTGAGAGGCGGCTGCAGTCCGCTGGGAATGAAGAAACCTTATCCTGTTGTGTTTGATGCATCTGCAGGAGAATTTGAAGAGATTTATGTGAGTGGCGGCCGTATCGGACTGACACTGAAGGTTCCCCTTGCTGATCTGCTTAAGGTGACAGGCGGAAAGCTGGCGGATATTATCATGAAGACAGAATAAAATAACAGGGTACGGCTAAGCCGTACCCTGTATTTTATTCTTTAGTTATCGGAAGCGTCCTCTTCGTTGATCTCGAATACGTGACGTTTCTTAGCCATCTCATCACTTGCCAGATATTCATCGTAAGTAGTGATCTTGTCGATCATGGTTCCGTTTGGAAGGATTTCCATGATACGGTTGGCTGTTGTCTGTACGAACTGATGGTCATGTGAGGTGAAAAGGATAACACCCGGGAATTTGATCAGACCGTTGTTCAGCGCTGTGATGCTCTCCATGTCGAGGTGGTTGGTAGGCTCATCAAGGATGAGGATATTTGCACCGGAGATCATCATCTTGGAAAGAAGACAGCGAACCTTCTCACCACCGGAAAGAACGCGTACTCGTTTGATGCCGTCTTCACCGGGGAAGAGCATACGTCCCAGGAATCCACGAACATAAGTGGCATCCTTGATCTCGGAGTACTGTGTCAGCCAGTCTGTAATAGTAAGGTCATTGTCGAACTCTGCAGTATTGTCTTTAGGGAAATATGCCTGGGAAGTGGTAACACCCCATTTATAATTTCCTTCATCCGGTTCCATTTCACCAACTAAGATCTTGAACAGAGTAGTGATTGCCTGTTCGTTGGCACCGACGAAAGCTACCTTGTCATCATGTCCGAGTGTGAAAGAAATGTTATCCAGAACTTTTACACCGTCGATGGTCTTGGAAAGGTTCTCCACCATAAGGACTTCGTTACCGATCTCGCGGTTTGGACGGAAGTCGATGTATGGGTATTTACGGCTGGACGGACGCATATCGTCAAGCTGGATCTTTTCCAGGGCACGCTTACGGGAAGTCGCCTGTTTGGACTTGGAAGCGTTGGCACTGAATCGGGAAATAAACTCCTGAAGTTCTTTGATCTTTTCTTCTTTCTTCTTGTTGGCTTCCTTCATCTGTTTGATGAGGAGCTGGCTGGACTCAAACCAGAAGTCATAGTTTCCGGCATAGAGCTGAATCTTGCCGTAGTCGATGTCTGCTGTATGAGTACATACTTTATTTAAGAAGTAACGGTCATGGGATACAACGATGACAGTGTTGTCAAAGTTGATCAGGAATTCTTCGAGCCATTCAATAGCAGGCAGATCAAGGTGGTTGGTAGGCTCATCCAGAAGAAGAATGTCCGGATTACCAAACAGTGCCTGCGCCAGAAGAACTTTGACCTTCTGGCTTCCTGTAAGGTCAGCCATCTGGGAATAGTGGAGATCGGTTTCAATTCCAAGACCATTCAGAAGAGTAGCAGCATCAGATTCTGCTTCCCATCCGTTCATCTCTGCAAATTCACCTTCCAGTTCGCTGGCACGGATACCGTCTTCATCAGTGAAGTCCGCTTTTGCATAGATAGCATCTTTTTCTTTCATGATCTCATACAGTCTCTTGTTACCCATGATAACAGTATCCAGAACTGTATATGCATCATATTTGAAGTGATCCTGCTGCAGGAAAGAGAGACGCTGGCCGGGAGTGATAACAACGTCACCGTTGGTAGCTCTAACTGTCCGGAAAGGATCTTAAGGAATGTGGACTTACCGGCACCGTTTGCACCGATGAGACCGTAGCAGTTGCCCTCAGTAAATTTGATATTTACATCTTCGAAGAGGGCCTTTTTACCTACGCGCAATGTAATATTGTTTGCTGAAATCATATCATACCTCTTTTTCGTGAAATTATTGTTTTGCAGTAACTGTCCGGCAGATTGTTTATGGAAAACGTATCTTTCGCAGGAAACAGTTACATTATTTCCTATTATATAAGTTACAACCGCTTATCATTGTACCGTAAATTGGGAAATTTGCAACTGTTTTTTGCTTTTTTGGGTTCTTTTATTTACAAAAAAAAAGAAGCACTGTTATAATATAGAATAAATATAGCCTCTTGACAGACAGAAATATGAGGCATTGATATGACAGAAATAACGATTACTGTTTCCATTGTTTTATGCAAAACAGCGATGTGGACAGTAAAGGATAATTAATTTTAGAGAGGTTGCAAAGACTATGTTTATTACAAGAGAGTGCGATTATGCAGTTCGAGTGGTACGTGCGCTTTGGGGAGAGAGCAGACTGAGCGTATCCGATATCTGTGAGAAAGAAGCAATCACAGCTCCTTTTGCCTATAAGATCCTGAAGAAACTTCAGAAGGCAGAGATCGTGAAGGGATACAGAGGCGTACATGGTGGTTATTCTCTGAACAGGGGACTGGATGAGTTGACTTTATATGAGGTTTATTCAGCGATTGATCCGGATATGTTTATCATCGAATGTCTGGATCCGAAATATAACTGTGTCAGAGACGGACAGGATGGATTGCCATGTCTGGTACATAGAGAATTGTTATCTGTACAGGATGAACTGATAAGTCTCCTTAAGAGAAAAACAATACAGCAGATCATGGAGGAGGCGTAGAGCCTCCTTTTTTTACTTTTATCTGCCTGATTCGTCCCAAATTTGGCATATCTGCATAATGTTAGTTATAAGCAACTTGAAAAATGCACATATTTGCTACTGAAATAACAGAAAATCTCTGCTTTGTACCTCAGAAGATACAAAATATGTCAAAACAAATTGGACACAGGCAGAAGATTATGTTATAATCTACAATGAAATTTGAGGTATATTTTACTTATGCCTTGAAATAAATAATTAATTTTCATCAACCTTTAAGGAGGAAAAACAAACTATGGCAAGAAAGATGAAAACCATGGATGGTAACCATGCAGCTGCTCATGCTTCATATGCATACTCAGATGTAGCCGCTATTTACCCGATCACTCCTTCATCTGTTATGGCGGAAGCAACAGATGAATGGGCAACCCAGGGAAGAAAGAACATTTTCGGACAGGAAGTTCAGGTAACTGAAATGCAGTCTGAGGCTGGTGCAGCAGGTGCTGTACACGGATCTCTGGCAGCAGGTGCTTTAACAACAACATATACAGCATCTCAGGGTCTGTTACTTATGATCCCGAACCTTTACAAAATTGCCGGTGAGCAGTTACCTGCAGTATTTAACGTATCTGCACGTGCACTTGCTTCCCACGCACTTTCAATCTTCGGTGATCACTCCGACGTTATGGCCTGTCGTCAGACCGGATGCGCAATGCTCTGCGAATCTTCTGTACAGGAAGTTATGGACTTAACACCTGTTGCTCACCTTGCAGCGATCAAAGGTAAAGTTCCGTTCATCAACTTCTTCGACGGATTCCGTACATCTCACGAGATCCAGAAGATCGAGACATGGGATTATGAAGATCTTAAGGATATGGCAGATCTGGAAGCAATCGCTGAATTCCGTAACCATGCCCTGAATCCAAATCACCCATGCCAGAGAGGTTCCGCTCAGAACCCTGATATCTTCTTCCAGGCAAGAGAAGCATGTAACCCATACTACGATGCTCTTCCGGCAGTGGTTCAGGAATACATGGACAAAGTTAACGCTAAGATCGGTACAGATTACAAATTATTCAACTACTACGGAGCTGCTGATGCAGAACACGTAATCGTTGCTATGGGTTCTGTAAACGATACAATCGAGGAGACAATCGACTACCTTGCAGCAGCAGGAAAGAAAGTCGGTGTTGTTAAAGTTCGTCTTTACAGACCATTCTGCGCACAGGCACTCATCGATGCAATTCCGGAATCTGTAAAACAGATCACAGTTCTTGACAGAACTAAAGAGCCGGGTGCACTTGGCGAGCCACTGTACCTTGACGTTGTAGCAGCATTAAAAGACAGCAAATTCGGCGGCGTAAAAGTATTCTCCGGACGTTATGGTTTAGGTTCCAAAGATACTACACCTGCACAGATCGTAGCTGTTTATGAGAACACTGCTAAAGAGAAATTCACAATCGGTATCGTTGATGATGTTACTAACCTTTCCCTTGAGACAGGTGCTCCGATCGTAACAACTCCTGAAGGAACAACAAACTGTAAATTCTGGGGTCTGGGAGCTGATGGTACAGTAGGTGCCAACAAGAACTCCATCAAGATCATCGGTGACAACACAGACATGTACGCACAGGCTTACTTTGATTATGACTCCAAGAAGTCCGGTGGTGTTACAATGTCCCACTTACGTTTCGGTAAGAAACCGATCAAATCCACATACCTGATCCACAAAGCAAACTTCGTAGCATGTCATAATCCATCCTACGTAAACAAATACAACATGGTTCAGGAACTTGTTGACGGTGGTACATTCCTCCTTAACTGTGCATGGGATATGGAAGGTCTTGAGAAACATTTACCAGGACAGGTAAAAGCTTTCATCGCTAACCACAATATCAAATTCTACACAATCGACGGTGTTAAGATCGGTATTGAAACTGGCATGGGACCAACACGTATCAACACAATCCTTCAGTCTGCATTCTTCAAACTTACAGGAATCATTCCGGAAGAGCAGGCAATCGACCTTATGAAAGCTGCTGCTAAAGCAACATACGGACGTAAGGGTGATGATGTGGTACAGAAGAACTGGGCAGCTATCGATGCCGGTGCTAAACAGGTTGTAGAGATCCAGGTTCCGGAAAGCTGGAAAGATGCTGAGGATGAAGGTCTTCATATGACTCATGCAACAGAAGGACGTCAGGATGTTATTGATTTCGTTAACAATATCCAGGCTAAAGTTAATGCTCAGGAAGGTAACTCCTTACCTGTATCTGCATTCAAGGATTATGTAGATGGTACTACACCATCAGGTTCTTCTGCATATGAGAAACGTGGTATCGCAGTTAACGTTCCTGTATGGAATCCGGAAAACTGTATCCAGTGTAACAGATGTGCTTATGTCTGCCCACACGCAGTTATCCGTCCTGTAGCTCTGACAGCTGAGGAAGCAGCTAATGCTCCTGAAGGTATGAAGACATTAGACCTTACAGGTATGAAAGAATACAAATTCACAATGTCTGTATCCGCACTTGACTGTACAGGATGTGGTTCTTGTGTAAACGTTTGCCCAGGTAAGAAGGGTGCGAAAGCACTTGCTATGGAAAACCTTGAAGCAAGCGAAAACGAGCAGAAATACTTTGATTACACAGTTAAACTGCCAATCAAAGAAGATGTTATTGCTAAATTTAAAGAAGCAACTGTCAAAGGCAGCCAGTTCAAACAGCCTCTGCTTGAGTTCTCTGGAGCTTGTGCAGGATGTGGTGAAACACCATACGCTAAACTGATCACTCAGCTGTTCGGTGACAGAATGTACATCGCAAACGCAACAGGATGTTCTTCTATCTGGGGTAACTCCTCACCATCTACACCATACACAGTAAACGCTAAGGGACAGGTCCTGCATGGTCCAACTCTCTGTTCGAAGATAACGCTGAGTTTGGTTATGGTATGCTTCTTGCTCAGAGAGCTATCCGCGATGGCTTAAAAGCAAAAGTTGAAGACGTTGTTGCTAACGGAACAAACGAAGACGTTAAGGCAGCTGGTCAGGAATGGCTGGATACATTTGCTGTAGGTGCTACAAACGGCGCTGCTACAGACAAACTTGTTGCTGCTCTTGAAGCTTGCGGATGTGACAAAGCAAAAGAAATCCTTGCTCAGAAAGATTTCCTGGCTAAGAAATCCCAGTGGATCTTCGGTGGTGACGGATGGGCTTACGATATCGGATTCGGTGGTGTTGACCATGTTCTCGCTAGTGGACGTGACATCAACGTTATGGTATTCGATACAGAGGTTTATTCTAACACAGGTGGACAGTCTTCCAAGTCTACACCTACAGGTGCTATCGCTCAGTTCGCTGCAGGCGGTAAAGAGACTAAGAAGAAAGATATGGCTTCCATCGCTATGAGCTATGGCTATGTATACGTTGCTCAGATTTCCATGGGTGCTGACTTCAACCAGACTGTAAAAGCTATTGCAGAGGCTGAGGCTTATCCGGGACCATCTCTGATCATCGCTTATGCTCCATGTATCAATCATGGTATTAAGAAAGGTATGGCAAAAGCTCAGACAGAGGAAGAATTAGCAGTTAAGGTTGGATACTGGCATAACTTCAGATTCAATCCTGCAGCTGAAGGAAACAAGTTCTCTCTTGATTCCAAGGCTCCGAGCATGGAAGATTATCAGGCATTCCTTGACGGTGAGGTTCGTTACAACTCTCTGAAACGTCAGAATCCTGAGAAGGCTGCAAGACTGTTTGCTAAGAATGAGGCTGAGGCTAAGGCTAGATTTGAATATCTGCAGAAGCTGATCGCTCTTCATAGTGCTGAATAATCTTTTCGGTTTTTGAACGATTGATAAACAATAATATAAAATAAATAGATAGAGCTATTTATAGTGTCCAGACGATATATGGGCCGCGGTACTTTTTGTATCGCGGTCCTTTTTATAAGGGACGTCAGAAAATGAAATAACTTCTGGGGCTCAGTCTCGGAACCACTGAATTTCTAAGCATTTGAAAAGCCACTAAAAGCATTCAGAAATAGCTCAAACTCGCCTGCGGCTCAGACAGTGAGCGATTTCTGAATAACGCGGCTTTCCAAATACTAAGAAATTCAATGAACCCTCAAAATTCGCTCCAGAAGTTATTTCATTTCCTGACTGGATGCTGGCTGATTTAAATACTTTCGTTGTTTCTAAACAATAAAATAATGTTGACCATAAATTTGACAAGTATTGGATATTTGTCTATAATCAGTGAGAACTTTATAACTCGGTTTAGAATGATAGAATATAAAGGAGCGGTTATGAGGAAATTTGTGAGCAGGGATAGTAAGAAGGATTTCTACTTATTATATACGCTTGTATTTGGGGTTATTTCTTTTTTTATCTATTATCAGTTTGCGGGTAATGGGAAGTCTTTGGTGTGGAGTCATGATGGGATTCCGCAGCATTTGAATTCTCTGGCGTATTATGGGCGGTATCTGAGGGAGGTTCTGCATACGATTTTTGTAGAGCATAAGCTGGAATTGCCTATGTGGGATATGAATATCGGGTATGGTTCAGATATTCTTACAACTTTGCATTATTATGTGATCGGGGATCCGCTGACTTTGTTGTCTGTGTTTGTGCCGGCGGATAAGACGGAGGTTTTGTATGAGGTTCTGATTTTTCTGAGGATTTATCTGGCGGGGATTTCTTTTAGTGTTTTTTGTTTTTATCATAAGAATCCGAAGCAGGCGACGTTTATGGGAACGTTGATCTATATTTTTGCGGGATGGACGATTTATGCGGCTATGAAGCATCCGTATTTTTCCAATCCTATGATTTATCTGCCGCTGGTTCTGATGGGGATTGATAAGATTTATAAGAGGGAGAAGCCATGGCTGTTTATCTGGGCGACTGCGGTTTCGGCTATGTCGAATTTCTATTTCTTTTATATGATCTGTATTTTTATGTTTATTTATGCGGCTTTCCGGTATTTTGGGATTTTCAGTGAGAGAAGTGTGAAGGATGTTCTGAGATGGCTGGTGAAGTTTATCGGCTATTATGTGGTGGCTTTGATGATCGCGGCGGTTATTTTTATTCCGGTGTCATGACGATTTTTGGTACGGATAGGTTTCAGGCTGAGAATTATGTGCCTCTTTTATATGATAAAATTTATTATGAGAAGTATCTGGGTGATCTGATCGGGGAGAATATGATCCAGTGGGGGGTTGCCGGGTATTCTGCTGTTGCTATGGCGGGTGTGTTTGTGCTTTTTTCCAGGAAGAAGAAGTATCTGGATCTGAAATTAGGATTTGGGCTGTTGAATCTGTTTTTGCTGGTGCCTTTTGCAGGGCATGTGCTCAATGGTTTCTCTTATGTGTCCAACAGGTGGATCTGGGCTTATGGGATGATGATCGCGTATATTTTCGTGAAGGCATATCCTGAGCTGTTTACTCTGACTGTGAGGGAAAAGAAGAAGATTTTTGTCATGACGGTGGCGTATTGTGTGCTGGCTCTGTTTGCGAAAGCTGCCAGAACGCAGAGAAATATGGCAGGTGTGCTGGTTCTGGTATTGGCTGTGTTTACGGTTACTTCTTTTGGAAATATTTTTCTGCAGGGGAAGTATATGTGCGGGCTTCTCAGTGCTTTGCTTGTGGTGAGCATTATGTTGAATGTTTCTTATCAGTATTCTTATGAGAAGGATTATCTGTCAGAGTTTGCAGCCGAAGAGGAGTCGCTGGATAAGCTGGAGTCGAATACGGATAAGGCGGTTCTTGCCGCCGGGGATTCAGGTGTCTATCGTTATGACCAGTATGGGGCATTGCCCTATGATAATACTTCTATGTATATGGGTACGAACAGTACTGCTTATTATTTCAGTCTTGCAAACAGCAGTATCAGTGATTTTTTCAGTGAAATGTATCTGAATACGCCATGGGAGCAGCATTATGAGAACCTGGACGGAAGGACGATCCTGGACAGGCTGGCTTCTGTGAAATATTTTGTGATAAGTGGTGATAATTTCCGCTATCTTTCCTATGGATATAATAAAGAGAAGGGCTCTGCAGGAAAGGGAAAAAGTGAGTGCAGGGCTTATGAGAATGAGAATGCACTGCCTCTGGGTTATACTTATGACAGTTATATTCCTGAATCGGAATATGAGAAAATGGATGTGGTAAAAAAGCAGCAGGCTTTGATGGACGGTGTGGTGCTTGAGGAGAGTACACTGCCTGAGGCATCTGTTGATGCTGATAATGAGAATATCCAGTATCGTATGGAGACAGGGGATGGTTGTGCTCTGTCTAAGGGAGCAATCAGGGTGACGAAGGAAGGGGCGCAGCTGAAGCTTGTGTTCCATGGTCTTACGGACAGTGAGAATTACCTGATCGCAGATAATCTGGATTATGACAGTCTTTCACCGAGAGAACTGATTGGTAACAGTCAGTGGAAGAAGATGTCTGAGTATGACCAAAATAAGGTTCTTGATGAGGACAGCCGGTGGCGATACTGGAAGGAATCAAAGGAAGCGGCTATGACAGTCAGCTCCAATGATGTGACCAAGACCATAAAGATTTTTACGGATAAGTATAATGCCTACAGTGGACGGCATGATTTTCTCTGCAATATGGGATATTCCAGATCAGGAGTTCGTACTATGACGATCACCTTTGCCAATACGGGTGTTTATACCTATGATAAATTAAGGGTTGTGAGTCAGCCGGTGCAGGGGATTGAGGAAAAAACTGTGAAGCTGGGTGAAGAGGCTCTCGAGAATGTAAAAATGGGAACGAATGAGATTACAGGGGATATCAGTGTTTCCGAAAAGAAAGCTCTTGTGTTGTCTGTTCCGTACAGTAAGGGATTTACGGCTTATGTGGACGGGAAAGAAACGAAGCTTCAGAAGGCGAATACCATGTTTATGGCTCTGGAACTGGAACCTGGTTCACATGAGATACGCCTTACATATTGCACACCTTATCTGAAAGCGGGAATGCTTCTTTCTGTTCTGGGGCTGGTTATATATGTAATGCTGGTGTTCAGGAAGAAAAAGTAATCTAAATTCCATTGTTGCAGGCAGCCTGAAATAAATTTGTTAGAATAGACATTTTTGTAAATTTGTGTATAATAAAATAGAAAATATTTACAGGAATAACAGACAGTGAATGAGAAATTGGTCTGTTGTAAATGAATGAAACAAAATGAGGAATGACATCATGAGTAAATTATCAGTGGTACTTCCGGCATATAATGAGGAGCTGATGGTTGGGAAAACCTGTCGGGTGCTGGCGGAAGTTCTTACAGAAGCGAAGATTCCCTATGAGCTGGTGGTTGTAAACGATGGTTCCGGCGACCGGACATGGGAAGAAATTCAGAAGGCAGGAGAGAGGGATGCGAATGTGACAGGCGTTCTTTTTTCCAGAAATTTCGGAAAGGAAGCAGCGATTTTTGCAGGGCTTGCGCAGGCCTGTGGAGATGTGGTGGCTGTTATGGACTGTGACCTGCAGCATCCGCCACAGACACTTCTTGAGATGTACAGACTGTGGCAGGAAGGCTATGAAGTAATCGAGGGTGTGAAGGCAGACAGAGGAAAAGAGGGCTTTTTACATAAAGAATGTGCAGGATTTTTCTATGATATCATGTCTAAGGCAACTAAGGTGAATATGAAGGATGCCTCGGATTTTAAGATGATGGACAGGAAGGCTGTGGACAGTATTCTGTCTATGCCTGAAAGAAATATGTTCTTTCGGGCTACTTCTTCCTGGGTAGGATATAAGACTACCAGTGTGGAATTTGAGGTGCAGGAGAGAGAGGCCGGCGTTTCCAAGTGGTCTCCGTGGCTCTGGTGAAATATGCGTTCACAAATATAGTGGCATTTACTACTTTTCCGCTGCAGTTTGTTACGATCACAGGAGCAATATGTTTTGTCTGTTCGCTGGTCCTTATGGTCTATTCGCTTGTGCAGTATTTTACAGGTTCTGCAGTGGAAGGTTATACCACCCTGCTGATGGTGCTGCTACTGGTGGGAAGCGCTATGATGATCAGTCTTGGGATCATTGGATATTATATTTCCAAGATTTATGAAGAAGTAAAGCGCAGACGAGATATATTATTTCAAAAGTAATTAGGAATGGAAATATACAGGACTGAGAGGATATATTTTATGAAGCAATGGATCAGAAAAATGTATGAAAGTTCCGTTATCCGCTATATTTTTTTTGGCGGATGTACCACGATGGTGAATCTGGTCAGCTTTTTCATTCTCAGAAAGCTGAAGGTGGAGCTGAATATCGCCAATATTATTTCAATCATCCTGGCGATTCTGTTTGCCTATGTGGTAAATTCGAAGTATGTTTTTCAGGATAAATGCGAGACATTGAAGGATCATGTTCAGCCATTCTGCAAATTTGTCAGTGCCAGACTGGTCACTATGGTGATCGAGGTTGGCGGTGTATGGCTGCTTGTGTCAGTGATGGGGCTTAATGATATGATCGGGAAATTCCTGACACAGTTTATTGTGTTGATACTGAATTATGTATTCAGTAAATTTTTTGTGTTTACAACAGGGAAATCAAAATAATGAAGGAAAAGAGAGGGAAAACTCATGACTCTGGAAGAAGCTATTGCAAAGATTAAGCCATTAGATCACAATGCCATGGAGATTGCACAGAAAAGATGGGACAGTATTGCAAAACCACTGCATTCTCTTGGAAAACTGGAGACTCTTTTGATCCAGATCGCGGGAATTACAGGAAACGCAGAGGTGGATCTTTCCAGGAGAGGTCTGATCGCCATGTGCGCGGATAATGGCGTGGTAGAAGAGGGTGTGACACAGACCGGACAGGAAGTTACTGCCATCGTTGCCGAGAATTTTCTGAAATATGACACATCTGTCGGTGTGATGTGTAAGCAGAACCATGCGGAGATTTTTCCGGTGGATATGGGGATGGTAACGGACACAAAAGTCCGCACAGACCATAAAATTGCCTATGGTACACAGAATATGACCAAGGGTCCTGCCATGACAAGAGAACAGGCTGTAAAGGGGCTTGAAGCAGGCATTGACATGGTAAGGGAACTGAATGATAAGGGCTACCGGATTCTGGCAACAGGGGAAATGGGAATCGGAAATACAACCACCAGCAGTGCAGTTGCTTCTGTGTTGCTGAAACAGCCGGTGGAAGAGATGACAGGGCGCGGCGCAGGTCTGACCAGCGAGGGACTTGTGCGCAAGATCAATGCGATCAAAAAAGCCATTGCATTAAATGAACCGGATCCTGAGGATGCCATTGATGTTCTGGCAAAGGTAGGCGGTCTTGATATCGCTGGAATGGCAGGTGTCTTTCTGGGAGGTGCGGTTTATGGTATTCCTGTAGTCATGGACGGATTTATTTCCTGTGTTTCTGCGCTGATCGCCATGCGTATCTGCCCGGCTGTGAGGGATTATATTCTTGCATCCCATGTATCAAAAGAGCCTGCTGCCCATCTGATCCTTGAGAATATGGGGAAAGAAGCAATCATTCATGCGGATATGTGTCTGGGCGAGGGAACCGGAGCAGTAGCTTTATTCCCGATCCTTGATCTGGCAGCAGCGGTTTATCATTCTATGAGTACTTTTAACGATATCCACGTGGAACAGTATGAGGAGCTGAAATAATGCTGACGCTTGTGACAGGGGGAAGCGGGAGCGGAAAATCCGCTTTTGCGGAAGACAGGGTGCTTTCTTTCGGGGATGCACAGAGGATTTATATAGCGACATGCACCCTTTTGATGAAGAGAGCCATAAAAGGATCGAGAGACACCAAAAGATGCGTGCAGGAAAAGGTTTCGAGACAGTTGAGTGCTATACAGGGCTCAAAAATGTGAAACTGCCTGCCGGATGTGTGGTGCTTCTGGAATGTATGTCGAATCTGGTGGCAAATGAAATGTTTGAAGAGCAGGGAGCCCATGACCGGACAGTTTCGGAAGTTACAAAAGGGATTGAGAATCTGCTGGAACAGGCTGCTCATGTGGTAATCGTTACAAATGAGATTTTTTCAGATGCGGTTGTGTTTGATGGAGATATGGATTCTTATCTGGAATATCTGGGAAAAATCAATCAGGCTGCTGCGCAGAGAGCTGATGAAGTGGTGGAAGTTATATATGGGATACCAGTCTTTCACAAATCTGCAGATACCTGCAGCAATCTTTGCAAATAATATATTTGACAGGATTGCCATAATATGAAAAAGAGGAATTGATCAATGAAATCTTTATGGAATAATTTTAAGGTGGCATTTGCCATGTTTTCTAAGATTCCCATGCCCCGCGCTGACTGGACAAAGGAAAATATGAAGTATATGTTCTGCTTTTTTCCGTTTATCGGAACTGTGATCGGCGGGCTGACTATGCTGGTGGCATATCTGGGACTTCGGTTTGGGTATCAGCCGGGATTCGTGACAGCAGTGTTGGTGCTGGTACCTGTATTTGTGACAGGCGGGATCCATGTGGATGGTCTTTTGGATACTTCGGATGCTCTGAGTTCCTGGCAGGAGAGAAGCAGAAGGCTGGAGATTCTTAAGGATTCCCATGCAGGTGCTTTTGCCGTTATTACTGCGGCGGTATATTTCATTGCCTGGTACGGCGCTTACAGTCAGTTGTTTAACAGTGCAGAGAATATGAGGGCGATCGGAATTCTGAGCTTGGTTTTATGGTTTCCAGATGTCTGTCAGGAATCGGAGTTATTACCTTTCCGAAAGCAAAGGCAGACGGTACAGTTGCTGAGTTTTCCAGAAATTCTTCAGATGTGCTCTCGAGAAATGTGCTGATCGTCTATCTGGTGCTTCTGGCTGCGGGAATGATCTTGATCCGGCCTGTATGGGGAAGTCTGGCTTTTGTGGGAGCTTTGCTGATTTTCTGGTATTATCATCATATTGCGATGAAGTACTTTGGCGGGACAACCGGGGATATTTCGGGATTCTTTCTTTGTATCTGTGAAGTTGGGATGGCATTGATCCTGGCGGTGGTTTCTAATTTTTGAGGAGAAGAGTATGGAAATGATAATCGGCGGTGCATATCAGGGAAAGACTGAATATGCCAGGAAACAGTATCCACAGTTAAGGTGGAGTGACGGCGGTTCTGTCACAGAGGAGGAACTGATGAATGCTCAGGGTGTGATTGGTTTTCAGCAGTATATCCGCAGTGAACTGGAGAATGGAAAGGATGTGTCAGATCTTGCGGAAAAAATCATCTGTAAGAATCCGGATATTGTCCTTGTCTCTCAGGAAGTAGGGTACGGGGTTGTACCTGTGGATGCTTTTGACAGAAAATACAGAGAGGCTGTAGGGCGTGTATGTACGAAGCTGGCAGCATACAGCCATAAGGTGACGCGCGTGATCTGCGGGATTGGAACGGTGATCAAAGATGATTAAATTATGGCTGATCAGACATGGAAAAACAGAAGGGAATAAACTTTCCAGATATATCGGCACAACGGATGAGCCGTTATGTCAGGAGGGAACAGAGTTTCTGCATAAGATGGATTATCCAAAGGTTCAGGCGGTTTATGTAAGTCCTCTGAAACGATGCGTGCAGACAGCAGAGATTCTTTTTCCGGGAGAGCCGGTACATATTATTGAAGAACTGGCAGAATGCGATTTCGGAGAGTTTGAAAATAAGAACTATAAAGAGCTGGAAGGTAATCCGCACTATCAGGAATGGATTGACAGCAACGGTACTCTGCCTTTTCCGGGAGGAGAAAGCAGGGAAGGGTTTAAAAGCAGAAACCTGAGAGGATTTGACAGGGTTGTGTCCGGATGTATCCGCAGCCATGTGGCAGAGGCGGCACTTGTCATCCATGGCGGTACGATCATGAATATCATGGAAGAGTATGCAGATATACAGAAACCATTTTATGAGTGGCATGTGAGAAATGGCGGCGGCTATGAGGTGGAGCTGGATGAGAATCTCTGGAAGAATGGACGAAAACAGCTCAGGGTTAATTCTGCGATTATGGAAGGATAACTCTCCTATCTTACAAAAATTGTTGACAAACCTGAAAATTTGTCATAAAATCAGCTTCATCAGAAAACAGGAAAATCAAAAAAGAACGAGGTTGTTCATTGTCATCAATGACTGCCCCGTTTTTTTTTATCTGTTCACCGGAGATAGTATAAAACCTAAAAAAAATTTGAAAAACCAAAAAGTTTTTGTAAATTATACTTGCATTATCCGGAGAAATATGTTACAGTATTAGTACATAATTCCTAAACAAAAGGTAAAAAGCAGTAGCGAATTGGTAGTTTTTAACAAGTAAAAGGAGGAACTATATGCTGGTAATTGGTAATGGAAGAATGATCACACAGGACGCATCCAACCCATTCCTGGAGAATGGTGCTGTAGCAATGGATGGTAACACCATAGTAATGGTGGGGGTAACTGAAGAGGTAAAGAAAGTTTATCCGGATGCTGAATTTGTTGATGCGAAGGGTGGGGTTATCATGCCGGCATTTATTAATGCCCATGAGCATATCTACAGCTCCTTCGCAAGAGGCTTAAGCATTAACGGATATAATCCTCAGGGATTTCTGGATATTCTGGATGGCTTATGGTGGACAGTTGACCGTCATCTGACACTGGAGCAGACAAAGCTTTCTGCATATGCTACATACATTGATTCTATCAAGAATGGTGTAACCACAGTGTTTGACCACCATGCAAGCTTTGGCCATATTACAGGTTCCCTCAATGCGATCGAGGAAGCTGCGAAGGATTTAGGTGTGCGTACCTGCCTCTGCTATGAGATTTCTGACCGTGACGGAATGGAGAAATCCAGAGAATCTGTAATGGAGAACGTGAATTTTATCAAGCATGCACTTGCAGACGACAGTGATATGATCGCCGGAATGATGGGTATGCATGCATCCTTTACAATCTCTGATGAGACAATGGCTCTCTGCAATGAACTGAAACCGGAAGGTGTTGGATATCACATCCATGTAGCAGAAGGCATTTACGATCTCCATCAGTGTCTGAAAGAGCATGGCAAACGTATTGTTGACCGTCTTCATGACTGGAACATCCTTGGACCGAAGACTTTACTCGGTCACTGTATCTATGTGAATGAACATGAAATGGATCTGATCAAAGATACAGATACCATGGTTGTACATAACCCGGAATCTAACATGGGTAATGCATGCGGATGTCCTCCAACCATGAGAATGGTACAGAAGGGAATCCTCACAGGTCTTGGTACAGACGGATATACTCATGATATGATGGAATCCTGGAAGGTTGCAAATGTTTTACACAAACACAGCCTCTGCGACCCGAACGCAGCCTGGGGAGAAGTTCCACAGATGCTTTTTGAAGGAAATGCAAAGATTGCAAACAGATACTTTAAGAAACAGCTCGGTGTCCTGAAAGAGGGTGCGGCAGCAGACGTGATCGTGATCGATTATGATCCGCTGACACCAATGAATGAAAGCAACATTAACGGACATCTGATGTTCGGTGTAAACGGAAGCATGGTCCAGACTACTGTATGTAACGGTAAAGTCCTGATGAAAGACCGCGAAGTCCTTGTATGCGACGAGGCAAAAGTTATGGCAGACTGCCGTCAGGCTGCAAAAGAACTTGCAGATGATATTAATGGTTAATCTGTAAAGAATTGTAAAAAAGATAAGTTTTCTGCCTGGCAAAAATAAATGTAAATAAAATATAGAACGGATGGAGAGAAGCCATACCGTATGAAATAATGGAGGATCGGATTATGAGTGAAGTCATGACCTGTATGCCCTTTGAACAGTTAATGAACTGGGTATTAGAAGAAAAGAAAACAAAAGGAACAGTTTTCGGACAGCACAGAGCTTATGCAGCGGAAACTGACAGGAAGCTGAATATATTTGAGAGAAATCTGGAAACACCGATCGGACCTGCTGCAGGACCGCATACACAGTTAACACAGAACATTGTTGCTTCTTACTATGCAGGCGCACGTTTCTTTGAGCTGAAAACAGTTCAGAAGATGGACGGTGCAGAGCTTGCAGCCTGTATCAACAGACCATGTATCCTTGCAGATGATGAAGGATATAACTGTGAATGGTCTACAGAGCTTTATGTTCCTCAGGCAATGGGAGAATATATTAAAGCATGGTTTATCCTGCATGTGATCGCCAAAGAATTTGATCTGGGTGCACAGGACGGATTCCAGTTCAATATTTCCGTTGGATATGATCTTGCAGGGATCAAAGAGCCAAAGGTTAATACTTTCATTGACAGTATGATGGAAGCAAAAGATACTGAAATCTTTAAAGAATGTAAACAGTGGTTATTGGACAATGTAGATAAATTTGAAAAAGTTACAAAAGAGGATATTGAGGCGATTCCGTCTGATATCTGTAATTCCGCAACAATCTCTACTCTCCATGGATGTCCTCCAAATGAGATTGAGAGTATTGCAAATCATCTGTTTAAAGAGAAACATCTGAATACATTTATCAAATGTAACCCGACTCTTCTGGGATATGAATTTGCCAGAAAGACCATGGATGACATGGGATATGATTATATGGTATTCGGTGATTTCCATTTCAAAGATGACTTACAGTACGAAGATGCGATTCCGATGTTTAAGAGACTGCAGGCACTTGCAGATGAATTGAACCTTGCGTTTGGTGTGAAGATCACCAATACATTCCCTGTAGATGTTACAAGAAATGAACTTCCAAGCGAAGAAATGTATATGTCCGGAAAATCTCTTTTCCCGTTATCCATTTCTCTTGCAGCCAGACTTTCCCGGGAATTTGACGGAAAACTCCGTATCGCTTATTCAGGCGGTGCTGATTACTATAATATCGACCGTATCGTCGGATGTGGTGTATGGCCTGTAACAGTGGCAACTACACTTCTGAAGCCGGGCGGATATCAGAGATTTACCCAGATGGCAGAGAAAGTAATGGCTGACGGTGTGAAAGAATGGAAAGGCATTGATGTAGCTGCACTTGAGCAGCTGGCCGAGGATGCGAAAAAAGATGCTCACCATGTAAAGAGCATCAAACCGCTTCCTAAGAGAAAAACTGATTCAGAGGTTCCGCTCCTTGACTGTTTCTTTGCTCCATGCGAAGAAGGATGTCCGATCCACCAGGATATCACAACCTATGTGAAGCTGGCAGGAGAAGGCGATTATGCACAGGCATTAAGAGTTATCCTTGAGAAAAATGCACTTCCATTTATCACAGGTACTCTCTGTGCGCACAACTGTATGTACAAATGTACACGTAACTTCTATGAAGAACCTGTAAATATCCGCAACACTAAGCTCATCGCAGCACAAAACGGATATGATACAGTGATCGGTGAGATCAAAGCAGGCACAGCAGACGGTAAGAAAGTAGCTGTTGTAGGTGCAGGTCCTGCAGGTATTGCTTCTGCATACTTCCTTGCAAGAGCAGGTGCTTCTGTAACAGTATTTGAGAAAGAAGAGAAAGCCGGCGGCGTGATCCGTTATGTGATCCCGGGATTCCGTATCTCTGATGATGCAATCGATAAAGATGTTTCCTTCATCCAGAAGATGGGTGTGGAGATCAAAACAGGTACAGAAGTGAAATCCGTACAGGAATTAAAAGCACAGGGTTATGACGCAGTGATCGTTGCAACAGGTGCAAATAAACCGGGTACTCTGAAGCTTGAAAAGGGTGAAACCATCAATGCTCTGAAATTCTTAAGAGATTTCAAAGCAACTGGCGGTAAGGTTGCGCTGGGTAAAAATGTAGTTGTGATCGGTGGCGGTAACACTGCCATGGATACTGCAAGAGCTGCGAAACGTACAGAAGGTGTAGAACATGTTTACCTGGTATACAGAAGAACCAAACGCTATATGCCAGCAGCAGAAGATGAGTTACTGGAAGTACTGGAAGAGGGCGTAGAGTTCAAAGAACTTCTTTCTCCTGTATCTCTGGAAAACGGCAAACTGCTCTGTAAGAAGATGGAACTTGGCAGCATGGATGCTTCCGGACGTGCAGGTGTAACAGAAACGGGCGAAACAGAAGAAGTTTTGGCTGATACAGTGATCGTTGCAGTTGGCGAGAAGTTCCGACTGAGTTCTATGAAGCAAATGGTATTGCGGTCAATGAGCGTGGAAAAGCCGCATCAATGATAAGACAATGGAGACAAGTGCAGAAGGCGTTTACGTTGTCGGTGACGGTGCAAGGGGAGCTGCTACGATCGTAGAAGCGATCCGCGACGCACAGGTTGCTGCAAAAGCAATCCTTGGACATGATATTGTAAAAGGACAGCCTGTACCGGGAACAGAAAAAGACTGTTACTCCAAAAAAGCAATACTCAAAGAAAGCAAGGACGCTGCGAGCGAAAGTGAGCGCTGTCTGACCTGTAATAAAGTCTGTGAGAATTGTGTAGATGTATGTCCAAACAGAGCAAACATCTCCATCAAGTTCCGGGAATGGCAATGAATCAGGTGATCCATGTAGATTATATGTGTAACGAATGCGGCAACTGCAAGAGCTTCTGTCCATATGCAAGTGCACCGTACAAGGATAAATTTACATTATTTGCTTCTGAGGCAGATATGGCAGACAGCACAAATGATGGATTTGCAGTGATCAATCCGGAGACAAAAGAGTGCAAGGTTCGTCTCCTTGGTCAGATTTCCGACTGCAAGGCAGATGATGCAAATGATAAGTTGTACGAAGGTCTTCGCAGACTGATCTGTGCAGTGATTGATGATTACAGCTATCTGATCATGAAATGATGATCCTAGAGCTGTAAAATAATTTTAAATTTGTAATATCAGATAACTTATAAAGAAATATTTAACGCTGTCCACAGCAGAAAAAGGCTGTGGACAGTGTTGCATATCAGGCTGAATCGCGGCCGCATGTTACTTTTGTAATAAATTCATGCGGTATCACAGGCAGATAAAAAACAGAAAGAGGTAAACTCTGGCTGACTGCCCTAATTGGCAGACGTGCGAAAAAGAAAGGAGAGTCCGATATGGCAGTATTTACAGTCAATGGACAAAAGGTCGAACCGACCGGAAATCAGAAACTACTGCGCTTTTTGAGGGATGAACTTCATCTGACTTCAGTGAAGGACGGCTGCAGTGAAGGAGCCTGCGGAGCCTGTACAGTTATAATTGACGGAAAAACATGCAAGGCATGTGTGCCGGACACAGATTTACTGGATGGCAGGACAGTGATCACAGTAGAAGGACTGACTGAATGGGAGAGGGAAGTCTATACCTACGCTTATGGAAAAGCAGGTGCTGTTCAGTGTGGATTCTGTATTCCGGGTATGGTAATGTGTACAAAGGCTCTTCTGGACGTGAACAAAGAGCCCACAGATGATGAGATTAAATATGCACTGCGCAATAACTATTGCCGCTGCACGGGCTATGTAAAAATTATGGATGCAGTAAGGCTGGCTGCGAAGTTTTAAAGACGGGTGTGATTCCGGATGATCTGGATCCGGACTGGAATATAGGACATAGAGTATCCAGAGTGGATGTGGAGGAGAAAGTACTGGGAACCGGCAAATATCCGGATGATTTTTACTTTGACGGAATGCTGTATGGGGTGGCACTCAGAAGTAAATATCCACGTGCACGTGTACTTGAGATCGATACAGCAGCAGCAAAGGCACTTTCCGGGGTAGAAGCGGTATTAACAGCAGAGGACATTCCGGGAGAGAATAAGATCGGACATCTGAAACATGATCAGTATTCACTGATACCTGTAGGGGGTCTGACACATTATCTTGGAGATGCCATTGCCGTTATTGCTGCAAAAGACAGAGAAACAGCTGAGAAAGCTAAGAAACTGATCAAAGTAAAATATGAAGTGCTGCCTCATATTCGTACAATTGAGGAAGCAGCGGCAGAGGATGCACCGAAGGTATTTGATGAAGAAGAAAATAATATCTGTGCACATAAACATATCAGCAGAGGAAATGCAGATGAAGCAATCCGTAATTCCAAATATGTGATCAGTCATCATTTTGAAACCCCATGGACAGAACATGCATTTCTTGAGCCTGAGTGCGCAGTGGCTTTGTATGATGAGGACGGAGATATTTTCGTATATTCCACAGATCAGTCTGCACACCAGACATTACATGAGTGTTCCCTGTTACTTGGAACGGACAGAGTAAAGGTACAGAATGCACTTGTAGGCGGCGGATTCGGCGGAAAGGAAGATATGACAGTACAGCATCTGGCTGCGCTGCTCACTTATGCTACCAAGAAACCGGTGAAGATGAAACTGGCCAGAGCAGAATCCCTGCTGGTTCATCCGAAGCGTCATCCGTTTTATATGGATATGACCATGGGCTGCGATGAGAACGGCAATATCATGGGGGTAAAAGCGAAAGTAGCATCAGATACAGGTGCATTTGCCTCACTTGGCGGTCCTGTGCTGGAACGTGCATGTACTCATGCGGCAGGTCCCTATCATTATGAGAATTTCGAGATTGAAGGAACTGCTTATTATACCAACAATCCGCCTGCCGGAGCGTTTCGCGGGTTTGGTGTAACCCAGACCTGTTTTGCAACAGAAACCCTGCTGAATATGATGGCAGACAAAGTAGGTATCACTCCATGGGAAATCCGTTACCGCAATGCGATCCGTCCCGGTGAGACGCTTCCGAATGGTCAGATCGTAGATAATTCCACAGGTCTTGTGGAGACACTGGAAGCTGTAAAGAAGAAGTATGATGCTGCTCTGGAAGAAGGAAAACCGGTGGGAATCGGCTGCGCCATGAAGAATGCCGGTGTCGGTGTCGGTATCCCGGATACAGGCCGCGTGAAACTCGTATTTGAGAAAGATAAAAAGCTGCACATCTATTCCGGTGCTTCCTGTATCGGCCAGGGACTTGGTACAGTCCTGACACAGATGGTAGTCACCAATACAGATCTGAAGCATGAAGATATTGTATATGAGAGAAGTAATACCTGGTTCGCACCGGATTCAGGTACAACTTCCGGTTCCAGACAGACTCTGGTAACAGGGGAAGCCTGCCGCAGAGCCTGCGATAAGGTTATGGAGGACCGCAATGCAGGTAAGACCATTGATGATGTGATCGGTAAAATTTATTATGGGGAATATCTTGCAAAGACAGATCCTCTTGGCGCAAATGTGCCGAATCCTGTTTCCCATGTAGCCTACGGCTATGCGACGCAGATGTGTATCCTGGATAAGAAAACAGGTAAGATTGAGGAAATGGTTGCTGCACATGATGTGGGCAAGGCAGTCAATCCACTGTCTTGTGAAGGTCAGATTGAGGGCGGCGTAGTGATGTCCATAGGATTTGCACTGAGAGAGCATTATCCGATCGATGAGAACTGTAAACCAATTGACAAGTATGGATCTCTTGGTCTGTTCCGCTCTCATGAGATTCCGAAAATCGATGCCATCGTTGTTGACAAACCGGGACTGAATGTAGCCTGTGGTGCCATTGGAATCGGTGAGATCACCTCTATCCCAACTGCACCTGCAATTGCAGATGCATATTTCAGATGGAATGGTGAAAGACAATATAGTCTTCCTCTGACCGGAACACCATATGAAAGGAAGTGCTGAATATGGCAGTAAAGAAGAAATTTCCATATCGCGCGGCTGTAGTTGCATGTAATGGGGGATGCAGATCAGCCGAAGGTGAGGCCGGCTGTGCAGATGGATGTATCGGATGTAAAGCTGTATAGATAAATGTAAATTTGGAGCCATTTCCATCAATGAGTATGGTGTGGCGGAAGTGGATGAGGAGAAATGCATTGGCTGTGGTGCCTGTGCGAAGTCTGCCCGCAGAAAGTGATTCATGTCCATGAGTGTGCAAACTACATTGTGGTAAAATGTTCCAATAAGAAAAAAGGTGCAGAAGCAAAGAAACAGTGTGACGTCAGCTGTATAGGCTGCGGAATCTGCGAGAAGACCTGCACAGCCGGTGCGATAAAAGTAAAAGACAACTGTGCAGTGATCGAGGAATCCATATGTCTGAGCTGTGGTATGTGCGCAGTGAAATGCCCAAGACACGTTATCCATGACCTGCATGGAATATTGACAGAAATACGTTAAGTAAATCAGGTTACTGTTCACTTTGTTCTTAGTAAATACATTACAAAGGATATTCTCAGTGAACAGTAACCCAATCAGACAACTTCGTTAATAGGAAAATAATACGTAAAAATTGAATAAAAGATTGCAATTTCATATCCAAATATGCTATACTTAAATCAGAAAACAGATAACAATTATGCAAATAAAAAGTAAATTCGCCTGATGTCAGAAAAAAGGCGAAGGAAAGTAGCATGGTTCGGAGCCGGACATAAGTCCTGAGGGGAACAGACAGATACCTTGGGGTGTGTCCGGCTCCTTCTATATAATAACCAAAAATAAATACAGAGAAGGTGAAAACATGATTGGAAAGAGTGTTCCAAGAGTAGATGCCTATGACAAAGTTACAGGACGTGCAAAATTTACTGATGACCTGGTTCCTGCCAACTGTCTGGTGGCAAAAATCTATCACGCAAAGATCGGAAACGGTATCGTAAAATCAATCGATACCAGTAAAGCAGAGGCTCTGGACGGCGTAGTAAAAGTGGTTACTTTTAAAGACGTACCGAATCATTGTTATCCTACGCCGGGACATCCCTGGTCTGTGGAGCTGGCTCATCAGGATGTTGCAGACCGCAATATCCTTACCGGAAGAGTCCGTTATTACGGAGATGATATTGCTGCTGTAGTGGCAGAAGATGAAATCACAGCCCAGAGGCATTGCGCCTGATCGAAGTTGAATATGAAGAATATCCGGTAGAAATCCATCCGCGTAAATCCATGTATGGAAGCAAACCGCCAATCCATCTCGATAAAAAGGACAATGTACTTGTCCGTTCCAATTACTTTATCGGAAATGTGGAAGAAGGCTGAAGGAATCCGAAACAGTTATAAAACGCAGTTATAAAACCCCGATCGTGCAGCACTGCCACATTGAGAATCCTATTTCCTGTGCATACATGGAAAATGGCAGGATCATAGTTGTGACTTCCACTCAGATTCCGCATATTGTCCGGCGTGTGATCGGGCAGGCTCTTGGAATCCCATGGGGAAAGATCAGAGTCATTAAGCCATACATAGGTGGAGGATTCGGAAATAAGCAGGATGTGCTGTATGAACCGTTAAATGCGTTTCTTACCACGCAGGTTGGCGGCAGACCGGTCAAACTCGATATAACCAGAGAGGAAACTTTCTGCAACACCAGAACCCGCCATTCTATTGAGTATGATCTGACGGCAGGTGTTGACAGTGAGGGGCATCTTCTGGCAAAGGATATGCTGGCTATTTCCAATCAGGGAGCATATGCCTCCCATGGACACGCCATAGCAGCCAATGGCCTGACTGCCTGGAGGCTGCAGTATGCATGTCCGAATATCAAAGGAGAGGCATATACTGTCTATACGAATACACCGGTAGGCGGAGCGATGCGTGGATACGGGATCCCGCAGGTATGTTTTGCAATTGAGTGCTTTATGGATGATATTGCAAAAGAGATCGGGATGGATCCTCTGGAGTTCAGAAAGAAAAATCTTATCAAAGGATATTATGAGGATGCTTACCTGAAGCCGATCGCAGCAAACACCAACGGGATTTTTGAATGTCTGGAAAAAGGTGCAGATTATATCCACTGGGAAGAAAAACGAAAAGAATATACAAACCAGACAGGTAATATCCGCAGAGGCGTCGGAATGTCACTTTTCTCCTATAAGACAGGTGTATGGCCGATCTCACTGGAAATTGCAGGTGCAAGAATGACTCTGAATCAGGATGGAAGTGTTGGATTGATGCTGGGAGCTACTGAAATCGGTCAGGGCGCTGATACGGTATTTTCCCAGATGACGGCTGAGGTTTTAAATATGGATATCAGTGATATTCATATCCAGACAGTCCAGGATACTGATGTAACGCCATTTGATACCGGTGCCTATGCATCCAGACAGTCGTTTGTAACAGGAACAGTTGTTAAAGACTGCGCAAATCTTCTGAAGAAAAAGATTCTGGATTATGCAAAAGAGCTGTTGCCTGAAGAGACAAGGAAACTGAGGCTTGATCATGGGTGGATCATGGCAGGAAAAGATCCTGCAATATCTCTTGGAAATCTTGCATTGGAAAGTTATTACAGTCTTGGCAATTCTTCTGTTATTACAGCAGAGGTTTCCGAGCAGGTAAAGAAAAATACGATTGCCACAGGATGCTGCTTTGCTGAAGTGGAAGTCGATATAAAGCTTGGCAAGATCAAAATCCTTCATATCATTAATGTGCATGACAGCGGGAAGCTTATTAATCCGAAACTGGCTGAAATGCAGGTACAGGGCGGTATGTCTATGGGAATTGGATACGGTCTGTCGGAGCAGCTCATTCTGGATGAGAAAACAGGAAGACCACTGAACGGAACCCTGCTGGACTATAAACTGATGACAATGATGGATACTCCTGATATCAAGGCGGATTTTGTGGAACTTGATGATCCGATTGGACCTTTCGGAAACAAAGCACTGGGTGAACCGCCGGCAATTCCGGGTGCACCGGCAATCCGTAATGCAGTACTTCATGCAACAGGTGTAGCCTTTAATGAAAATCCTCTGACACCACAGAGACTGATCTATGGCTTTATAAAGGCCGGACTTATTTAGAGGGGAGGGGATTTTATGTACGATATTGAGAACTATTATCAGG
>ENA-OQHY01000052-OQHY01000052.1-human-gut-metagenome-genome-assembly--contig:-NODE-52-length-61231-cov-8.435880_pt1 | contig 61231 bp, 59 predicted proteins | sample MGYA00242570_ERZ504733 | MGnify/ENA primary metagenome ERZ504733 (study PRJEB26092, sample SAMD00036219) | human gut metagenome | host: Homo sapiens | study: EMG produced TPA metagenomics assembly of... | reverse complement strand
CTTTTTTCTTTCAGCCAGCTCCATACCGTTCACCTCATTTCGTGTCGGTTTTTGCTGTTTTAGCACTCTCGATAGGTGAGTGCTAATTGCTATACTCATAATATAATACCAAAGTCAGTAAAAGTCAAGCGTTTTTGAAAAAATTTTTCGTTTTCAGAAAATCTTCACATAACACGGTTTGACATTGTGCCGAGGATACTCTATAATCTACTTATCAGTAATGTTTAAGGGTGAATTTTATGGGCGAATTTCTTCAGAATATGTATGTATGGCTTTGGGCGGCTCTTGCAATATTAATGATTATCGTAGGAATCAAATATCGCCACGAACATCAGGGCTTGCTTGCAGTTTTAATGGCTGTGTTTTTTATCTTCATGACCGTATGGTATGGACTGCGAACCTTTGCAGGCTACCCAATGTTTGAGGGTACGCTTAATATCATCTTCCGTTGCGTCCTCGGCGGTTTCCTCGTTGCACTTGGTTTGATATATTGGTTTATAAGAAAAAGAAAATAACTATATATGTATAAAAAACAAATCGGACAGCAGATTTTATTTCTGCTGTCCATTATTTTTATGTTCATATTTTTTCGTTCGTGTAGATAGTTTGCAATGTTTAAAAACCAATTATGCCCGAGCGTGGCATTGTTATTGTCTGCACAATTTTCAATAAACATTTTCATTCGGGCATTTTGCTCTTGCCCCTATCAAAACTATCTTCTCGAACTGGGAACGGCGGCTCGCCGTCAACTTTCAATTTTACTAAAGTTCGTCCGCTTTAAACGCTGTGTAGCCCTCATAATAATAGCTGTGGTCAATGCCTTTCATGTACACCTCACGGCTGTTAATTTCATCGGTCAATGCGTTTTTCAAAACATATTTTATCTCGATATCCCGTATGGGACTGCGCTCCATTGCAAGCAGATAATCTTCCTTGTCAACCTTGCTCCAGTCGATAACCTTGCCGATTTCCGTTTTCAACATATGGTCAAGCCAGATTCGTGCACTGCGACCGTTGCCCTCTCTGAATGGGTGCGCAATGTTCATTTCGACATACTTTTCTATAATCTCATCAAAATTGCTCTGCGGCATTTCATCAATGTTTTTCAAAGCTGATTCAATGTACATCAAAGGTGCAAATCTGAAATTGCCCTTTGCAATGTTTACGGTTCTCAACTTTCCCGCAAAATCGTAGATTTCATCAAAAAGGTACTTGTGGATTGTCTGTAATGTTGAAAACTTTCCGCTTTCAAGGTTGTCAAGAATGCGATTTTCAAAAAGCATTGCCGCCTTTTTCTTACTGATTCGCTCCTCTTCACGAGCAAGCTCCGCAGAAAAAGTCAATCCGAGTTTGTTCTCAAGCATACAAGCACCTCACTTTACTATATATATTGTATCATAGTGCAGATGATAATTCAATTTTTTTAGTTTATATTTATTTTCGTTCGTGTTTATTTTAGTTCGTGTAGATAGTTTGCAATATTAAAAACTATTATGCCCGAGCGTGGCATAGTAATCGTCTGCACAATTCAATGTAGCGGCGATCACTGATCGCCGCTACAATCGGGCTACAAATTTGTTTTACAAACCGACTATCTTCCCGACCACAACTGCCCGACAGGGCAATTTCACCGTCCGCAAGGACGATTTCACCTGACAAAGTCAGATTTCACTCGCCATAGGCGAATTTCACCCACTTTTTCAGGAATAATCCTGAAGTGAAAGCACCGGGCTTGCGGCGACCCGGTGCTTTCTTATGTTCTTTAAAAAATGAGGGGTACAATTACGAGTCTTTGTTCAGACTCGCATTGAGGAGGGTAGAACAATTATACTCTGACGGATGCGGTTCCGTCTTTCTGAGTACGCTTATATTAAACAATGCAAATATGAAAACTGTGTGAACCCTTTTTGAAATCGGAATGAAAAGCATCTGTTTTTTCTGTTAATCAATCAAAACTCAAATAATTTCTTTATTTATTCGACGAAATAAAAAATTTTTTCAAAAATATAAAACAAATGTTTGATTTTTCCGAAAATATATGGTACAATCATACTGTAATTACAAACAAGGGGCGTTGCGATATGAAACCTTTAAGCAAAAGCCAACAGAAAATTTTCGATTATCTAAAGGAATGTGCAGGCGAGGGCAGAGTTCCGTCAGTTCGTGAAATCTGTGAAGAAACGGGACTGAGTTCAACATCAACCGTTCACCACCACCTCAAGGCACTTGAAGAAAAAGGTCTTATTTCACGAGAACACGGCGTGAACCGTTGTATTCAGATTAACGGCATGGAGAAAAACACCGATGTTCCCGTTTTGGGCAGAGTTGCGGCAGGTTATCCGATTCTTGCCGTTGAGAATATTGAATGTTATGTGCCTGTTCCCGACAGCTTAAAAAGGGGCAGAGAGCTTTTTGCTCTGCGTGTTCAGGGCGAAAGTATGATTAACGCAGGCATTTTCCCTGACGATATTTTAATTGTTCACCGCACACCTGTTGCGGAAAACGGCGAAATCGTTGTTGCACTCGTCGGCGAAGAGGCGACCGTAAAGCGTTTTTACAAGGAAAACGGTCATTTCAGACTTCAGCCTGAAAACGATAATTTTGAACCGATTATAGTTGATGAAGTTGCGTTGCTCGGCAAGGTGATTTCGCTTGTGAGATATTTTGATTAAAAGGATTAGCTATGAAAGTTAAATTTTTCGACCTCAACGCAGACAAGCCGTTGAAATACGCCGTAATTTGTGCGAGATACAACGGAAAATGGGTTTTCTGCAAGCACAAAATCGTGATACATATGAAATTCCGGGCGGTCACCGTGAGGACAGCGAAGATATTGAAGCAACAGCAAAGCGTGAACTTTGGGAAGAAACAGGGGCGAAGGATTTCGACATCTGTCCCGTGTGCATCTATTCATTCACGGATTACGGAATGCTCTATTTTGCGGAAATTCGCAGTTTTGGAGAACTGCCGCCGCTTGAAATTGAAAAAATCAAGCTTTTTGACGATATGCCCGAAAATTTGACATATCCTGCAATTCAGCCGTACCTTTTTGAGAGAGTACAGGAGTTTTTAGAAACGAAGTAACCAAGTACTGTTTGCAATCCGCAACAAAAATATATTGAGAGGAAGTGATAAAATGCGTGACTATGTGATTTACGATATGTACACTGATGACAGAATGTTTCGTTACGAGGTCTATAAGCACCCGAACGGAATGTATGAAGTGTGTGTTCAGTCGAGAGAGGCGGAAGATTTTGCGTGAATGAGCAGTACCTCTACTGCGACATTCCCGAAGAAGTCACACATTTTACCGACACCCTCGAAAGAGCTATAGAAATCGGCGATTGCAAGCTGTGCAAAGTAAGCGCTTAATTAACAGCCACCTGTCTTTGCAGAAACAGTTTAATAAAATTCACGGTCGGATGACAGTTTGCCAAATGCAAGCATTGTCGCCCGACCGTTTTTATTTATATAAAATTTTATATTGCCGATTATTTCACCCTGTATTTTGGCGGTTCGGTTTCATAGACATTTTTGCCGTTGCTGTCGATTGCAACTATGCACGGGAAATCTTCAACCTCATATCTGCGAACAGCCTCTGTGCCTAAATCTTCATAGCAAAGAATCTCCTCGCTCTTGATGCTCTTGGCGATAAGCGCCGCCGCACCGCCGATTGCGACAAGATACACGCCCTTGTTGCGAACAATCGCATCAACAACTTCTTTATTTCTTGCGCCTTTGCCTATCATTCCTTTGAGTCCGAGGTCAAGCAGTGACGGAGCGTACTTATCCATACGATAGCTTGATGTCGGACCTGCAGGACCTACTGCATAACCGGGCTTTGCAGGAGCGGGACCAACATAATAGATAAGCTCGCCTTTGATGTCAACGGGAAGTTTTTCGCCCTTCTGAATCAATTCATAAAGTCTTTTGTGTGCGGCATCTCTGCCTGTGATGATTGAACCCGTGAGCAGAACGCTGTCGCCTGCTTTAAGATTTTTGATATCTCCGTCCGTAATCGGAAGTGTAATTTTCTTTTCCACAGCTTTTCCTCCTCAGATTGTTGCGCTTGCGTGTCTTGCGGCATGGCAACAGATGTTGACCGCAACAGGCATTCCTGCAATGTGTGTGGGTGAAGTTTCGATATTCACGCCGATTGCGGTTGTATTGCCGCCAAGTCCTGCGGGGCCGAAGCCCATTTTATTGATTTCGGTAAGGAGCTCGTCCTCAAGCTGTGCATAGCGTTCATCTTCATTTTTGGAATCAATCGGACGGAAGGTTGCTTTTTTTGCAAGCTGGGCGGCTCTTTCAAAAGTACCGCCGATTCCGACACCGACAACCATAGGAGGACAGGGGTTTGGACCTGCCTGAAAAACAGTATCAAGAATAAACTGCTTAACGCCCTCAATGCCTTTGACGGGGTGAGCATTTTTATCTGCGACATATTTTCACTGCCGAAGCCCTTACCGCCGGCGGTAATTTTAATCTGATTTCCGCTGACAATTTTTGTGTGGATAATTGCAGGAGTGTTATCCTTTGTATTGATTCTGTCGAAAACAGGATCATTTACTACACTCTTGCGAAGGTAGCCGTCAATATAGGCTCTGCGAACACCCTCGTTGACTGCCTCATCAAAACTGCCGTCCTCAATAACAACCCTGTCACCGTATTCAACAAAAAGGACAGCCATACCCGTATCCTGACAAAGCGGAACTTCTTCACGAGCCGCAATTTTATCGTTTTCGATAATCTGCGAAAGTACACTTTTGCCTACAGGCGAGCTTTCGTTATCCCTTGCGGTTTCAAGGGCGCACATAATGTCTTTGCCGATAAAATAGTTGCAGTCGGTAAACAGCTTTTTAACCGTATCGCATACCGTCTGCGCCTTGATTTTTCTTATTTCCATATCCGAACTCCTCAAAGTGATTTTGATTATATTATAAATCTTTTTTATCTGTATTTCAATAAGCAATAAAATGTGATATAATCAGTTTGTTATAACATTTATGAATGTCACAATCGAATCGGTAGCGGCAATCAGTGATTGCCACTTTGTTTTGGTTGCAAAACCGAAACAAATGAGCAACAATTGCGTTCTTGTACCGCAGTAGATAATAAATTAAAATAAAATGTTTATACTGTCGAACCGATTTTACAATCGGTTCGATTGGCGAACACTGTTCGCCGCTACAAATGAACATAAAACATTCATTTCACCAACAAAATTGAAAATTAACATAATTTTATCACATTCGGATGATAGAGTAACAGTCGGAATACACTGCGTCTTAACCGACGCTTATAATTTTAATAAAAGGGGCGTACAAAAATGAGCAGGATACTCGTTGTTGACGATGAGGCAAGAATCAGACAGATTATCAGAAAATATGCCGAATTTGAGGGCTTTGAGGTTGAAGAAGCCGTTGACGGTATGCAGGCAATTGAAATTTGCCGCAAAGAGGACTTTGACCTTATCATAATGGATGTTATGATGCCTGAGCTTGACGGCTTTTCCGCTTGCAGGGAAATCAGAAAATTCAAGAAAACACCTATCATTATGCTTTCGGCAAGAGGCGAGGAGTACGATAAAATTCACGGCTTTGAGCTTGGCAGTGACGACTATGTTGTTAAGCCGTTCTCGCCAAAGGAGCTTATGATGCGTGTTAATGCCGTAATCAAGCGTTCACAAGGCGCTCAGAACGAAGAGAATGTGAAGAAGGATGTATTTACATACGAAGGTCTTTCGGTTGATTTCTCAGCCAGAATTGTTACAATTGACGGCAAAAGAATTGAGATGACGCCAAAGGAATACGAACTCTTTTTCTACATGGTAAAGAACAAAGGACTTGCACTCACCCGTGAAAAGCTTATAAGCGAGGTCTGGGGCTACGACTTCTTCGGTGACGAAAGAACGCTTGACACACACATTAAGCTTCTCAGAAAGAGCCTTGGCGAATACAGCAGATGCATTGTAACGCTTCGAGGGGTGGGTTACCGTTTTGAAACAATCTAACAAACGATTTGACCGCCATTATCTGCCGTTGAATTTTAAGCTGTTATGCTATTTTCTTCTGTTCGGATTTGCAATTGTGATCGTGTTGTGGGTGTTCCAGACCTTTTTTCTTGAATCGTTCTACACAGCAACAAAATCTTCACAGGTTGAAAAGAACGCACAGGTTATTTCAAGGTCGATTGAAGAAAACAAAAACGCTCTCGGAACAATTGAAAATGTTGCAAGCTACAATTCACTTTCGGTATATGTTTACGATTCAACTTCTCTTTTCACATTGAAGTATTGTTGCGAATATGACAACCCCGTTTCAAACCTGAATTTTCAGTATCACGATGTCTATTCATACTACAAGCTGGCAGAGGAAAATGACGGACATTATTTGTTCATCACAAGCAACTACAAAGAGGACAGCATTAAAGGCAAGTTTGAGCGACAGTTTTTTAATGAATATTCTTCATCCGACACAGCGAGAGGAATACTATTCGGTATGCTTCCGCTCCCGATAAAAATGTTCAAAATATGGTCTACACCGACATTATCAATCTGCAGGACGGCAGCGAATGCTTTTTGATTGTAACATCGTCAATCACGCCGCTGACTAATACGGTTGAAATCGTCCGTGACCAGCTTGCAATCGTTTCGGTTGTGTTTGTGCTTCTTGCCGTTATAATTTCGCTTTACGCAAGCTACAGAATTGCGAAACCGATTTCTAAGACAAACACGGCGGCAAAGGAGCTTGCAAAGAAAAACTATGATGTTGACTTTAACGCAAGAGGATATCTTGAGGTTGAGGAACTCAACGAAACACTGAACTACGCAAAAACGGAGCTTGCCGCAACCGAAAAATTACAAAAAGAACTTATTGCCAACATCTCGCACGATTTGAGAACACCGCTGACAATGATTACGGGCTACGGCGAGGTTATGCGTGACCTGCCCGGTGAAAACACTCCCGAAAATATTCAGATTATTATTGACGAGGCAACAAGGCTTTCAACACTTGTCAACGATTTGCTTGACCTCTCAAAGATTCAATCGGGTTCAATTCAACCCGAAAAATCGGAGTTCTGTCTTACCGACAGCATCAAGAATATTTTCACAAGGTACGCAAAGCTCAAGGAACAGGACGGATACAACATTCTGTTTGAGAGTGACGAAGATGTTTACATTTTTGCCGATGAACTGAAAATTTCACAGGTAATCTATAATCTTGTGAACAATGCAGTCAATTATGTCGGTGAAGACAAAACTGTTATTGTAACGCAAAAGGTAAACGGCAAAAAGGTTCTCATTGAGGTAACGGATCACGGTGACGGCATTCCTCCCGAAAAGCTTGAATACATCTGGGATCGTTACTACAAGGTTGACAAGGAGCATAAGCGTGGCGTTATCGGCACGGGACTCGGTTTGTCAATAGTCAAGGGCATTCTTGACAGTCACAAAGCAAGATACGGCGTTCGCAGTACACTCGGCAAAGGCAGTACATTCTGGTTTGAACTCGACATTGTTTCCGTGAAAAAACGAAACAAAAAGAATTCTGACGAAAATAAAGAATAAACAATAAATCCCGAACACGGTAAAATGTGTTCGGGATTTATTTATAAAATACCTATTAAATTGTCGGTTGAAAAAAGTGGATTGAAGATAAATTCATCTTCGAGGAGTTCGCCGTTCTCATAGGAATGTTCAACCTCTTTTGAATATCCCTGCAGAATTTTCGCACCTTCGGTTTGAGTCGGATTGTTGGGCCTTTCAAGTTCATAGGCGGTCACTATGTATGCACAGACCATTCGCTTGATTGTGGATATGACATTAAAACTGTCGATTGCGGAAAGGTAATATCTGCGGACATAGTAGTCAAGATAGGCGGTAAGCGGTTTGTCAAAACGGCTTGACAGCGTATTATTTTTTGCAAAATCGGCGGTTGCTTCAAGCTCACATAACCAATCCTTACTCATAATATCAAGGCTTTTGTGCAAATCAAAAATGAATGACGCATCTTTGCAGCTTTGCTTTTTATATTCATCTGTCGGCATAGCCGTGATATCAAAAATTTCATCGTCAAGCATATTCTGCACACGCTCGTTAAAGGCAAGAAGTCTGCACAATCTTTCGGACAAGGACATTTTGCAGTCTGAGAGAATTTCAAAAGTGCGTTTTCTTGCAGAGAGCAGAAAATTCATCTCGGTTGTGCTGTAATCGGTCTGTGAGTCCTGCGGAATATCGGTTGCAAAGCCTGTGTCAAAATCCGATTCAAGCATAAGCCTTGCCGCCTCAGGACAGGCAAACGAGAGCGTATGTTCACAAAAAACGGTGTAGTCCTGAGTGATTCTCGGAAATTCCTTACAGGTGTGACAAAGGTGATTCTCACCGAGGTTGATGTAAATGTCGCACAGCATATCGCTGTTCCAGAACGGGCAATTTTCACCTTGCCTGATGAAAATTCTGTCGCCGTCCTCGTCAATTGTCATAAGCGACCTGAGCCTGTCGCCAAACTCGCCTTTGACGGTATTATAAAAATCAAAGCTTGTATCATCGACAACAACATCCCAGTTCCTGCAACAGCTGTCGGGACAGAGGTTCGCAATGCATCTGAATTTTTCGCAGTATTTCGGGAAGTAGTGTTTCATAGTCATGTCCATTTCAATGTAAGAATAAATTGTTCGTAGGCATCGTCCCAGCCGTCAATTGCGTTCACTCCGCCGCCATTCACACTGCGAAGCTTGGTGTCGCTTTCGTCAAGTCCGAGTGCAAAAAGTTCGCCTGCACTGATTTTGTATCCGTGCGACCGACAGAGGGAACAGAAGTTGTCAATCGGATTTTCGCTCTGTTCGGTTTTCAGAAGTTTTTCTTTGAGTTCTGCGTTGCTTTTGGCGTCACATAGAAGTCGGTCAAGTTCTTCCCGTATCATAAAATCACCACGAAAAATAAAATGAAGTTTCATAAAAACGGACCGCCCAAAAAATGAACGGTCCGCATTCGGCTTTTAAGATTTACTCAATAATTACTCAATTGAGCTGTCGAGGTATTCCATAAGCTCCTCGTCATCTTTTTTCTGCTTATCCTTAACGATAAAGAACGCTGTGAGAGCAGCAGAAAGAGCTGCAACTGCAGAAATGATACCGATAATTAAAGCCCATCTGCACTTATGATTTTTCATATTCTGTCGCCTCCAAATTTTGTATGCTTGTATGGCAGTAGTATCTGCCGTATCTTTATTTATATTCTAACAGTTTTTACAAAAATGTCAACAGAACAAAATAAAAAAGCAGAGAATATTCTCTGCTTTTAAGCCTGTAAGATTTATTGCACTTATGCTGATGCGTTAAGTCTTTTAGCAAGTGATGATTTGCTTCTTGCTGCAGTGTTCTTGTGAAGAATACCCTTAGCTGCTGCCTGGTCAATTTTCTTAATAGCAAGACGAACTGCCTCTGTTTTGTTGTCAGCGTTAGTGTCAACTGCGTAATAAGCCTTCTTTACAGCTGTTCTGAGAGCAGATTTTGTAGCCTTGTTACGAGCAGTCTTTGTAGCAATAACTTTAACACGCTTTTTAGCAGATTTGATGTTTGGCATTGTCCCACCTCCTTAAAGTATCGGTCATATAGGAATTATGATAGCACAAGAATGTGCAAAAATCAAGTCTTTTTACAAAAAAAGTTGGATTTTATGCGGATTTTATCGGTTTTCTCTGCTTTGCAACAACATCTTGTGTATTGGTTTTTTCATTTATCTATATGCTGTAACAGAAAAATAACAGAAATTTCCCCGCCGCATAAATTTTATATGTTTACGGTAATTTTGTCAAGCAATTCTCCAACTTTTTCATGGAACACAAGATTTGCGTTCTTGTCCATTGGGGTGGGATCACGGTTGATAAGCACAAGATTATCGCCGCCGAAATAGCGGATAAACCAGCCGCCGGATAGACCGTGAGGCTTGTGCCGGCAATAATCAGCGTGTCAGCCTTTGAAATTGCATTGATCGCACCCGTTACCGTGCTGTCGTCAAGTCCCTCTTCATAAAGCACAACATCGGGTTTTATAATGCCGCCGCATGTACATTTGGGAATATCGGCAGAGTTCTTGATAAACTCTGCATCATAGAACATGCCGCACTTTGTGCAGTAGTTGCGAAGAACACTTCCGTGCAGCTCATAAACACGCCTACTGCCCGCTGCCTGATGAAGTCCGTCAATGTTCTGGGTGACAACAGCCGAAAGCTTTCCCGCCTTTTCAAGCTCTGCAAGCTTATAGTGCGCCTTGTTCGGCTTTTTGTCAAGGCATAGCATTTTGTCACGGTAAAAGCGGAAGAACTCGCTTGTTTTGTGAACAAAATGTGTGGCTGAGAATCTGCTCGGGCGGATAATCGTACTTTTGATTGTACAGACCGTCAACACTTCGGAAGTCGGGAATTCCGCTTTCTGTCGAAACTCCCGCACCGCCGAAAAATACTATTCTTTTGCTTTTGTCAATTACGCTTTGAAGTTCTTCGAGTGTACTCACGAAATCGCTTCCTTCATACTTTTAACATAGTCGCAAACAGGCTTAACGCTGTCTTTGCCGTACTTTGCAATAATTTTCACGATTGCAGAACCAACGATAACACCGTCTGCACTTTCGCTCATTTTCTTTGCCTGCTCCGGAGTTGAAATGCCGAAACCGATTGCACACGGAATATCCTTTACAGACTTAACAAGTCTTACCATTTCGCCTACATCGGTTGTGATTTTACTTCTTACGCCTGTAACGCCCATTGATGAAACGCAGTAAACAAAGCCCTCTGCCTCTTTTGCAATCATCTTGATTCTCTCGTGAGATGTAGGAGCGATGAGAGAAATTACATCAATGCCGTATTTTCCGCTGTAATCGGTAAGCTCGTGCTTTTCTTCATACGGTGTGTCGGGAACAATAACTGCGGAGATTCCGCACTCCTGACACTTTGCCATAAACCTTTCCGTACCATATACGAAAATTGGATTCATATAGGTCATAACGGCAAGAACGGCGTCAATCTGCGGACGGATACGCTTTACCATATCAAAGATTTTATCTGTTGTTGTGCCTGCCGAAAGAGAACGGAGGTCAGCCTCCTGAATTACAACACCCTCAGCAATCGGGTCTGAAAACGGAATACCAATTTCGATGATATCGGCACCGCTTTTGCTCATTTCAATAAGAAGCTTTTCTGTTGTTTCAAGATCGGGATCACCCGCTGTTACAAACGGGATGAACGCCTTGCCGTTTTGGAATGCAGATTTAATATCAGTCATGGAGATCCTCCCTCTGTATCTTGCGATAGCCGCAACATCCTTGTCGCCTCTGCCCGAAAGGTTGACTACGATAATCTTGTCTTTGTCCATTGTCGGGGCAATTTTTATACAATGTGCAACTGCGTGTGCGCTTTCAATTGCGGGGATGATACCCTCTGTTCTCGAAAGATATTCAAATGCGTTTACAGCCTCTTCGTCTGTAACGGGAACATAGCTTGCTCTGCCCGTGTCGGCAAGATTTGCGTGTTCGGGACCGATACCGGGGTAGTCAAGACCTGCCGAAATTGAATATACGGGAGCAATCTGACCGTATTCGTTCTGACAGAAGTACGACTTCATGCCGTGGAAGATGCCGAGTGTGCCTGTTGCGATTGTAGCGGCAGTTTTTGGAGTATCTGTGCCGAGGCCTGCTGCCTCACAGCCGATAAGCTTTACATTTTCATCCTTGATAAACTCATAGAAAGCGCCCATTGCGTTGCTTCCGCCGCCTACGCAAGCCATAACAACATCGGGAAGTCTGCCTTCCTTTTCAAGCATCTGTGACTTGATTTCCTTGCCGATTACACTCTGAAAATCACGGACAACAGTCGGGAACGGGTGCGGCCCCATTACCGAGCCGAGAACATAGTGTGTGTCGGAAACCCTGTTTGTCCATTCACGCATTGCCTCGTTTACGGCATCTTTAAGAGTCATTGTGCCTGTTTCAACGGCATTGACCTTTGCACCGAGAAGTTTCATTCTGTAAACATTGAGAGCCTGACGGATTGTATCCTCTTTGCCCATAAAGATTTCACATTCAAGTCCTAAAAGTGCGGCTACGGTTGCCGTTGCAACACCGTGCTGACCTGCGCCTGTTTCGGCAATAACTCTGGTTTTGCCCATTCTCTTTGCAAGAAGGCACTGACCAAGGCAGTTGTTGAGCTTGTGTGAACCTGTGTGGTTCAAGTCCTCACGCTTGAGATAAATCTTTGCACCGCCGAGGTCTTTTGTCATTTTTTCGGCATAATAGAGAAGTGACGGTCTGCCTGCGTATTCACGCATAAGTGTGTCGAGTTCTGCAACAAACTCGGGATCGTCCTTATACCTGTTGTATGCCTCTTCAAATTCATTAATTGCATTCATCAGCGTTTCGGGAACGAACTGTCCGCCGTGAATACCGAATTTCCCTTTTGTCATCTTGATTCCCCTTAATTACTTTTATATCATTGGTGTGCGTTGCACACAGCGGGCGGCCGATGACCGCCCCTACACTTTAATTGGTGTGCTTTGCACACGGCTTATAAATCAATTTTTTATTTTCTGCCCGACAATTCGTCAAGTGCGGCTTTTTTGTCGGGATTTCTCATAAGGGTTTCACCTATGAGAACTGCGTTTACTCCTGCGTTTTCAAGCACCTTGATGTCATCCCGTGTTTTGATTCCGCTTTCGGCAACAAAAATAATGTTGTCTGGAACAAGCTTACGGAGCTTTGTACAGTTATTTATGTCCACCGTGAAGTCACGAAGATTTCGGTTGTTTACACCGATAACTCTTGCTCCTGCGGCAATTGCGGAATACACCTCATCGGCTGTGTGAGCCTCAACAAGTGCCGAAAGTCCGAGAGAGTCGCAAAGCTTAATCCATCTTCTGATTGTGTCCGTGTCAAGAAGTGAGCAGATAAGCAGTACGGCTGACGCACCGATTGTCTTTGCCTCATAAATCTGATATTCACAAACTGTGAAGTCTTTTCTCAAAAGCGGAATACTTACATTCTTTGAAATCTCTTCAAGAAAAGCGTTTTCGCCCTTGAACCATTTTGGTTCTGTCAAAACTGAAATTGCACTTGCGCCTGCATTTTCATAATCCTTGGCAATCTGAACATAGGGAAAATCCTCTGCGATAATTTCCTTTGACGGGGACGCTTTTTTGACCTCGCAAATGAATGAAATGTCCTTGCCCGCAAGCGCCTTTTCAAACGGAAATTCATTGCCTGTTTCCATTGAAAGTGCTTTTTGCTTTATCACTTCAAGCGGAACTTGCTTTTCGATTTCTTCATATCTTACTCTGTTGGCATCTGCAATTGTTTCAAGTATCATTGTGTCACCTTTATTCGTTGGAAGCCTTTGCAAATTCTTCAATCTTTGCATAAGCCTTGCCGCTGTCGATAATTTCGTTTGCAAGTTTTATGCCGTCCTGAATTGAATCTGCCTTGCCGCCTGTGCAAAGTCCGAGTGCGGCATTGAGAACAACGATATCACGCTTTGCGTCCTTAATTTCACCGCTGAGAATTTCTTTTGTGATTTCAGCATTTTCTTTGCCGTCACCGCCTGCAAGATCCTCGGGTGCACAAAGTTTAAGACCGTAATCTTCGGGATTGAGAATAAATGTGTTGAACCTACCGTTGTCAATCTCACAAACCTTTGTTGTTGTTGTGAGAGTAACCTCGTCCATGCCGTCCATGCCGTAGAAAACATAGCCTTTCTTAACACCGAGATTTGAGAAAACCTGTGCAATCGGCTCAACAAGAGCCTCAGAATACACGCCCGTTACCTGAAGGTCTGCGCCTGCAGGGTTTGTGAGAGGTCCGAGAACATTGAAAATGTTTCTGATTCCGATTTCCTTACGGACAGGACCTACATACTTCATTGATGAATGGTAGCCCTGTGCAAACATAAAGCAGATGCCTGCTTTGTTAAGAACCTCTTCGCTCTTTTCGGGAGTGATGTTGATGTTGATTCCGAGCTGTTCAAGACAGTCTGCCGAACCGCTTTTGCTTGACATTGAACGGTTGCCGTGCTTTGCAACGGGGATTCCTGCGGCGGCAATAATAAATGCCGCTGTTGTTGAAATATTGAATGTGCCTGTACCGTCGCCGCCTGTGCCGACGATATCGAGTACATCACGGTTAGGCTTGATGTGGAGTGCTTTTTCTCTCATAACCTGTGCGCTTGCGGTAATTTCGTCAATTGTTTCACCCTTGATTCTCAAGGCTGTGAGATATGCCGCCATCTGCGACTGCGTTGCTGTGCCTGAGAACATTTCGTCCATAACCTGTGCCGCCTCATCAAAAGTGAGGTCATTGCCTGCAACCAACTTTTTTATTGCCTCTTTAATCATAAAACTTCAATCCTTTCCGTGTTATTTGCAAAGTGTAATAAAATTCTTTATCATTTCCATACCGTGTGAGGTGAGATTGATTCGGGGTGGAACTGCAATCCGTAAAGCTCAAAATCCTTGTGCTTAACTCCCATAACCTCGCCGTCACGGTCTTCTGCGATTACCTCGAGTGTGTCGGGAACCGTATCTCTTTTCGCAATCAACGAATGATACCTTGCACCCTCAACAACCTTTGGAAGTCCGTTAAAAATTTTCTTGTCCGTGTCAACAATGATATCGCTCTTTTTGCCGTGCATAAGCTTTATTGCGTGGGAGATTGTTGCACCGTAAACCTCGCATATTGCCTGATGACCGAGGCAGATACCGAGAATCGGAAACTGTCCCGCAAGCACCTTTATAACCTCCTCACATATTCCGGCATCTTTCGGATAGCCCGGGCCGGGCGAAAGGATGATGTGGGAGGGAGCAAGCTTTTTGATTTCGTCAACTGTTATTTCATCGTTTCTTACAACCTTGATATCGGGATTTACGCTGCCGCAGAACTGTACAAGATTGTAGGTAAAGCTGTCGTAGTTATCAATAAAAAGTATCATAAAGCGTTTACCTCCCCTGCATTTTTAACTGCATTCATAACAGCAAGAGCCTTGTTGTAGGTTTCCTCGTATTCGCTTTCGGGAACGCTGTCGCTACAATGCCTGCGCCTGCCTGAACATAAACCTTGTCATTTTTCTTGACCGCCATTCTGATAGCGATACAGGTGTCGAGATTTCCGTTGAAATCGACATATCCGAGCGCTCCGCCGTATACACCTCGGGGAGTTCTTTCAAGCTCTTCAATGATTTCACAGGCTCTGATTTTCGGAGCACCCGAAAGTGTGCCGGCAGGGAGGAGGGATTCGATTGCGTCAAAGGCGTCAAGTCCGTCCTTGAGCTTGCCCTCAACCTCACTGCAAATGTGCATTATCTTTGAATAGCGGAGAACCTCCTGATATTTTGTAACCTTAACCGAATTAAATTCGGAGATTTTTCCAATGTCGTTTCGTCCGAGGTCAACGAGCATATTATGCTCTGCAAGCTCCTTTTCATCGTGGATAAGCTCGTCTGCAAGGGCATTGTCCTCTGTATCTGTTTTACCTCTCGGACGAGAACCTGCAATCGGGAATGTGTTAAGCACTCCGTTCTGAAGCTTTACAAGTGTTTCGGGAGAGGTGCTTATAATCTCGTCACCGTCAATTGACATATAAACCATATAAGGTGACGGGTTTGTACTTCTCAGCACTCTGTATGCATTGATGAGGGAATTTTTGTAATCCGCCTCAAATCTTCTTGAAACAACACATTGGAAGATGTCACCGTCGAAGATGTACTCCTTGGTTTTCTCAACCATTTTGCAGAATTCTTCTTTTGAGTATGTGCTTGTAAATTCAACATTCCCGTCACTCTCAAGCTTTGGAAGGGGTTCGGGAGATGTGATTGTCGAAATTATCTCTGCAATATCCTTTTTGGCAAGTTCATACTGCGCCTTGGTGTCGTTTGTTTTCATATTAACAATGATAATGAGTTTTTCTTTAAGATGATCGTAGGCTATAATCTTATCGAAAAGCATCATATCAAAATCGTTTGTATCTCCTCTTTTGAGCTTTAAAACAGGCTCTGCAACAGAAATCATTGCGTAACCGAAATAGCCGACAAGACCGCCTGTGAACGGCGGAATGTCTTTGAAATGCGGAGTTTTGTAATCGGCAAGATACTCACGGAGAGCATCATACGGCTTTGCTGTTTTAACAACTCTTGCACCCTCGCCCGTAACCGTGAGAGTTCCGTTTTTGTACGAAAGCCTTGCCTTGGGGTTGAATCCGATGAATGAATATCTTGCCCACTTTTCACCGCCCTCGATACTTTCAAGAAGAAAGAATTTGTCGGATTTTCCTGCAATTTTTCTGAGCAGGTTAATCGGGGTAAATGCGTCAGCGTAGATTTCCTTGTAAATCGGAATAACGCTGTAATTGTCCTTGAGGTTCAGCACCTCATCGTAAGACGGTTTAATCATCGTACACCAACCTTTCTTTGGTAAAAGCTTTAAACATAAACAAAAAAGACCTTTGTCCCCACAAGGGACAAAAGTCTTGAAAAATCAACTTCTGCGGTACCACCCAAATTGACGATAAACGCCCGCTTTAACAGCATACTAACATATGCCTCTCACTTTAACGGTTGAGCTCCGTCGGAAACTACTTGCCAAAAGGCTTTCGGCCCGCCCTCACAAGTCCATTCGGCAAGTCCTCTGCTGTCAGCTTACACCAACCGCTGACTCTCTGAAAGCTTTGGAAAAACCTACTATTCTTGCTCACAGGTTTTTTCTTTATAAGACAATTATATGACTGTATTTTTGATTTGTCAACATTTTTTTGCGGTAAATCAAATTCTGTTTGAGAAACTCAACAATGTTTTCAAACTGCATTGAATGCGATGCCTTAACAAGCACAACATCTCCGCTTTTAATTGTTTTAAGAATTTCGGGTTTTGCATCTTCGATTGTGTCAAACGCTTTGCCGTCTGCACCTTTTGCAAGCTCCTTTGCAAGCTCGCCTACGGTTATAACCGTACCGATATCCTTTGATTTTGCATAAACACCCGTGTCAAAGTGGAGTTTCAACTCCTCACTTCCGAGCTCCTTCATATCGCCGAGGATTGCAACCTTTCTGCCGTCAAGGTTTGAAAGTGTGTCAAGAGATGCTCTGACGGATGTCGGATTTGCGTTGTAGCAATCGTCAATGATTTTGATTTTGCCTGTATTAATAACATTGGCACGACTGCCTACTGTTTTGTACGAGGCGACACCGTTTGCAATTTCTTCATCGGTAAGTCCGAGAAGCTTGCCTGCGGCAGCAGCCGCAAGAGCATTTGTTACCATATATGTGCCGATTGCAGGAATTTCAACATCAATATTATTATTGTCAAAACAGAGTGTTGCAAGAACCTTGCCGTCACCGCTGTTTTTTATATTCTTTGCGTAAAAATCGTTCTTTGCGTCAAGTCCGAAGAAAACAGGCTTTTTGCCGTTTACCGTCTTAACGGTTGAAAGCTTATCGTCATCGCCGTTGAGAATGAAATCTGCATTTTCACGGGCATTTCTGAACATTTCTGTTTTAGCCTTGAGAACACCGTCACGGTTGCCGAGATTTTCAAGATGACATTCGCCGATGATTGTAAGCACGCAGATTGTGGGCTGAACCATTTCGGAAAGTCTTGTCATTTCACCGAAATCGGAAATACCCATTTCTATAACAGCCGCCTCGGTATCCTCGGGCATTGAAAGAAGCGTTAGCGGAACACCGAGCTCGTTATTGAGATTGCCTTGTGTTTTGTGGGTCTTGAACCTCTGTGAAAGAACGGCATAGAGCATTTCTTTTGTAGAGGTTTTTCCGACGCTGCCCGAAATTCCGATAACAGGAATGTCGAATTTTTCTCTGTATGCCCTGCCGATTTTCTTAACGGCATCAAGTGTTGAGGAAACGACAATGCAAGGTTTTGTCGCATTTTCGGGAGCTTTCTCGCACAATGCACACACAGCACCCTGTGCAAAGCATTTTTCGATAAAATCATGACCGTTAACACGCTCTCCCTTTATGGCAAGAAACAGACTTCCGTTCTTCACCTGTCGGCTGTCACGCTCAACAGAGGTTATTTTTGTGTTTTTAAGCGATTCGTCGCCGACATATTCGCCGTTGCAAGCCTTTGCGATTTCGGCAAGAGTAAAGTCTTTCATACTAACCTCTTATTAAAAATCAGATTTTTCTTTGGGATATTTTGCAAGTGAAATTTCAATAATCTTTTCGCACAAATCGGGATAGCTTATACCTCAACAGCCGCCTCCTGAGGAAGAAGCTTGTGGGAGTCATGCCGGGGAGAGTGTTTGCCTCGAGGCAGTATGTAAAACCGCCCTTGTCAAGAAGAAAGTCGATTCGTGCATAACTTTCAAGGTGAAGTGCCTCGTATGCCTCTGTTGCGGCATCACGGAGCTTTTTGTCGGTTTCTTCGTCAATGTCTGCGGGACAGGTTTCAACTGTTGCGCCTGCCTGATATTTTGCGGCATAATCGTACATTCCCGACTTAGGAGCAATCTCAATCGGCGGAAGTGCCTTGCCGCCGATAAGACCGACGGAAAATTCTCTGCCTGTTACGAACTGCTCAACAACAATTTCGTCCTCATATTTGAGAGCCTCTTTAACAGCCTTTTTATACTGATCTGCATTCTCAACCTTTGAAACACCCACGCTTGAACCGCCCGAGCAGGGCTTAACAATGCACGGGAACATATTCCAAGCAAGAGCGTCCTTTTCGTTCTTGTAAAGTTCACCTGACGGAGTGTTAATATTCTTCTGCATAAACACGCTCTTTGTAAGGCCTTTGTTCATTGCAAGCGCAGAACCGAGATATCCCGAACCTGTGTACTTGATTCCGAACAAATCAAGCGTTGCCTGTAACTGACCGTTTTCACCCTCACCGCCGTGAAGTGCAAGGAAGGTGATGTCTGCCTCGGCGCAGATTTCAATTACATTTCTGCCGATATAGCGTGATGTTTTGTCAAGGCGATTTTCCTTTGCCTCTTTGATATTTGTGATTGTATTTTCAACATCGTCACCGATTGAATTTCCGTCGGTAAAGCTGTAGTTCTGCTTGAAAAGTGCGTCAATGTCACAGATATTTTCCTCATAGCCCATAAATACATCAAGCAAAACAACCTCGTGTCCCTTGCTTCTGAGAGCCTCGGCAACAAGTGTACCTGATGAAATTGAAACTTCACGCTCTGTGCTCAGTCCGCCTGCAAGAACAACTATTCTCATATATATTTCTCCCTCTGAAATGTTTTGTTTCTATTTTTATTTCTTTATTCTCTTTAACTCTGTCAGTCTGTTACCTTTTTGAAACAAGACTGTAACCTATATTATAATATTTTATTTATCCGATTGCAAGCAAAAAAGCAAATTTGTAGAACAGGGTATCATCATACTGTTTTGCAGTTTAAAAACTGTATAATATTCAGATTTACGGCTTTCAACTTCGTGAAGCGATATGTGAATAAATGTGTTGAAAATGTTAATAATTTGCTCCTGTTATTCACAATATACCGATATGCGGATAGTGTTATGCAAATTTGGATAGTTACATTCCGTGGATGAATAATTATAAATTTTAGTCCGTGTTTTTTCATAATGGGCGGTATTGTATAGAAAAGGGTTTGTGTTATATAATATTAATTGAAAAAGCAAACCAAAAAAACGACTTAAATAAGGATGTAAAAAATGCAGTTATACAAAAATTTCTGTAAAGAAACTACCGACGAAAACGGAAAACTTACAAGCTTTGAACTTGTGTTTCCCGAAAACTATAATTTTGGCTATGATGTTGTTGACAAAATGGCAGAACTTGTGCCGAATGACACGGCAGTTGTGTGGACAAATCCCGAAAAAGAGGAAAAGATTTTCACATACTCCGACATCAGCAGACTGAGCAACAAGGCTGCAAATGTTTTCAGAAATCACGGCATTAAAAAAGGCGACAAGGTTCTTGTTATTCTGAAACGAAACTACGAATACTGGTATGTTGCCCCTGCACTCCACAAGCTTGGTGCGGTTATTATTCCCGCAACAAATCTTCTGACTCAAAGCGACATTTCGTATCGTGTTAACACGGCAGGAATAAAGGCAGCTGTCTGCACTCCCGATGAAACTACCGCCGAAGATACGCTTGCGGTTGCATCTCAGGCGAACACGCTTGAAACCGTTTTTGTTCCAAGAAGGCAGATTTTCGGTGCGGTTGATTTTACCGAAGAAGTTGAAACGCTCCCGATACCCTTGAAAGAGTTGAAACAAAAGCAGAAGAGCCTATGGTAATTTACTTCACCTCAGCACTACAGGCTATCCTAAGGCTGTTGAACACAATCATATCTACACACTCGGACACATTATCACGGCAAAATACTGGCAATGTGTAAAAGACGGCGGACTTCACCTCACCGTTGCCGAAACAGGCTGGGCAAAAGCGTCATGGGGCAAAATCTACGGTCAATGGCTCTGCGGTTCAGCTGTTATGGTCTATGACTTTGACAAATTCTCTCCGGGCAAGCTGTTGCGTATAATGGAAAAGTACAAGGTTACAACCTTCTGCGCACCGCCGACAGTTTACAGATACTTCATTAAAAGAGGTATGAACAAGTACGACCTTTCTGCACTTTCTCACCTTACGACAGCAGGCGAGGCACTCAACAATGAAGTTTTTGAAGAGGTGTTTAAGCAGACGGGAATTGAACTTTGCGAGGGCTTCGGTCAAACCGAGTCGGTTCTTATGCTTGCAAATCTCAAAGGGGACAAGGCGATTGCAGGTTCAATGGGCAAGCCTACTCCGCTTTATGATGTACGAATTGTTGACGATGAATGCAACGAGGTTAAGCAGGGTGAAGTAGGCGAAGTTGTTGTATTCCCTCCAAAGGACAGAAAACAGCACGGAATTTTCATCACATACTATAACAACGAAAATCTTTATGAAAAGGTGTGGCGACACGGTGTATATCACACGGGCGACACGGCATATAAGGACGAGAACGGATATTTCTGGTATGTCGGCAGAGCCGATGACCTTATCAAAACAAGAGGCTTCAGAGTAGGTCCGTTTGAGGTTGAAAATGTTCTTATGCAATATCCGAATGTGCTTGAATGTGCGGTTATAGGTGTTCCGGACAAAGACAGAGGTCAGGCAATTAAGGCGATTGTCAAGATGACAGACGGCGCACCGCATGATAAGGAGCTTGAAAACAAAATCAAAACCTTCTGCAACAAGCGTATGGCAAGCTACAAGTGGATTCAGCACCTTGAAATTGTCGATGAATTTCCAAAAACAATCAGCGGAAAAATCAAGAGAACAGATTTAAGAGAAAATCACAAAGCATAAAATAAAGGCAATCTTACGGTAAAGTAGGATTGCCTTTATTAGAATAATATTGCAAATTTACAGATGCTATGTAATATACAATCAGCACTTGAACATAAACAATATATTTGATATAATCACTTTGTAAGGAAACGGCGGCTGTCCAGTCTGAAATATAGTCGTATCTCGTTGTGCATAAACGCACTTCCTTATACTCGTTATTTCAAACAGCGCTATGCTCCCTTTTTCCGCCACTGGCGGCGGTCGCAAGACTACCCTTATGAAAGGGGGTGTTTGCGTGGAATACATAGCTGTGATAGTAATTTTCACATTTTTTTATTGTGTTCACCATAAAGAAATAACCGCCCTGTACTGCAATACAGAGCGATTTTGAAATAATAAATCCCAATTGCGAAACAGCTAAAGCCGTTTCCTTACTTATATATTAACATCAATTTTTTAATATGTCAATCTGTTTCGGTGTGTATTTTTACATACCGAATTTTTATTTTATTCATCAAACATTTCAATTGAACGGTCGAGAATTCCACGCATATAGCTATGGCGATTCCGTAGTTTGTGAACGGAACTCCGCTTTCAACCGAACGGTTCATTCGGCTGATTATCTCTCTTGAATTGAGCATACACGCACCGCAATGGATTGCAAGTGAAAATTCCGACAAATTATTCGGGAAGTCTTTGCCTGAGCTTGTCACGATTTCAAAATTTTTACCCGTGTAATTTTTCAGCAATCGGGGAAGTTTTACCGTGCCGATGTCATCACATTGCCTGTGATGAGTGCAGCCCTCGCTGATGAGAATTTTGTCACCGTCATTAAGCGTCTCAATTGCCCTTGCACCGTTTACGGCAGTTTTCAGAAACCCCTTGTACCTCGCCATAAGAATTGAAAACGAGGTCAGTTTGATATCGTTCGGCACAATCTCCGAAACAGGCTTAAATACCTGACTGTCGGTTATGACGAGCTTTGGTTTTGTACCGAGATTTTTCAGAGTATCGGCAAGTTCGCTTTCACGCACACAAACAGGGATTGCTCCGCTGTCGAGCAAATCACGGATAACCTGCTGCTGCGGAAGAATTATTCTGCCCTTGGGGGCGGCGGAGTCAATCGGGATTACAAGCACAACAAAGTCATTTTTATTAACAAGGTCACCGCAAAGCCTTTTATCGGATTTTTGTGCGTTTACAACTTTTGCGATTTTATCCTTTAAAAGTTCGATATTCGTGTTGTTTTTTGCACTTACAAAAATTTTACCGTCAGTTGTATTGTCAAGCAAATCGCATTTGTTGAACACAATAAGATACGGAATTTTCTTCTCTTCAAAAAGCGATACAAGTTTGTTTTCAACCGAGGTCATTCCGATTGTTCCGTCAACCACAAGCACGGCAATGTCAACACGGTTCAGCACGGCTTTTGTGCGTTCAACACGCATTGTGCCGAGAGTTCCTCCGTCATCAAAGCCTGCCGTGTCGATTATCACAACAGGACCGAGCGGAAGAAGCTCCATTGTCTTTTCCACAGGATCGGTTGTTGTGCCTTTTTTGTCCGATACAAGCGACATATTTTGATTTGTGACCGCATTCACACGCTTGATTTTCCTGCATTTCGTCTGCCGAAAAATCCGATGTGCAGTCGTTCCGACGACGGTGTATCATTCATTCCTATTACGCCCTCCGTCAAAATCTGAAATCTCTTTTATTGTTGTTTCTTATGTCAAAGATATGTTCTTTTGCAATAGTGCGGACTTTTTCGTTGGGGATTTTTTCGAGTTCCTGTTCAATGAGTTTTTGACCGACATTCCTTGTATCATCGCTTGCATAATCAACAAGATATTCTTCAAGCGTCATAAGGGCGTTGGGGTGGCAACAGTTCTGAATCTGACCGCTCTTGCAAAGCGACATAAAGCGGTCGCCCGTTCTGCCCTCACGGTAACAGGCGGTGCAGAATGACGGAATATAGCCGAGATTCATAAGCCACCTTACAACCTCATCAAGACTGCGGTTGTCGGAAACATCAAACTGAGCCGAATTTTCTTCTTCCGATTCGGGTTCGTCATATCCTCCTACGCTTGTGCGTGAGCCTCCGCTGATCTGAGAAATGCCGAGTTCAAGCACCTTTTTTCGAACGCTTTCGCTCTCTCGGGTTGAAATAATCATACCCGTATAGGGAACTGCAATTCTGATAATTGCGACTATTTTGGCAAAGGTTTCATCGTCAATTCCGTTGTCAAAATCATCGGGATTTATATCGTCTGCCGCCTTGATTCGGGGAACGCTGATTGTGTGCGGACCGACACCGTGAACAGCCTCAAGATGTTCTGCGTGCATAAGAAGTCCTGCAAGTTCATAGCGGTAGAGCTCAAGCCCGAAAAGCACACCGATTCCCACATCATCAATACCGCCCTGCATGGCTCTGTCCATTGCCTCGGTGTGGTAATTGTAGTTGTGCTTGGGACCTGTGGGATGGAGCTGTTCATAACTCTTTTTATTGTAGGTTTCCTGAAAAAGAATGTATGTGCCGATTCCGGCTTCCTTGAGCTTTTTATAATTTTCAACGGTTGTTGCGGCAATGTTCACATTAACCCGTCTGATTGCACCGTTCTTGTGATTGACCGAATAAATGGTCTTTATGCAGTCGAGAATGTACTCAATCGGGTTGTTTACGGGATCTTCGCCTGCCTCAATTGCAAGACGCTTGTGTCCCATATCCTGAAGTGCGATAACTTCTTTTCTGACCTCATCCTGTGTGAGCTTTTTACGGCAGATGTGCTTGTTCTTTGCATGATACGGGCAATAGACACAGCCGTTTACGCAGTAGTTTGAAAGATAGAGAGGGGCGAACATGACAATTCTGTCACCGTAAAAATCCTTCTTAATTTGACGGGCAAGGTTGTAGATTTCTTTGATTCTCTCTTTATCTTCACAAGCTAAAAGAACGCTTGCCTCACGGTGATTGATACCCTTTTTGAGCCTTGCTTTTTCGATTATTTTATCGACAAGTTCAAGGTTATTTTTATTTTCATCGGCAAATTTTAGGGAATCAAGAATCTCCCCGTCATTGATAAACTCCTCCGCTTTCAGCGAATTTTTATCGTATTTATTCATAATAATCATCATAGCCTTTCAGGCAACAAACAGTTTATTAAAAATCACCTAATTAACCTGCGTTGCCTGAACAGGCGTAAATGATGATTTCAGCCATCTCAAAATTATGTCAAAGGCAAATTTTGAGGGCAATATTAGTATGATTTTTCACACTATTCCTCTGTATAATCTCCTCGGTCGGTCACAATTTCACAGCCGATTTTTTTCATTCTGTCTGCAAGACAGCCGATACATTGTGCCGCCTCATCACCCGTACAGATTTTGTTGTCGTAGAGCGAGTAATCTTTTCTGTGCTTAACAGGGGAAAGGTTGGGCATTACAACATTTGAACCGTGAAGAATGCCCTTTTCCCGACCAAGCGGATCGACCGTGCCTAAGGCGGTTGTTGCCGGCAAAAGAATGTTCGGCTTTAAAAGCCTTATTATTGAAAGCAACATAAGCACAAGGCTTATATCGCCATGATTTTCGTTTTTGAATTTTGTGTCTTTGTGCGGTACAAACGGACCTATTCCGCACATTTCGGGACTTAATTTTTCAATAAATTTTAAATCCTTGACAAGCATTTCGGGAGTTTGGAACGGTGAGCCGACCATAAATCCTGCGCCTGTCTGATAACCTATTCTCTTTAAATTATACAGGCATTGCATTCGGTTTTCAAGTGACATTTCGGGCGGATGCAACATGGAATAGTGTTTTTTGTCGGCTGTTTCGTGACGGAGAAGATATCTGTCTGCGCCGCTGTCAAAAAGTCTTTGATAGCTTTCATACGACCTTTCACCAAGCGAGAGCGTTACGGCACAATCGGGAAATCTATTTTTCATTTCCGATACAATGTCGCACATTACATCATCTGTAAAAAATCCGTCCTCACCGCCCTGCAACACAAATGTGCGGAATCCGAGTTCGTGTCCGTTTTTGCAACACGAGAGAATTTCATCTTTGGTAAGCCTATAACGCACGGCATTGCCGTTTGAACGGCGAAGTCCGCAGTAAAAGCAATCATTTTTGCATATACTTGAAAATTCAATCAAGCCACGGATATAGATTTTGTTGCCGAAAATTTTGTCGGCAGTATCTCTTGCACATTTGCGAAGATATTCAAAATCTATTTCGTCGTAAGTTGTAATCAGCTGTAAAAGTTCGCTTTCACAGGCTGTGTGCATGGTATTCAGTTTTTGAATAATTTCAATATTTCTCATAATTTTTCACATTAAAAGAGGACGGCATTTCTGCCGCCCCCAAACAGAGAATACAGCATTCTCCGTAAAATTCAAATAGTTTTCAGCATTAAAAACTTCTGCTTCCGCCGCCCGATGAACCGCCGCCACCGGATGAGCTGCTTGATGAACCACCCGAGCTGTCGGAATCACTCCGGATTCTCGTAACGGAAACATGCTTTGTCAGGAAGATATCCTTCTTGTCGGTAAGCATAGTCTTGCTGTTTTTCTTGAGGTCATAAGTTCCTGCTTTGCCGTTGTGCTTGTAACGATTTTTCACTACAATAACAACAATAACGGCAACAATAATTGAACCGCCTGCAATGACAATGCCGTAATGCTTTACGACATAGAGGAACTTGTTATCCTCTTTTTCCTGCAAATCAATATTTTTATTTGACTTGTCATCGTCAATACCCTCGTCATAGTAGTGGTCAACATAATAGAGGAATTGTTCGGCAGCACTGTAATAGTTGCCTTGCTTCATATCACGCTGAACATCATCAAGAAGAGTATTAACACGGCCATCGCCGAAATAATACATCGCATCGCCTTTTGTTCTGAAGTCGATTGCTCTGCCTTTCATATCAATCGTGAGTATAACACCCGCCGTAGTTTTGCCGTATTTGTCGGCATAATAACGGTTTGCAAACGGTTTGATATTGTCCTCGGTTTTGCCCTCGTTGTTAGTATAGATAACCGCAACCCAGCCGGTTTTTTGAGCAAAAGCGTCAAGTTCCGCCTGAAGCTGTGTTTCTTCCTCCGAGGTAAACAGTTCGGCGTCATCACGGAGTTCTGTTTGTCCCGCCGCAAAAACAAAGAGCGGAGTACAGAAAACCATAATCATTGCCGCAAGCATTGCGGAAAGTCTTTTTGTAACATTCATCATAAGAACAACAAACCTCCCAACAAGCCGAGTGCCATAAGCGCTGCGGCAATAATTGCAGCGAAAGCAAGAAGCTTTCCTGCGGAGGTAGGAAGCTCACCGTAGGTTTTGCCCGTCTGACCGTTAACTGCAAACGGCAGAATTTTACCCCTGTATTTATAGGTTACAACCCAAACGGGCAAGAGGGTATAGTTCCAATTTTCAAGGTCGATTTTATCGTTGTAGTTCTGAATCTGAACGGCACTGTATCCGCTTGCCGTGTCTTTCATAAGCTGTTGACAATAGCCGTTGATTCTTGTTTGAACTGCCTGTGCAACCTCATTTTGCTCAATATCACGCTTTTCTGCCTGAAAACCGGAAAGATAGGACATTGCAAACGGGTGAGCCTCGCCCAAATCGTAAGGGTGTACGCATTGGAGCATATCTCTGTCCTGACCTTTTAACGCTCTTTCAAAAACATTATTTACAATCAGATTGCCTGCTCTGTGGAGCTCAAAAACCTTTGTTTCCGTGTAACGGTCATCTCCGACAGTCCACGAACGAACCTTTTCGCCCTTTGCAACCATCTGTGCGCTACGCTGTTCGTCAACATACCAATACGGAAAATACACACCCGTGAGTTTGTCAAAATGCTTTTCGCTGACAAAATTCTTCGGCAAAAACCATTTCCTTTTGCACATTTCAAGAAACTTGTCAATTGCCTTCTGCTTTGAAAGCTTGAACGGAATCACACGGTCGGGTTTAAATTCACCCGAAAGTCTGCCGCCGAGAACAACAGGATTCTGACAATAGAAGCAGGTTGTTGCCGCAGTTGACGCTGTTGTAACAACCTGAGCACCGCAGCTTGGGCAGTTGTAGATAACAGCCTCTTCCTCAGTTTTGTTTTCTGCCTGTGCACTGTCATTGCTCTGCGCCTGCTTGGCGGCATTCTCTTTAGCCTTTTCCTGTTCCTTTTTATCCTGCTTTTCTGCGCTGTTCTCTTTTTGTTCCTTCTTGGCAAAAAAATCCTGAACATACTTTTCCGTAAAATCGGACATACAGTATTCACAACTGAACATCTGCTTATCGGGATTGAATTTCAGCGGAGCGGCGCAGTTCGGACAGGTGTAGTTTACAGTTGCCATAACTTACCCCTTATAATTAAATTCTGAAACATCCCCCTCCGTTTGAGAAGAGGGATTGTTTGTACTTAAAATTCAGATTATTCTGTCTTTGTACCGCACTCGGGACAGAACTTTGCATTTGCAGAAAGCTCATATCCGCAGTTTGTGCAGAAACGCTTTTTGGGAGCCTCGGGCTTCTTTGAACCGCACTCCGAGCAGAACTTGCCTGTGTTTACCGCACCGCATGAGCAAGTCCATGAGCCTGCGGCTGCACCGCCTGCCTGCGGAGCGGGAGTCTGCTGCGGCTGAGCCTGTTGCTGTGGCTGAGTCGGCTGCTGTGCTGAGTCGGCTGCTGCTGACGGTACTGCGGATTCTGCTGATAACCGCCCATGATATTTCCGCCGGCATTCATACCTATGCCCATACCCATAAAGCCTGCCATTGCACCGTTTGCATTTGAGCCGGCATCTTTAAGGCCCTCTGAAATATTGGCTGCAACATAGCCCTGCTGAACTGCTGCGTCCGAGAGCATTGCACCCTTGTTGCGCATATTGATGAGCTCCTGACTGTCCTCTGTGTAGGAAACATCCATACCAACGGCAAAGACTTCCATACCACGAGCCTGTGTCCATTCCTCATCAAGCGTCTGTGCCATATACTGACCGATAAGACGCTGTTTTGACTTGATAAAGCTGATTCTCTCACCGTCAGCGGAATACTGGTTGATTGCAGAACCGAGAGCGCCGACAAACTCCTCGTTATACTGTGCTCTTACATCTGCGAAATCAACAGACTTGTTTTCCGTAACAGCCTCTCTCGGAATAACCTCCTGATAGAACTTGAACGGCTCAACAACCTTGATTGAATATGTACCGTGAGCACGAAGCATAAGCTCTGAATTGTAAAAATTGTCAAAATAGTTTACTGGAGTTGATGTTCCGAAAGGAATACCCTTGATTTCCTGAAGATTTATATAGAAAACTCTCTGAGCCTGTGAGGGGATTCCGCCGTACTTAATACGGTTAAAAGTTTCCTTGATCGAATCACCGAACTGACCGCAGAAAAGTGACGGCATTGAGCTGTTATTTACCTTAAAATAACCCGGCTCTGCAGTAAAGTCAACAATCTTACCGCCGTCAATAAGAATCATCATCTGGTTATCGTAAACATGAATTACAGAACCGTTTGATACGATGTTTTCAGAACCCTTTTTGTTCTGACTTTTGCCGTTCTGCGAAACAAGCTGACCGGGACAGATGAGGGTGTTGTCGCCCATAGGGGACGGTTCAATGACCTCGAGCCATGAATCCGCGAGTCCGCCTCCGACTGCATTTATCGCTGCTTTAATAATACCCATAATTTAACTCCTTAATTTTTGTAGCTTATAGCTGATTTTTCAGATATTGCTGTTACACTAATAATAATATGTTTGAAGAAAAATTTCAATACTATTATTAAAAAACAGGCTGAATGGCATATGCTTTTTTTATTGTTCCAATGTTTTGCCATCATAAATAATGCAAAAAGACGGTCGGGAAGAGGGCATTTGGCTCTGACAACCCGACCGTCAAACTTTCAGAATTTTCTCTGTTGAAGTGTCTGTTCGTTTACGGAATTAAACTTCCACGAACGAATGTTAATTTCTTTTATTGCAGTTCCGCAGAACTGACAAAATTTTTCTCCCAGTGTTTTTACGGGAGCACCGCAGTTGGGGCAATTCACCCCGAGAGCGGTTGCTCTGTTATGAAGCCGGTCAGCGTCCTGAACATACATCAACCCAACCTCGTAGATTGTCTGCATTCTGTTCTCTCTGCTGCCGAAGGTCACCTCATTGTTCATATCGGTAACATACGAAAAGTAACCGACGGACGCCTCAAAAAGTATCGTTACCGTTGCACCGTTTTTTATATAGCGGGCAATCTGAACATCGTAAATATTGACATCCTCATAATGCTGTGTATTTGCAACAGATGAAAGCTGGTCGATAATTCCCTGAACATAGTTTGTAAAATTCGGAGTGACCTCCTCCGCAATAACGCCGAGCCTTTTTGACTCAACCGCCGAAAAGTAGTTTCGCAAAAGTGAACGGGTTTTGTTCATATACTGCTCAACATCAAGCTCGGGAAAATCCTTTTTTATCATTGGCATATAAACCGAGGTCATTCCGTGAAGAGAACGGGGAGTTTCACGCATTTGCTCCTGATCCTCTTTCACGCCCTGAATGCCCTCTATAAGGGAGCTTGTACCGAACAATGTTCTTGAAAGATGTCTTATCTTACTGACAATTACCGTAACTATAATTGCTATTGCAAGTACAACTATCGACACAGAGATGATTGTTGCAATTGTATCCGGACTCATATAATTGTACCCTTAATCAGTCTTCTTTGTTGACAACCTTGATTCCGAGAACCTCAAGGCTTTCGTCATCAACTTCTGCCGGACACGCAGACATAAGCTCGCTTGCATTCTGAACCTTCGGGAATGCCGTTACATCACGGAGGCTGTCAGCCTTGCACATCAGCATTGTAACACGGTCAAGACCGATACCCATACCACCGTGCGGCGGTGCGCCGTATTTGTAGGCTTCAACAAGGAATCCGAACTTTGCTTCGATTTCTTCATCGGTGAGCTTCAAAGCCTTGAACATCTTCTGCTGGAGTTCATAGTCTGTGATACGCATTGAACCGCTTGAGAGTTCAACACCGTTAAGTGTGAGGTCATAAGCCTTTGCAATAACCTTTGACGGATCTGTGTCAAGGTACTGTAGACACTCTTCCTTAGGCATTGTAAACGGGTGATGCATTGCAAGCCATTCGCCGCTTTCCTCATCATATTCAAAGAACGGGAAGTCAACAATCCAGAGGAACTTGAACACATCGGGGATAATGTCAAGACGCTTTGCAACAACAAGACGAAGTGCGCCGAGTGTTGAAAGAACCGTGCTGTTCTTGTCGGCAACGATGAGAATAACATCGCCCTTTTCCGCACCGAGTCTTTCGTAGATTGCAGAAAGCTCTTCTTCACTCATAAACTTTTTGAATGATGCGTTAGGCTCGTCAACCCATCTTACATAGGCAAGTCCCTTTGCGCCGATGCCCTTTGCATATTCTGTGAGCTTGTCAATTTCTTTTCTTGTGTAAACCGACGACGCATTCTTGGCAACAATTGCCCTTACAGAACCGCCGTTCTCAATTGCACTTGTAAATACGCTGAAACCGCAGTCCTTAACAAGATCCGAAATATCCTGAATCTTCATGTCAAAACGGATATCGGGCTTGTCCGAACCGTAGCTTTCCATAGCCTCTTTGTAGGTCATTCTCTGGAAATGCTCCTCAAGGTCAATGTTTAAAACCTCTTTGAAAAGCTTTTTGAAAAAGCCCTCGTTGATTTCGAGGATGTCTCAACATCAACAAATGAAAGCTCCATATCAATCTGTGTGAATTCAGGCTGACGGTCTGCACGAAGATCCTCGTCACGGAAGCATCTTGCAAGCTGAATGTAACGGTCAAAGCCCGCAAGCATAAGGAGCTGTTTGTAAATCTGCGGTGACTGAGGGAGAGCATAAAACTTGCCGTTGTGGATTCTTGACGGAACAAGGTAATCTCTTGCGCCCTCGGGAGTTGACTTGATCATCATAGGAGTTTCAATTTCAACAAAGCCGTTGTCGTGGAAATAATCTCTTGCAACCTTTGCAATCTTACTTCTCATCATAAGATTGTTGAGAAGAGGACGGCGGCGAAGGTCAAGATAACGATATTTAAGTCTTAACTCCTCGTTTGTGTTTGTGTCGTCAACAATTTCAAAAGGCGGCGTCTGTGCCTTTGAAAGCACACGCATATCGCTTACAACAACCTCGATATCGCCTGTGGGAATTTCGCTGTTCTTTGAACTTCTTTCGCAAACAACACCCTTTGCGGCAAGAACAAATTCACTTCTGCATGAAAATGCCTTATCAAAAATTTCTTTGTCTGTTTTGTCATTGAATGCAAGCTGAACAATGCCTGTGCGGTCACGCAAGTCAATGAAAATGAGCTGACCGAGGTCACGGCAACGCTGTACCCAACCGCAGACAGTTACCTCTCTGCCGACATCACCGATACGCAAATCTCCGCAATAATCGGTACGCTTCATTCCTGTCATAAATTCTGCCATTGTATATGCTCCTTTATATGAATCGGTCGGCATTTTTAATGTGCCTGACCGACCGAAAATTTTCTTTTATTACTTGTTTTTCTGTTCGTCCGAAAGCTGAATTTCGATGAACTTCTCCATGAAATGCCCGTCAAGAGTAACCTCGGCTGTTTCGCCTGTTTCCATATTCTTGACCTTGGCTGTGTTCTGCTCGATTTCGTTGTCGCCCAAAACGATTGAATATCTTGCGTCAATCTTGTCGGCATACTTCATCTGAGCACGAAGTCCTCTGCCGATAACATCGGTTTCGGCAATCATTCCGCAGCTGCGAACCTGTTTGATAAGCTCAAAAGCCTTAACCTTTGCGGCATCGCCCATTGTCGCAATGTAGAGCATACACTCGTCATTGTCGGGAATCTCAATGCCCTGCTTATCCATTACCATGAGAAGTCTTTCCATACCCATTGCAAAACCGAGGGAGGGAAGGTGCTTACCGCCGAGCTCCTCGATAAGACCGTCATAACGACCGCCGCCGCAAACAGTACCCTGAGCACCGATACAATCGGTTACAAACTCAAATACTGTCTTTGTATAGTAATCAAGACCTCTTACAATTGTGGGATCAACCGTGTATTCAATGCCTGCGGCATCAAGATATTTCTGAACTGCGTCAAAGTGGTTTCTGCACTCGTCACAAAGATAGTCTGTAATCTTAGGTGCGTCCTTTGCAATCTCGGAACAGATAGGACTTTTGCAGTCGAGAATTCTCATCGGGTTTTTGTCAAGACGGGAAAGACAGGTGTCACACAGCTTGTCCTTATAACCCTCAAAATATGATTTCAAAGCCTTGTGATATTCCGCACGACAGGTCGGACAGCCGATAGAATTAATCTGAAGATGAACGCTGTCAATCTGAAGTCTGTTGATTACGGAGCTTACAAGGCTGATAAGCTCTGCATCGGCAACAGGATCCTGTGTGCCGTACTCCTCAATACCGAACTGGTGGAACTCACGAAGTCTGCCTGCCTGTGGCTTTTCATATCGGTAGCATGAAACAAAGTAGCTTGCCTTAATCGGAAGTCCTTCGTTTTCAAGAGCGTGTTCAAGAACGGCTCTTGCCGCACCGGCTGTACCCTCGGGGCGAAGTGTTACGCTTTCACCACCCTTTGTGTCGAATGTGTACATTTCTTTCTGAACAACATCGGTTGTCTGACCAACGCCACGGGCAAAAAGCTCTGTGTGTTCAAACACGGGAGTTCTGATTTCTCTGAAGCCGTAGGAGCGAGCCTCCTCACGCATAATCTTTTCAACAAACTGCCATTTGTAGCTTTCCTTCGGAAGAACATCTTCCGTACCCTTGATTTTCTTGGTTATAAGTGCCATTTTTCCCTCCGAAAATTACAATCTTTTATAGAAAAGGGAAACGAAAAAATCTCCCTAAAAAACACAACAATCGGGCAGTATTACACCACCCGATATGTAAAGCGAAAATAATTAAATTATTTGAGAATATTTCTCCAGTCAAGGTCGCCTCTTTCAAGACCGTGGATAAGCACCTCGGCAGTTGCAATGTTTGTTGCAACCGGAATGTTGTGCATATCGCAAAGACGGAGCATATTCATATCGTTAGGCTCGTTCGGCTTTGGATTGAGCGGATCTCTGAAAAAGAGAAGCATATCAATCTCATTGCACGCAATTCTTGCCGCAATCTGCTGACTTCCGCCCTGAGAGCCTGCAAGGAATTTCTGAATTGTAAGACCTGTTGCCTCTGACACCATTTTGCCTGTTGTGCCGGTGGCGCAAAGGTTGTTGCGGCTGAGAACACCGCAGTAAGCAATGCAGAACTGCACCATCAGTTCCTTTTTTTCATCATGAGCTATAAGGGCTATATTCATATATATTTCCTCCAGACATTTATTTCATATCAAATTAGTTTCAAAACTTTAACTCAAAATACCCCGCACAAACTACCCTTTGAACGCAAGGGGAATATGTTTTCCCTCAAGCCTCTGTGCAAGACAGTCAAAGACGGACGCCGCCGCACTCCAGTTAAGTCCGGCAACACCTCGCTGAACAATCACCGAAATACGGATGTCAAACGGCACAAGCGCAATAAGCTGTGTCTGTGTTGCGTCAATAACGCTGTCGAGGTCTTCATAAAAACCGAGCTGTGTAAAAAGCTTTCGGTCAAAGCGGTTGATAACAAGTCGGATATTTGTTTTTCCCATTGATTCAAGCTTTCTCCTCACCTTAACCGCACCACGCACGCCCGTCGGCTCTGCATTGGTAACAATCAAGGCTCTGTCGGCAGGAGCCGCCGCAGTTTCAAAGCCCGAACCGATTCCGGCAGGGGAGTCGATAAGGACAAAATCAAAGCTGTCCTTTACTGAGTTGACAAGTTGAGTAAACACCGAGGGACTGAGTTCGTTTTCGGTATCAAAGGGAGCCGCCATAAGGTAGAGGTTCTCATTGTTTTTGCTTTTGTAAACAGCCTCACCGAATGTACAGTTGCCGCATACGGCATCCGACGCATCAAAAATTATGTCCTGCTCCATATCGAGCATAATGTCAAGACCACGCATTCCGCAGTCACAATCAATAAGCAAGACTCTTTTGCCCTGCTTTACAAGAGCAACGGAAAGACAGATGCAGACGGTTGATTTACCCGTTCCGCCTTTTCCCGACGCTACAACTATAACATTATCCATAATAAATTCTACCTCTGCTATATTCTATCACAAAATCCGTTAAAGAGCAAGAAACGAACATTATTTTTATCAGCCAAAATTTTTGTTGATATTTTAGTGATAGTTAATAAAATTATTCTTCATTTTTAACGGTTTGCACAATAATTTCATTGATTTTTAATGCTAAAAGCAAAAAATAAGTTTTTATTGTTTAGGCACTCAGCCACATTATGCGGTCAAAAATTCTTGGTTCTGTTTTAACACAGTGTATTTACAACCGTAATTTCAATTTTTATTTAAAATATGCGTCCAGTAAATCCTTTGCAACCTGCATTGAATATCTGCCCTTTGCACCGTGTTCGATTACAACGGCAATTGCTACCTCGGGCTTTTCATACGGAGCATAGCAAATGAATGTTGTATGATCTGAGCCCGAGTTTTCAGCCGTACCTGTTTTTGCGGCAACCTTAACTTTATAATCACCGAACATATAATTTGCCGTGCCGTTTTCGTTCTGAGTAACGCCGAGCATCGCCTTGCGAACAATATCAAGATTCTTCTTTGAAATTCCGCAATCACCGTAGCTTTCAACATCTGTCGATTTTACGGTTTTTGTCCGCTCATAATTTGTAACTTTATCAACAATGTGTGTTTTGAGTCTCTCACCGTTGTTGGCGATTGTCGCAACATAGGTTGCAAGCTGAACGGGAGTAAATGCGTTGTCGGACTGACCGATTGCGGCTGAAACCGTGTTGCCTACCTGCCAGCTTGTGCTGTCTCTGCCTGCAAGAGTTCCCTTTGATTCCTCAATTTCAACACCCGTGTATTCACCGAGCCCGAACTTCTGCGCATACAAATACATCGGTTCAATTCCGAGCCTTCTGCCCGTGTCGGCAAAAAAGTAGTTGCACGATTGTTCAATTGCACCCGTAACATCAAGACTGCCGTGATAGTGCATACACCTTACCACATTGGTAGGGTAAAAATCATAGTCCTGTTTGCAGTAGATTTTCGTTTTATCGGTTATGATTTTCTCCTCAAGAGCCGCACCCGCAACACACGGCTTGAACACTGAACCGCAGGCGAATGTTCCGACTGTTGCACGGTTGTACATCGGAGAATTTTTGTTTTCGGAAAGTTTGACATAGTACGAGCCGTATTCGCTGTACCTATTCAAATCGTATGTAGGATAGCTTGCCGCCGCAAGTACCGAAAAATCCTTGACCGACAACATTACAACTGCACCTGTTTCACAGTCCTCTCCGTTATTTTTCTGTCCCGATTCCTTGCCCGCCTGTTTTGCCGCTTTGACATTTTCTTCAAGCGATTTTACAGCGGTTTTCTGCAATTTTGAATCAATTGTAAGGTAGACCGTGTTACCAGGTTTTGCACTCTCGGTTTCAATGCTTTCAACAAGAGTTCCGTCGGCATTTCGCTGAATAACCCTTGTTCCGCCCTTGCCTTTGAGGTCATCTTCACAGGCAAGTTCAATTCCGAATTTGCCTATCTTATCATCATAGGAATAGCTCTTGCCCTGTTTTTTCAGCTCATTGTATTCATCTTCCGACAACGAACCGAGTGCGCCGAGAATGTGCGGTGCAAGGTACGGGTCCGAAGCGCCTCGTGTGAGATAGGTCTGAATTTCAACACCGCTCACGCCCTGAGTATTTTCGCTGACGGCATTCACGGCACTTCGGCTGATATTTTTGGCAAAAACATACGGATTTGAATTTGAATACTTTTCAAGTTCCATATTGTAATGAATTGAAACGAGCGTTGTTTTTTGACTTAGACTTAACCTGTCGGAAATTTTGTAGCGTTTTAAAAGTGCATCAAAGCAATCACTGGCACTTGTGTTCCTGTCCATATCAAGAAAATCCGATGACAGAAGTTTTTCCGCATCTTCTTCACGCTTGTCTTATAAACGCAACTGCCGTCCGAGCCGACCGAAATCGGCAATGAATCTGTTCTTGTATCTCCCGTTTTTGTGAGAATATCAGCAAGCTCAAGTAAAATTCCGTCAAGCCTGTCCTCCTCAATATAAAGCTTGTTGAGGACTATTTTATACTTTGTGGTGTTTACAACAAGACCTACACCGTTGCGGTCAACGATTTCGCCCCTTGTTGCGTCGGTTTTTTCGGTATATCCCGTTGATTTTGCGGCAAGACTCTTGTAGCTTTTTCCCTGTACAAGCTGCCAATCGACAAGCCTGATTGCAAAGACTGCAAAAATTGCGGCTGTTATTATTATGCAGACTGTTGTTCTGCTCTTTTTACTTTTTTTGCCGTTTTTTCTGCTTTTGCCGAATCTCATACCGAACCTCCCTTTCACAAAAATTAAAGATTTTTGTTTAAAAATGCCGTGAGAAAATACAGCGGAATTGTCACGGCGAATGTGTAAAGTATTCTTGAAATGTAGTGCCGTACAAACAACACGCAACCGCTGTCAAGCCCTGCAATCAAAACAAACAACAGATAATAAATCAACATTACCGTCATCACCGCCGCAAACGAAAACACGATAACGGTAACAAATGACGGTACAAAATATTTGCTGAATACAAAGTTTTCCGCATAGCAGACAATCGTAAGTGCAAAGGCAAAATAGCCGATACTGCCGTCAAATGAAATATCCGTCAGCACACCGCACAACGCACCGAAAATTACCGACGGCAAAGTGTTTTCAAAAGAAGCAATGCAGAGTGCAAGTGAAATCAACATAAGCGGTCTGCCACCGAAAATTTCGGGAATTATAAAACCCGAACCCTGAAAAACATACAGAATTATTAACAGCAGGGAATAACCGAAAAATCGAAAAAAAAGTTCTTGAAGCTCTCATCATTTTTTAACCTCGCCCTTGCCGTCAAAATCGGTAATAATTGCGGCAGAAGTCACGGTGCGGATGTCCTCATACGGCTCAACAACAGCATAACGGGTTGTGTCATAGGAATTGAACTTCAGTTCTTTAACCTTGCCGATTATGAGATTTTTCGGATAAACTCCGCCTGTTCCCGAGGTTACAACAATGTCGCCTACTTTGATTTTGTTGTTCTCTGCAATCTTTGTCAGACAGGTGAGATTATCGTCACAATATTCAGCGTTTCCGCTTATGATTCCGTTGTCGGAAGTCTTTTTGTCAATTGCAGACGCTTTGGTGTCGGGCGAAAGAATTGTTCTTACCCGACAGGTTGTGAGTTCAACATCACTCACCCAGCCGATAAGACCGTTTTCCGTGATTACGGGATCATTTTTTTCCACATTGTCTGTTGAACCCTTGTCAAGAGTGAACGAGTAGAAATCATCGTTCGCATCCCTTCTCAGCACACCTGCCGGAAGAATGTCGTATGACGGATTTTCCTTTTTAAGCTCATAATATTTCCACAGCTTTGCATTTTCTTCCTTGGTGTCAAGGTAGTCAACAAGCTGTTCACGGAGTTCGGCATTTTCCTTTTTAAGCTGTTCGTTTTCTTTTTCAAGTTCTTCCTTTGACTTGTCGGAAGACGCCGCACCTGCGGTCAGCGTTGAAAGTCCTTTTGTAACCGTGTTTACCGCACCCGAAAAAATGTTACTGCCGTTATGAGAGAAAACACTCATCACAGTTAGTATGACGAGTGTAATTATCAAAATTTTTGAGTTTTTATTATGTAAAAATTTTCTCATATCTCATATTTACATTACAAATACGGTCGGGCGGTGTTTTTTCAATCTGCCCGACCTTACTTTGTCGATTTTTATTATCTGTCGTGCTTGTACTGAACACCGAGCGGTTTGCCGAGCCTTTTGCCTGCACCGTCAACAACACAGTCAAGCGGTCTTTCGGCAATGTGAACAGGCATACCCGTCTGTTGCATAACAAGCATATCAAGTCCCTTGAGTAACGCACCGCCGCCCGTGAGCATAATACCGTGGTCGATTATGTCGGCAGAAAGCTCAGGCGGAGTTTTTTCAAGAGTAGTTCTGATTGCCTCAACAATTGTTGCAAGCGGATCGGCAAGAGCCTCTCTGACCTCGGCTGAGGAAATTGTAATATCCTTTGGAAGTCCGTCAACAAGGTTTCTGCCCTTGACAACAAGGTTTTTTTCTTCCTCACCCGGATATGCGGAGCCGATTTTCATTTTGATGTCTTCGGCAGTTCTTTCACCGATGAGAAGATTATATTTTCTTTTGACATAGGTTGAAATCGCCTCGTCAAACTTATCTCCGGCAACTCTTACGGAACAGGCTGTAACAATGTCACCGAGAGAAATTACGGCAACCTCGCTTGTGCCTCCGCCGATGTCAACAACCATACTTCCGCACGGTTCGTCAACGGGCATACCTGCGCCGATTGCGGCAGCCATTGGTTCTTCGATAAGAACAACGGGAGGCTTTGCACCTGCCTGATATGCGGCGTCCTCAACAGCCTTTCTCTCAACCTCGGTAACACCCGAAGGCATACAGATTATAACTCTCGGCTTGCTGAAAATTCCGGGTTTCACCGCCTTTTTGATAAAGTGCTGAAGCATTTTTGCGGTTATTTTAAAATCGGCAATAACACCGTCCTTGAGCGGACGAACCGCAACTATGGAACCGGGAGTTCTGCCAATCATTTCTTTTGCCTGTGAGCCGACTGCAAGAACCTCGTCGGTACGCATATCAACTGCGACAACGCTCGGTTCACGCAAAATTATTCCCTTTCCTTTAAGACAAACAAGAGTGTTTGCAGTTCCAAGGTCAATTCCTATATCCTTTGAAAACGAAAACATCCCACAGCCTCCTTTTACGCTGTAATACCCAAATGTATTTTACTCAGGCAGTATACTTTTATCATATATCTTTTCACAAATAAGGGCAATGATAAATTGTCGAAATTCTTTTATTTTTTACCCGTTGAGCCAAAACCGCCCTCGCCACGCTCTGTGTTGCCAAGCTCCGTAACCTCTTCAACATCACACGGAACAACAGGAGCGATGACCATCTGACAGATTCTTTCAAACGGCTCAATCTCATAAGGCTTGTCCGAAACATTGCAAAGACCTGCGCAGATTTCTCCACGGTAGTCGCTGTCAACAACACCCACACCGTTTGAAAGGCAGATGCCGTGCTTGATTCCCAGACCGCTTCTTGCATAGAGAAATGCGGCAACGCTGTTGTCGGGAAGTTCAATTGCTATACCTGTAGGAACAAGCACAAGCTGACCCGGATTGATTGTGATTTTTTCGTCAATGCAAGCATATAAATCCATACCGGCAGAACCGTTTGTGGCTCTTTTCGGGATTTTTGCATTGTCTTTTACCTTTTTTATTTTAACAGTCATAGTTTACCATCCTTCATTTCCTGCAAAAATTTGCAGGAATTATTCATTACTGTTTTTATTTTTCTCTAAAAAAATTATTTATTGCAAAAATGTAATTATAAATCTCTGTTAAACGGAAAAATCACTTTTTCCACAAAACAATAATGATTATTTTAACATTTTCAACAATCTAATTAACACCTCGGCGGTACAGTCATATGTTAATTTATCTTTCAACATCGGATAAAGGCTTGATTCGTTAAGACTTTCCACGGTTTCCACATAGTTTTCAACACTAAATCTTAAAATGTTGAAAGATGTTAAAAGTGTTAAATTTTGTTTATCAGGAACGAAAAGCAAGTCACAATTCAAAACCTCGGTACAGTTTCCGTCGCATTTCAGTAAAAATTGTTTACCGAGTCGGTCTTTCATTTTTGAATGATTTTTGCAAGTTTTGCAGTCTATACCTGCACCCTTGACAGGGCAACTCCTACAAATCATAAGAGGAAGGTAGCCGTAGCTGATAATTCCCCTCGGGATGTTGCCTCCGAGTGCGTTAATTCGCTTAAAATCGAGTTCAAAACTGAGTTCTGCGTCCTTGATTCCGTATTCCTCCGCCCACAAAAGGTCGAGAGTATTTACAAAATTCATTCCGAAACCCGAATGAAGTGTGAAACCGAGATTTTTTGCAATGTATAATGCTCCAAGATTGTTGCACAACACATCGGATATGCCGATTTCTTTCATCTCGGAAAGCTTTTTTGCAATCGTATCTTCCCATCCGAACATTCCTCTCGGAATTTCAACACCGATGTTAAAGCCCTCGTTTTTGAGCCTAACAAGCTCCCTTTTGTCGGCAAAAAGAGGAACAAAAACAAGCTCGCATTTTTTAAAAGCATCGGAAAGCTTTGTCTGAGGCACTCTTGCACGAGTGGATTTTTCCACAGGCGGTGTGAATTTTGGAAAAGTTATTTCGTAATCACGGTTGATTTTGTAGTTGTGAACAACACTTCTCGCCGTGTCGAGTTCGTCAAGAACATCTCTGCGCAAGGAATTGATAATTGAAAGCGGAATAGAAATGTCCTCATCAATATTTATGTTCACATTGGTGGGATTATATGCCGTTGAGCCTGTTTTTTCAAGCTGTTTTCTGCACTTTTCCGCATCAATCGGTCTGTTGATTGCTTTTTCGGTTACGGTATCTGCAATCTTTCTGACGGTGTGAACTCCGTCAGAGGCGACTAAAACGGGATTTTCGCCGAGTTTTGCCGTAAAATCAAAAGTTATTTCAACATTTCCGATTTCGTCCTTGTAGGAAGAACGGATTGCCGAAAACAGCTTTTCATCGGCAGAAACAACATCCGATTTTGTTCTTGTGCCGAACATATGACTTCCCGTTTTGCCGATGTAATAAGCGTCTGTAAAGCCTGTTCGTGAAAAAACCCCTATGAGCATCTTCTGAGTTTTGTCGCTGATAAAGCCGAAATCACGCTGTTCAACACACGCTCTTACTGCGGCTGAAACATACTCGGGGCGTTTCATTCTGCCCTCAATTTTAGCCGAGGCAACCCCCATATTTTGAAGTTCGCCGAGGTAATTTACAATACTGTTGTCTTTAAGACTTAAAGCATGACCGCCTTTTTGATTGTTTACGGAAAATGGCAGTCGGCACGGCTGGGCACAGGAACCACGGTTTCCGCTCCTTGCGCCTATCATTGCGCTGAGGTAGCATTGTCCCGAAACGCACATACACAATGCACCGTGAACAAAAACTTCGAGTTCAACCGGAATTTCACAGCATTTTTCAATCTCTTTTTTGCTCATTTCACGGGCAAGAACAACACGCTTGAAACCCATTTCATAAAGTGCCTTTACACCTGATGCGGTGTGAATGCTCATCTGGGTTGACGCATGAAGTGCAAGGTCGGGAACAAGCCTGTGTGCAAGCCTTGCTACACCCATATTCTGAACAATGAGTGCGTCAACATCAGCCTCTGCGGCTGAAATTATGGCTTTTTTCAGCTTTTCAAGCTCGTCGTCAAACACAATCGTGTTGATTGTGACATACACCTTTACACCGTGAATGTGACAGTATGCCGTTGCTTTCTTTAGTTCTTCATCATCAAAATTTTTGGCAGAGGAACGGGCGGAAAATGCCTTTTCGCCAAGATACACTGCGTCTGCTCCGCTCCTTACGGCGGCAATTACACTGTCAAAGCTTCCCGCCGGAGCAAGTATTTCTATCTTTTTCATTTCTTATCTTCATCAAACAGAGAGAACTGCGTCATTGGAACATAACCGAGAAGTTTTTCATTACGCAATTCCTGTTCTGTTTTTTTAGCCTCGTTTGACAGAACATTCACGGGTATATCATCTGACTGCTCTGTCATATTATTTTTTGCATTTGAAGTCTTTTTTTCCTTTGGAACTGAATTTTTTTCAGGCTCTGATTTTTCCGATTCGGCTTTTTCTTTGCCTTTCTCAACACTTTCGAGCTTTTCTTTAAGCTGTGAAACCTCGTGTCCGAGAACAGCGAGTCTTTTTTCAAGCTCTTTATTATTATTTATAAGTCGAGTGTTATCGTTCATGGCCTCCGTGAGCTTTTCTCTGTATTCCTTGCAAAGCCTGTTAAGATCATTTGTCTGCTGAATAATTTTATCGGCCTTTTCAACATAATCTTTGTTCTTTTTAAGAGCCTTGTTGCGGTCATCGCAGAAGTTAAGCGCCGCAAGAACCGCACAATCACGGGTATCAAGCTGCTTTGTGCTTTGGGCGGCCTTTCTTATGTGAGAAAGCACCTCGTTTGCTACCTTTTGAACATACTTTTCATCATCTGTTGTGATAAGTGAATAACTTCTTCCCTCAATCTGAACGCTTACTCTCTTTTTCTCCATAGGAAATGCATCTCCCTTTTATAGCTTTTTCGTCCTCATTTGACTTCTTTACATATATAATCATTTTACATTATAATATAAAATCGGAAATAATAAAAGAGTAAAGAGAATATTGTTTAAATATTTTTTCATTCGTAGACAAATTTGGCGATTTTATGCTGTTTACAACTTATATCGGTTGAAATATTTATTCTCTTATGATAAAATAATCTTTGCGTCATTTTGGCGGATTTGTCCTAATTTCCGATTAACAGGCATAACCGCCAAAACAAAATTGACATTTCGGAATATATTATTATGGGAAGTGATTATATGCCCGTACCGTTTGATTCACGAAAAATTTACTATCGTTCACCGTTTGGTGCGGTTGAACAGGGTACCGAGATTCATTTCAGAATTCTTTTGCCAAAGGCGGAGCATACACAAAAATCACACTTGTGTGTAAAATATGATTATGACTGCAACTGGGAATTTACCGAGCTTATCTGGTGCGGTAAATTTGACGAGGATACCGAAATTTGGGAGTGCGATTTTACTCCGAAAAAAATCGGACTTTATTGGTATAACTTTAAACTTACTACCATTGATAAAACAAGATATGTTATTCCGTCCGATCCGTATAAGGTCAGCACCATTGAAGACTATATGGGCAGAAGCTGGCAGATTACCTGCTACAAAAAAGGCTTTAAAACTCCCGGCTGGCTTGTCGGCGGAATTATGTATCAGATTTTTCCCGACCGTTTTTATTTCAGCGGTGAAGAAAAGAATATAAAGCGTACCGACTTCAAACGCAACAAGGATTGGTATGCTCTCCCCGAATGGAAACCCGATGAAAACGGAATGATTAAGAACAATGATTTCTTTATGGCGACCTCAAGGGAATTACGATGAAGCTTGATTACCTTGAAAGCCTTGGTGTAAGCTGTATTTACCTTAATCCTATCAGCGAGGCATACTCAAACCACCGCTATGATACGGGCGACTACTCAAAGGTTGATCCGATTCTCGGAACGGAGGAAGATTTTAAGCACCTTTGCGCAGAGGCTAAAAAGAGGGGAATACACATCATAAATGACGGTGTGTTCTCTCATACGGGAAGTGACAGCGTTTACTTCAACCGTTACGGCAGATACGGCAAGGGCGGTGCGTATAATGACAAAAACTCACCGTATTTCAGTTGGTACAAATTCAACGAATGGCCGAACAATTACCAAAGCTGGTGGGGCTTTGATACTCTGCCCGAGGTTATTGAGGAAACTCCGTCATTCAACGAATATATCAACGGCAAAGACGGCATTGTCAGAAAATGGATGAAATGCGGCAACTCGGGTTGGCGACTTGATGTTGCAGATGAACTTCCCGATGTGTTCATTGAAAATCTACGCAAAGCAGTTAAGGACGAAAATCCGAACGCCTTTCTTGTAGGTGAAGTGTGGGAGGACGCAAGCAACAAGGAAAGCTACGGTGCAAGAAGAAAGTTCTTGCTCGGCGAACAGTTTGACTCCGTTATGAACTATGTGTTCAGGGATGCAATTCTCAACTTCTGCAAAGGTCAGCACGGCAAATACACAATGGATCTGATTATGAGCGTAATCGAAAATTATCCCCGTCCTGTTCTCAGAGTGCTGATGAATTCACTTTCGACTCACGATACCGAAAGAGCAATCACAGTTATGGCAGGCAAACCGCTTGACGGCAAGGACAGGGAATGGCAGGCTGACACTAAGCTTGATGACGAGCATAAAAAACTCGGTGTAAAGCTGCTCAAGGTTGCAAGTGCAATGCAGTTTACTCTTCCGGGATTTCCGTGTATTTATTACGGTGACGAGGCAGGAATGGAGGGATATCGTGATCCGTTCAACCGTTGCTGTTATCCGTGGGGCAAAGAAAATAAGGAACTCATTGAATGGCACAAAAAGCTTGCCGATGTTAGAAAAAGCTGTTCGGCATTGTGGGACGGTGATTTTATAAATGTTCTTTCGGAGGAAAGAAGAATTTCATACATCCGCCACGACAAAGATTCCGCTATTTTCTGCACATTCAATCTCTATGATTATGAAGTCGAGGCAAAAATGCCGCCCGGATATGCAGACGGCAAACCTGTTTTCGGTTCAAAGCTTGAGAACAGTATACTCACAATTCCGCCCATGTCCGCAGAATTTGTAGTTCTTGAACTCGGTACATGATATATGTAATGTAAAACAGAATAAAGTATAATTACAAGCGACAGAAATTAAACTGTCGCTTGTTTTGTTGCGGTATTTATATGTTTGTTATATTTGATTTACCGACTTACTCATCTTCCGTTATCGGCGGAATAAAGCATTCTATCGCACTGCGAAGCTTGGGATGACGAATGACAAAATGGATTGCAGGCGTTTTTCCTTTTGACACCATCACCCATTGTCCCTCGTGAATTATAATTTTCAGATTATGAAATGCGTGCGCCGTACTGCACTTTAATGTGTAATTCGGATTCTTCTCTGCAAAGGCCATTGATTCTTTCAAATGGGCAGTATATTCCTCTTCGTTATACGGAATATCCTCTTCACAAAATATACCTGAAAGTTCCAGCATGGGAGGACTTTTCGTAAAATTTTCCTGTACAAAATCAGGTATCTCATCTTCAATTCTTTCGTTTTCAAGAATTATTTTTATTCGCTGTCTTTGTGTTTTTGCGTACTCTTTTATCTTTTCTTTTAGCTCTGCATTAATATTGTTCCGTGTAAGAATACGGTCAAGAAGCTTACTGCTTATTGTATACAACGGCAAAGAGGACAGAATACTGCGGCGTTTGCCTGCTGTTTTTGTATCGGCAAGAAGAAAGGCATTTAACTCATTTTTTCGTTCACTGCGGTAAATTTCCATCAAAGGATAGGCATTTTTCAGCATTTCCTCGGCTCTTTTTCGGTAATATTCCACCTCACGCTTTACCTTTGTCAGATAGTATTTGCCGTCGGAATGGTATCCGGCAACAGCTTCGCCCGAAAGTGCGGCAATTCCCGACACCTTCAAAAAATGCAGAAAGACATCATTCGGAGCATTCTTGAAATAGTAGGGAGAAATCTGCCCTGTCATATACATCGGTATCCAGCTTTCAAGACCAAGCATCATCTCATCAAAAGAACGGTCAAGATTATGTATTTGATGAAGATGCAGTCCTTTTTTTAGCATCATCGCCATACCGAACATCCATTTTTTCGGGAACTCCGGATCCTTTGCCATTTCCTTCATCGGCATATCGCTGTACATTATCACAGGCTGATGATTTTGAAAGCACGGTTGATTTCAAAAAATCAAGCTCGCTCTCCATCATTTCTTTAATACCGAAATATGTCTTGGAGGACGGAATCTGAAACGGTACAGACGGAACTTTCAGCTCATCAAACTTGATAACCTTGATATATTCGTTCAAATCGAAGTCATCCAGCTTGCTTAAAAATTTTGAAACGCTGTTGCCTTCGGCTTTTTGCACGGGCTGTTTCAAAAGCCAGCTTTTTATTTTTGCGTATCGAACCGACAAATCATAAATTTCATCAATATCACAGCCAATCAATTCTGCAACGGCACCGATTTCGGACTGCGTCTGCATTGTTCTTGTAACAAAGGAAGCAACCGCAGATGCAAACCGCTCGGCATCTCCGGGCTTTCTTGAGCCGTTACGAATGCGAAAAACGGCAGACGCATCATAATTTGTGTACTGACACAACTGCGTCAGATTGACATTGAGTGTAGAGAGAAGTGTGTTGAAATTTTTTCGCAGCAGTTCCTTGTCTGTGGATACAAAATCATCGCAGCTTACAAACGCTTTTTTCACAGCGTCAGCGGTGATTTGTAACTTTCCTTTTTGTGCGGAAATCTGTGCCAGCGCACAGCATAAATCCTCAAAAGGCTTTGTTCCAAGCTCGGGTACTCGTTCGCCGTTTCTGTATCGACTGAGAGATGCCGCAGAAATGCCGGATAAATTACAGATATCTTTTCCCGTACAGGACAACTGCTCAATATAATCGTTTAATTTTTCAGAAAATTTCATAGATATCACTCCAAACGAGTTTGTTTTTAACAATGTTATAAGAGTATATTACAGAATAATTCCAAAATAGTCAATTGACTTTTTTGAATTATGGTAAAATTGTGCGTAAAATATGCTAAAATAATGGTGAAATCTTTGACAGGTATACGGGGTTGTGTTCATCACAGCCAACCTGCCAATATGGCGGTAACGGACGGTAATAATACCAAACGGATACAGCCAAAAAACATTTTATGCGGCGTTAGCCGTTGAAAGGAGAAGATGAATATGAAAAAAACAAAAACCAAAAAAACTGTTGACTGTTCTGCTGACCTTGTACTTGGCACTATCCATTGTGCCGATTACAGCATATGCCGGTGTAACAGATGTGACCGGAGGCAATACCACTAACCCCTATAGCCATTTCTATCACACAAAGGTTGAAACAACTGCGCAGGTCACCATTAAAGATGCAGACGGCAATGTGGCAGAAACAACAGAAGTGACCAAATCAGGGGATTTCGTTGAAGGCAATGTTAACAGTGATGCGGTGCAGGCAGAAATCAAAAGAATTGATGATGAAATCATTGCACAATTTTCTTCACGAGGAAATATTACCACTGAAAACCGTAATAGCACATTTATGTTTGATCATTTTGAGAGTGGTAATATAATTGCACCAGATGGCGATATACTCGTCGGCGATCAGGATTCTCTCGAAAACGCAGCTTCCGGAAGTGTGAATAGGAATATTGTTGTTCATGAATATCAAGTGTATCAGACAACATATGACCTGATTGTGCAAGCTATTGATGGAGGTTCTCAGGACGAAGCGACTATAAATAATGTCTGCATTGAGAATGTAAAATTCGCTTATCGTTCGGGTGACACTCCGCAGGCAACGGCAGAGGTATTGGTGGATCCTTCATTAGAAGAATATGAGATTGCCTATGAATGCTGGGAGGAAATGGAGAACGGAGAGCCGGTTGCGTTCTGGTATTCCGATGAAAGCAAATATACTCCTTCCATGAAAAAGATTACTCAGTTTGAAGAGGGTAAAACCTATATGTACTCCATCGAGTTGAGAGAGAAAAACGGATATACCTTTGCGGATAATTGCTCCGTTACGATAAACGGTAACCCGATATCGGCAACCGCCAATGCAGTTAAAACCGTGGATGGCTTGTTTATTATGAATGTTGAAACAATTCGCCCGGAAGCAACCAAGGAAATCTCCGTTATTGAAATCAATAACGCAACCTTGACCTTTAAGGACGGCGATAAACCTGTCTTTACCGGAACGGTGCCTGAAAACGATCAGTATGCATTCCGTTGCGAGTGGTGGAGCTTAGACGAGAATACCGGCATAGTTTCCACCGAGCCGGAGTGGGGCGGCGACATTTATAAAAACAAGATCACCGCTTTTGAGGCAGGAAAGACCTATCACTATGGTGTATATGTGACTGCATATACTGCCGACATCTCTCCCGATGCCAAACTAAAGATTAACGGTCGGGAAGTGAAGTACACTCGCATAGGCGATGAAAGTGACACCCAGAGTTTTTGGGTTGAAACCGACCTTACTATGACTCCTGCCGCAGACGGACATACACACAAGTACGGTACGGAATGGAAGTATGATGAAACGAATCATTGGCACGAATGTGAGTGCGGCAACAAGGCTGATATAACGGCTCACACCTTTAAGCAGATTATTGACAAGGAAGCCACGGCTACTGAAAAAGGCTCAAAGCATGAAGAATGCACCGTCTGCGGTTACAAAAAAGCTACCGTTGACATTCCGAAAATTGATTCTCACAACCACAACTACGGTACGGAATGGAAGCATGATGAAACAAATCATTGGTACGAATGTGAATGCGGCAACAAGGCTGACATAACGGCTCACACCTTTAAGCAGATTATTGACAAGGAAGCCACGGCTACCGAAAAAGGCTCAAAGCATGATGAATGCACCGTCTGCGGTTACAAAAAAGCTGCCGTTGACATTCCTGTGACAGATTTTGGAAACAGTTCGGACGACCAACCGAATAAGCCTACAAATACTGCCTCTTCCGAAAGCAGTTCTGCTGACCAAACAAACAAACCGATAAATACAGCCTCACCGAAAACAGGTAATACCGATAATATGATTTTGTGGATTGTCCTGCTGGTTATCGGCGGCGGTGCATTCATTACCGCAACGGCTGTTGACAGAAAGAAAAAGTAAAACAAATAACAGAAGAGATTAAACTATAAGGCGGCTATCGAAAACGATAGTCGCCTTGTCTTTTTGCAAAATTCATTTTTAATTTGCGTTTGTTGTTACCTGAGTTGCGTTTGCCACATAGCTTTCATACTCGTCAATGCCCCATTTTTCTTTTACTTCATCAGAGATAGGAAAGGTGCGAAACAGCATTGTACTGCGTTCACTGTCTGCCTTATCCTCATTGGTGCTGAGAGCATAGACATTGCCGTTGTACCACAGCTCATTTGTATTTTCAAAGGTTGTAAGATAGAAAATATCCTGAATTGTATCAACCTTATTAATGCCCATTCCGCTTACTGCGGCAGCCATTACGGCACTTTTCATCAGGATTGTATCGCTGTTATTTTTCTCGTTCTCAATCGAAACAAAGTTGCTCATTGTTGTTCCGAGACCTATATTCATAATATAATTTGTCTTTGTTTCAACAGAGGCTGTGAAGTTGATTTTATCGGCATTGTAGTAATAATACTGATACTCCGTTCCGTTTGCGTCATTCTGAGGACTGCCGAGCATTTTCCAACCCTTTGGATTAATCATATCAAGATTACCCGCCTCTTTGAGCATTTCGTTGTAATTATATGTAAATTCTTCAAGAGTGATTGCGTAGCACATTCCGTTTACATTTTCACTTTCTTTGCGAATGTTCGGATTTTCTGTTACCTTTGCCTCATCAAGAGTAGAAAATTTATCGGGCGCATCTACTACACCCGAAACATCGGCATTCTTCTTGTCAGAACAGCCGAAAAGTGAAAGCATGAGGATTGCCACTACAATCAGAACTAAAGTTTTTTTCATCGAATCACCAGATTTTCATATGTGTCAAAAACTCCACTTAAAAAAGTGGAGTTTTCTTATTTTTATCAATTATTCTTCCGTATTTTCTTCGGTTGAATCAGAAGTTTCACCCTCGTTATTTTCGGAAACTTCTTCTGTAGCCGCTTCTGACGGTTCGCCGTTTTCTGCGTTATCTTCGCTCTCGGCTGATTCATCATCTTCACCGTCAATGTGGGGAACACGAGCGATTGTTACAACCCTGTCGTCACCGTTTACTTTCATTACGGTTACACTTTGAAGGACGGGCGCAAACACGAATTGATTCGGCGGCAATTCTGATAATAATGCCTTCTTCCGAGATGATAATAATATCATCGTCAAGGTTAACCACCTTGATAGCGGCAACATCGCCGTATTTTTCCGTGTGGTAGTTGGTAAGACCTTTACCGCCACGCTCTGAACACGGTAATCATCGGGACTTGAAAGTCTGCCGTAGCCTGTTTCGGAAACTGTGAGAACAAGACCGCCCTCACGGACAACACTCATTCCGACTACGCAGTCGCCCTCTTTGAGAGCCATTGCCTTAACACCTCGAGCCTGTCTGCCCATTGCACGAATATCGGTTTCGTTAAAGCGAATAGCCATACCTTTCTTGGTAGCGATAATAACCTGACTGTTGCCGTCGGTCATTCTTACCCACGCAAGTTCGTCACCCTCGTTGAGTTCAAGAGCGATAAGACCGCCCTTTCTTGAAGTGTTGTATGCATTGAGTTCAATACGCTTGATAATGCTGACGGGTGACCATAACAAGGTATTTTTCCTCGTCAAATTCAGGCACTCTTATCATTGAAGTTACCTTTTCATCAGGTGAAATCGGGATCAGATTTGCAATATTCACACCCTTTGACTGACGGCTTCCCTCGGGAACTTCATAGCATTTAAGGCGATAAACTCTGCCCTTGTCGGTAAAGAACAGAACATAATCGTGTGAATTGATTACGAACATTTCAGCCGCAATATCTTCTTCACGGCGTGACATACCCGATACACCACGACCTCCTCTGCGCTGAATTTTGTAGGTATCGGCAGAAAGACGCTTTACATATCCAAACTGTGTAAGTGTAAGAACGCACTCCTCCTGCGGAATAAGATCCTCAATATCAACCTCACCGCTGACAGCACAAATTTCTGTTCTTCTCGGGTCGGCATATTTATTACGAATCTGCATAATTTCTTCTTTTACGATTTCAAGCTGTCTTGGCTCGCTTGCAAGAATTTCGAGATATTCTTCAATCTTTGCGTGGAGGGCTGCAATTTCATCCTCAATCTTAGTCTGCTCCATATTTGTGAGCTGTCCGAGACGCATCTGAACGATAGCCTGAGCCTGAACATCATCAAGACCGAAACGCTCCATAAGACCTGCTTTTGCGCTTGCAGTATCCTTGCTGTTTCTGATAATTTTGATTACCTCGTCAATGAAGTCAAGAGCAATCTTCAAGCCCTCAAGAATATGAGCTCTGTCACGGGCTTTTTTGAGGTCAAAATCAGTACGGCGGCGAATAACCTCAGCCTGAAATTCAATATAGCATTGGAGCATTTCCTTGAGTGAAAGAATTTTAGGCTCGCCGTCAACGATAGAAAGCATAATTGCACCGAAGGTTGTCTGCAACTGTGTGTATGAGAACAGCTGGTTAAGAACAATCTGAGTGAGGCATCTCTCTTGATGTCAATTTCAATGTGCATACCCTTACGGTCGGAATGATCCTCGATATTTGAAATACCCTCAATTCTCTTATCCTTTACGAGGTCGGCAATGTTTTCAATAAGTCTTGCTTTGTTGACCTTGTACGGAAGCTCCGTAACGATAATTTTATATCTGCCGTTTTTAGCTTCGATAATTTCAGTCTTGGCTCTTACGGTAATTTTTCCTCGACCTGTTGCATAGGCGGCACGAATACCGCTTCTGCCCATGATAATACCGCCTGTCGGGAAGTCGGGTCCGGGCATACACTCCATAATCTCTGCAAGCTCGGCATCGGGATTGTCAATGAGAGTACAAACTGCATCAATTGTTTCACCGAGGTTATGCGGAGGAATTTCGGTTGCCATACCAACGGCAATACCGCTTGAACCGTTTACGAGAAGGTTTGGAAAACGGCTTGGAAGAACAGTCGGTTCTTTAAGACGGTCATCGTAGTTTGACATAAAGTCAACCGTGTTTTTCTCGATATCCGTGAGCATTTCAAGAGAAATTTTACTCATTCTTGCCTCTGTATAACGGTAAGCGGCAGGCGGATCACCGTCAACCGAACCGAAGTTACCGTGACCGTCAACAAGCATATATCTCATGGAAAAATCCTGTGCAAGACGAACCATTGCGTCATAAACCGAGGCGTCACCGTGAGGGTGATACGAACCAAGCACCTGACCTACAGTGTCGGCACACTTGTGGTACGGCTTTGACGGATCAAGACCGATTTGATTCATTGTATAGAGTATTCTTCTGTGAACAGGTTTCAAACCGTCTCTGACATCGGGCAACGCACGGGAAACAATAACGCTCATGGAGTAGTCCAAAAAGCTTTTTCTCATTTCATTTTGCAGATCGACATCAATAATTCTCGAATTCTTGTTCTGATTCTGTTCGTTATCCATATTCTTTCCTCGCTTTTCAAGCTCTTGTTACTGTCTGTTCAATAATTTATAATAATGTTATTTTGCGTTTTTTGGGTGGCTTAGTGTGTGATTTTGTTTCAGTAGGGGCGTTCATTGGACGCCCGCCCTGATGAAACGATTTGTTTTACACATATTTTTTGATGTGATGAAAAGTGTTTATGAATTTTGTAGTGGCAAACCGTGTTCGCCATTCATTTTGCTTGAAAAAGCAAAATGATTAAACAACATTTTTTATTTAACATAATTACCGATTTAAACAAATCATTTGTATCGCCAAGTAGGTTTTGCAATTGTTTTGATTTTGTGCCTTTATTCAATTCGTGTTTACACACGAATTGATTGGCGATCACTGATCGCCGCTACAGTATGGCAATACATTTGCGGCATTTATAAAATCACATTTTCGGCATATTTTGTACCGTTACTTGCGGGCGGCCAATGACCTCCCGTCTGAAATATAGTCGCAATGCGTTGCACATAAATGTGCCGCCTTTTGCTCGTTATTCAGACAGCGCTTTGCTCCCTTTTTCCGCCACCGGCGGCGGTCGCAAGGCTACCCCTACTAACCCGTTAAAACGAATTTCACTGATAAATAAATTTAAAAAATTTAATATCAAAAGTGTTTTACTGCGGCTGAAATATCTTCGTAGAGTTTCGGAAAGCGTTTTTTGATGCTTGTGGGACGGAATGTTTTGGAATCTACAAAACCGTGTTCGGTTGTACCGTAGCCAAGTTCAGTTTCCGAACCGTCCTTTTCAATACGCTTTACCGTGTATGTAAAAATAATTCTTGCGGCTGTGATAGTCTGCACCAAGTGCGGATAATCAGTCGTCCTCATAAAGGGCAGGGATTCCGAAATGACAACTCAGGTTCAAAAGGGGAGTCATTACACCTGCATTTTCCATGTCTGTGTAGCTGATTCCGAACATTTTGATATAGTCATTTCTTGCTATTTCGTACCAAATCGGATAATTTGAGTGGTGTACAATTCCCATTCTATCCGTTTCTGCGTAACGAACTGTAACTTTTGTTCTTGCGTGCATAAAATCACCCCGTTTTTAAAATTTTGGTTTATCGTAATATATCAGACATCGAGATTTTGTACATACTTTGCATTTTTCTCAATGAAATCTCTTCTCGGCTCAACCTTGTCACCCATAAGAATTGTGAAGGTTTCGTCTGCCTGTTCTGCATCGCTGAGATCAACACGGAGCATAAGTCTTGTTTCGGGATTCATTGTTGTTTCCCAAAGCTGTTCGGAGTCCATCTCACCAAGACCTTTGTATCGCTGAACTTCGGTTTTACCCTCAATTTGAGCCAGAATTTGGTCACGCTCAAGGTCCGAATACGCATATTTATGCTCTTTGCCCTTTGAAATCCTAAAGAGAGGCGGCTGGGCAATGTAAACATGGCCCTCTTCGATAAGTGGACGCATATATCTGAAAAAGAAAGTTAAAAGAAGGGTTCTGATGTGCGAACCGTCAACATCGGCATCCGCCATAATGATAACCTTGTCGTATCTGAGCTTTGCAATATCAAATTCATCACCTATGCCTGTGCCGAGCGCAGTGATAACGGGCATAAGCTTGTCATTTCCGTAAACTCTGTCAATTCTTGCTTTTTCAACATTGAGCATTTTACCCCAAAGAGGGAGAATAGCCTGAATTCTTCTGTCACGGCCGCCCTTTGCTGAACCGCCCGCAGAATCACCCTCGACTATGAAAATTTCTGTTTCGCTGCTGTCTTTTGACTGGCAGTCGGCAAGCTTACCCGGAAGCTGTGCGGAGTCAAGCGGAGATTTTCTTCTTGCATTTTCCCTTGCTTTTCTTGCAGCCTCTCTTGCTCTTGATGACGCAAGCGCCTTTTCAAAAATTACCTTTGCAACAGCAGGATTTTCTTCGAGATAAACAGAAAGCTTATCCCTCATAAGGCGGTCAACCATTGCTCTTACCTCGGTATTACCGAGTTTTGCCTTGGTCTGTCCTTCAAACTGAGCCTCTTTGAGCTTTACACTGACAATTGCGGTAAGTCCTTCACGGACATCTTCACCGCTGAGGTTCTTATCATTGTCCTTCAATTTTCCGAACTTTCTTGCATAGTCATTCATAACATAGGTGAGTGCTCTTTTGAAGCCTTCTTCATGAGTACCGCCGTCGGTTGTATGAATGTTGTTTGCAAAAGTGAGCAAATTTTCGTTGTAGCTTTCGTTGTACTGGAGTGCAATTTCAACCGCAATCGTGTCATCTGCGTTTCTTGACGCAAAGTAAATTACATCGGGATGAATAACTTCAAGAGAACGCTTTTTGTGAATATACTCAACAAAGCTCTTAATACCGCCCTCATAGACAAAGTTATTCTGAATAATATTTTCAAGGTCACGCTCGTCACGAAGCTCAATGTGAACACCTGCATTGAGAAATGCCTGTTCACGAAGTCTTCTTTCCAAAACGCTGTAATCGTAAACCGTGGTTTCTTTAAAAATTTCGGGGTCGGCTTTAAAGCGTACTTCCGTACCCTTAACATCAGACTTGCCGATTTTTTGAAGGTCGGTTACAATTTTTCCTCTTTCATAACGCTGGAAGTAAACATCCTCGCCGTCACAAACCTTAACTTCGAGCCACTCGGAAAGTGCGTTTACAACAGACGCACCTACGCCGTGCAAACCGCCCGAAACCTTGTAACCGCCTCCGCCGAATTTTCCGCCGGCGTGGAGAACGGTGAATACAACCGTTACGGCAGGGAGTCCTGTTTTGCTGTTCACACCGACAGGAATACCACGACCGTTATCGGTTACTCTGATTATATCGCCCTTTTCGATGACAACATCAATTTTTGTACAATAACCTGCAAGTGCTTCGTCAATTGAGTTATCTACGATTTCGTAAACAAGGTGGTGAAGTCCTCTCGGTCCTGTTGAACCGATGTACATACCGGGACGCTTTCTTACAGCCTCAAGTCCTTCAAGAACCTGAATTTCATCTGCGCCGTATTCCTGTTCAACCTTTGAAAGCTCCATACCCTCGGATTCGCCGTCAAATTCAACCAATTTTTCAGCCTCAATCTCTTTTTCGTAGGCTTCATCAATGGCTTCCTCGTTTATATTTTCGTTGGTTTCATCAATATTTTCATTCATATTTTCGTTGTTTTCAAGATTATCCAAAACACTTACCTCCGTTTATTCGATGAACGAACAGCGTTTTTGTTCGTTTGTTTTTTCTGCTGCTTTTTTGATATTTGAATATTTTCGCTTTTTTGAGCGTCTGCTCCGAATTTTCTGAATTTTGTAAAAAACGGCACAAAAAGCAGAAAAAACAGTATAAGTACGATATTTGTAATCATCAACGCTATCACATTTGTGCCTGAAAAAGCCGTCATTTCAAAGATATTGACGAAAATTCCTATCACAACTGCAATCAAAAATAAAATCCAAAGTCCCGAAAATGAGGTTTTGAACTGCTTTTTGCAGTGATAGCAGGTGTGAATTTTTGTATTTAAGCTCTTCCTTGCATCACCGTAACGATAAATTGCGTGACAATGCGGGCATACGGGCAGTTTGAACACAATATCACCCGTTAAAACTTTCTGTTCACGGAATAACGGTTGCCGTCATCCGTTTTTTTATTTTCCGAAGCTTCCTCGGAATTTATGTAGTGTCTGCTTCTGTTCACCGTATGGTGCTGGGGTATTTCGGAGTGAATTTTTTTGAGTGTTGCTCCGCTTGATGCATGATTCTCACTTGTATTATTAATCACGGAAACATATTCCTGCTTTTCAAAAGACGATGAATCGGAAGAAATCTCATTTGAATCAAGTCTTTGTCTTGCGGCATTTCTTTCGGCTCTGATTTTGTTAAATACATCCGTGTTAATTTCAAAATTATCATCGGCATCATTCTGCTGAGGAGTGATACTCGGAAAAGTATAGTTTTCATCCTCGTCAAGTTCCGAGGTAAGAAGATTGTCGGAATAAGCGATGCCTGCTTTTTTTGCCTCCATAGACTTACGGTATTTCTTGTACGGCTCATAGTGAACGAAGTTCGGAGAAGCTGCCGTAAAAATTATGAGCGGAATCGCAACGAGTAAAATTCCGAGAGGATTGCTCACAAGGCCTGCAAGAATCCAACCTGCCATTATTGCAAGAGAAATTACCACAGCAACAATAAAAAACAAAATTACCTTCTTATCAACTGCAACCTTGCTCTCTTTTCCGCACTTTTGGCAGATATATTCTGCTTTTCTTCTGCTTGCAAACGATGAGGTATATGAAATTCTTCTTCCGCAGTAGGGGCATTTTCTCATTTTCATACACAGAACTCCTTTTTATATCCGTATCAACGGTACATAAGCTCCTTATAGGGAGATTGACTTCTTTTTATGAGTGTTTTTGATGAAAGCTGGCTGATATAAACGGTAATTTTGCCGTTCTTTTCACAGACAACAAAGGATTTCGGCAATTCAAACGAAACATTTACAACTCTGCCTCTTTTTTCGGCGGCAGTAAGATAATCCCTTGTCTTTTTTGACACGGTACACTCGTCCATATCAAAAATTCCTATAACCGTTTCGGTTGTGATAACGGTGTCCTGTCCGAGATGAAGATACATCAGCTCACCTCTCCGTTGTTCAGCAGAAAGATTTTTCCGTCTTTAAGCTGTTCTTTATTCGACTTTTCACAGCAGGTAATAAACACCTGACATCCGTGAAGTTCGTTAAGTAAAAAATCCTGTCTTTTTGCATCAAGCTCAGAAAGCACATCATCAAGCAGAATAACGGGTTCTTCGCCCATTCTTTCACGCAATACAGACGCCTCGGCAAGCTTCAGCGACAGAACCGCACTTCGCTGTTGTCCCTGAGATGCAAAAGCTCTGGCATTTTTACCGTTTATTATTATTTCAATATCATCACGATGAGGACCGTAATTTGTAAAACCTGTCCTTATATCGTCACTCTTGTGTTTTTCAAGCTTACACTTGAGTTTTTCATAAATTTCACCGACCGTATCATTCTCGGAGGCTTCGTATCCCGACATATAACGGATTTTCAGCTCTTCTTTGCCTTTTGAAATTCCGTTATGATATTCAACAGCACGGTCGGAAAGCATTTTTACATAGTCGATTCTGTTTTTTACAAGCACTGCGCCGCTTTTCAAAAGCGGTTCATCCCATACGGGAAGTGTGTCCGCAAGTGACGGCCGCCTGTAAATGTCTTTCAAAAGGGAATTTCGTTGATTGAGAATCCTGTTGTATTTTGAGAGAACAACCGCATTTTTAAGCTTTTCACGACAGATTGCGCTGTCAATAAATTTTCTCCGCTCACCCGGACCTCTTTTTATAAGGCTGAGGTGTTCGGGAGAAAATACAACGGCGCAAAACCGTTCAATCAGTGCGGCGGCTGAATTTTTCTGCACACCGTTAATTTCTACGGACTTTTTTCCGCCCCTGAAAAGAATTTTTGCTGTTTGCTCACGCTCCTGACCGAGAAAACGCATCTCAATCCTCGCAAAATTCTCATCCCAATTGATAATTTCGCTGTCCTTTGAACCTCTGAAGCTGTGACCTCCGCAAAAAAACCACAGTGCCTCAAGCAAATTTGTCTTTCCCTGAGCATTGTCACCGTAAATTATATTTACTCCGTCACAAGGAGTGATTATATTGTCCTTTAAATTTCTGTAATTTTCAAATTTAAGAGCAATTACCTTCACTTACTTCATCAATCCCAAAGTTATTCAACGATTATTTCAAGACCGTCAAACACAGCCGTGTCGCCGACACGCATTTTTTTGCCTCTCATTGTGCAGATCTCACCGTTTACGGTAACATCTCCGTTCTGAATTACAACTTTTGCCTGTCCGCCGGTTTCAACCGCACCGCCGAGTTTAAGTAAATCCTGCAATTTTATGTATTCGCTGTCAATTTTAATTTTCTCAGTTTTCATTTGCCAACCTCATCGGAACAACTATGCTCAGATAGCTGTCACCCTTAACGGGTTTTACAATCATCGCCGTAAGTGAACCGTTGAGAATAAGCTTAATCTCATCGGTATCGGCATTTTTTAAAGCGTCAAGAAGGTATCTGTTGTTAAAGCCGATTTCAACCGACTCTCCGATGATAGGAACAGAGATTACATCATTGGCTCTGCCTACTGCGGATGTGCATGAAAGTTTAATTTCATCATCCGAAAAAATGCATCTTACCGGGCTTTGGATTCTATCGTTGTTCAAAAGCGACATTCTTTCAACTGCATCAATAATTGTTCTTGTATTGATAACTACCTCAGTTTTTGTCTCCTTTGGAATTGCAGACTTGTATTCTATGAATGTGCTCGATAAGACGGGAGATAATTCTGTAATTTTTGATTTTGAATGTGATATGTCGCTGACCGATGATAATTTCCGTATTTTCTTCGTCATCGGTGAGGAGTTTAAGCACCTCATGCTGAGTTTTTCCCGGAACAACAAAACGGTTTTTGCTTTCGCTGTCTACATTTTCACTGCGAATTGCCATTCTGTAACCGTCAATGGCAATAATTTTGAATACACCATCCTCAATTTCGTAAAGTGAACCTGTGTAAATAGGCTTTGCCGTGTTTTCGCTTACTGCGTAGACTGTCTGTCTAATCATATCACGCAGAATTTTTGCGTTGAGAGTGATTCTGTCAGTCTGTTCAAATGACGGAAGGTCGGGATATTCAACAGATGACATACCGACAATCTGATAATTAACCTTTCCGCAGGCAATGTATGTAACCATACGCTCATCGGTTTCGATAAAGACAATCTCTTCGGGAAGTCGGCGTACAATATCAAGAAACAGCTTTGCGCTTACGACAATTTCGCCTTCTTCTTTGATTGTTGCCTCAATATCGGTTGTTATACCGATTTCGAGGTTATAACCTGAAATATTCAGTGTGTTACCGTATGCTTTTATAAGAACGCCTTCAAGTGCAGGAATTGATGCCTTTGTTGACACAGCTCTTGACACATTGGATATGGCTGTTGCCAAATCGGAGCGCAAACATGAAATTTTCATCGGGTGCATTCTCTCCTGTCTTTTTATTAATATTTTTATTGTAGTAGTAGTAGGGGATGTCAAAATGTCAAAAAGCGGTGAGATTCCGCATTGACACTGAAAAAAAGCATAAACAAAAGATTTTTTCGATTTGTTTGCTTTTGTTGACAAAAATATTTTTTAGTAAATTTTCAACATCGGGTTGAAGAATGTTTATGGAATGTTGAAAAATATGTTAAATAAGTCAGTCTATCTGTCACGGATATTTTTGATGGTATCGTCAATGATTTCTTTGACCTTTCTGTCCTTTTCCATCATCTTCTGAACCTTCTGAATTGTATATATAATGGTAGAGTAATGACGGTTGCCGAATTCTTCACCGATTGCAACCATTGAAAGCGTTGTAAGCTCTCGTGTAACATATATTGCAATATGTCTTGCGTTGCTGATATTGGCACTGCGGTTTTTCTGTGAACGAATTTCGTCTGCCGAAACGCCGTAGGTTCTTGCAACCTCGTCAATAATGCGTTCAACGGTAACCTCGGGCGGAGCGTCATTGTTGAGAATGTCGGAAATTATGCCTTGAACCGAATTAATTGTCGGTTTTTCACCGTCAAGGTAGTATTTTGCTTTGATTTTTTTAACTGTTCCCTCAAGCTGACGGATATTTGCCTTGATTTTAGATGCAACATACTCGCAGACTTCGTCCGAAATTTCAACTCCGTCAAGCTCTGCCTTCCTTTTTATAATGGCAATTCTTGTTTCAAGATCCGGAGGCTGGATATCTGCAATAAGATCCTGCTCAAATCTTGAACGCAAACGATCCTCAAGAGTTTTGATTTCCTTAGGAGGACGGTCCGATGTGAGAACAATCTGTTTTCTTGCGTCATAAAGTGCGTTAAAGGTATGGAAAAATTCTTCCTGTGTACTTTCTTTACCGCCGATAAACTGAACATCGTCCACGAGCAGAATATCCGCCTGTCTGTATTTTTGTCTGAATTCATTCATCTTGGCAAGACGGAGCGACTCAACAAGTTCAACGGTAAAATCGTCGCCTTTTATGTAACAGATAACCTTTGACGGATCGTTTTTCTTGATTTCATTGCCGATTGCATACAAAAGGTGAGTTTTGCCGAGTCCCGAGTTTCCGTAAAGAAAGAGGGGGTTGTAGGCATGTGACGGATTTGTTGCAACTGCAAGACAGGCTGCATGAGCAAACTTATTTGACGAGCCGACAATAAATGTGTCAAAGGTGTATTCGTAAGAACTGCTGTCGGGGCTTTGCAAAAGAGGAGCGGTTGCCGCCGATGTTGTGATTGATGCCGCCGCAGACGGCTTTGATTTTTTCGGCGCATTTGCCGGTGTGCGGAACTCAATATTGAACTTTGTTCCGAAAATCTCTTCAAATCCCTCGTTGAGAAGCGACATATAGCATCTCCTCAATGTTTGGGCGTGAAAGTCATTTGGCACGAGCAGATAAGCGGTTCCGTTGTCAAAGTCAAGGTCAACGGCTGAATTCTGCTGATCCATGTATTGTAGGCGATGTCGGTAATTTTAGATTTACAGTAATCGCTTATAACTTTCCATGCGTCTTCAAAGGAGTCCATTAATTTAATCTTTCCCTTCCACGGTGCAACACACTGCACCCATTTTCCATAATTATCCCATTTTGATAAAATACCATTCTGCTTTATTATAACGCAACAAATTTAAAATTGCAATTACAAAAAGCCATTTGTAATTTATTGTAATTTATACTTTATTATTATTAAAGTGCGCAAACAGGGTGCAAATTTTACAATGATTCGGATATATAGTGTGTGTTAAATTCTGTGTTGCAATATATTGTATTTACCGTTAAAGAAAAAT
>ENA-OQHY01000051-OQHY01000051.1-human-gut-metagenome-genome-assembly--contig:-NODE-51-length-61560-cov-5.477398_pt1 | contig 61560 bp, 62 predicted proteins | sample MGYA00242570_ERZ504733 | MGnify/ENA primary metagenome ERZ504733 (study PRJEB26092, sample SAMD00036219) | human gut metagenome | host: Homo sapiens | study: EMG produced TPA metagenomics assembly of... | reverse complement strand
CGACCGAAAACTTGAAGCTTGACTTTACCGTAAACTACGAATATACCAATCAGGGCGGCTATCCGTATGAATACACAGGTAAAGTCAGCGGAGAAGAAGACCGTGCCGACTACATCGGCCGTATCTCTTACGACAATGCCTGCGGATACAAACGAAACTTGCTGAACACCGGACTGAACCTGGAATATCAAGCCGACAATTTCATTCTTAGTAGCGTAACCGGTTTCCAGTACCTGCGCGACCACATGGACCTGGACCAGGACTTTACGGAGCAGAACATCTACACCATGATGCAGAAGCAGAATTCCAAGACACTTAGCGAAGAAATCGTATTGAAATCCAAACCCGGACGCCGCTGGCAGTGGACTACCGGAGTGAGCGGATTCTATCAGTGGCTGGATACAGAGGCTCCTGTCACCTTCCAGAAGGATGGAGTAAACTGCTGAATTCTACCATCAACACGAACGCCAATAAATACATGCCCACGATATCAATGGGCCCCATGAGTATGAAGCTAAACTTCAATGATGTAATTAACGGTGAACAACTTGCCATTCCAGGAAAATTCAGCACACCGATTTTGAATGGTGCCATTTCCACCAGTCCACTTTCAATGACCTGTTCGGGTGGAAGGACTCTCTTTCACTGCCGGTCTCCGTATGGATTATGAAAGCCTGAAACTGGATTACTATAGTGGCTGCCAATTCACACATACTTACTCATTGAACGGTACATTGACTCCAGCCAACAAAGTAATTGAGATGATTCCGGCAAAAGAATTCAACGTAAACAACAGTTATAATGGAAAGCTGTCGCACGACTACATCCAGCTGTTGCCTAAATTCGCCTTGCAATACGACTTTGATTCACGCAACAACATCTACGCGAGTGGTATCTAAAGGTCAAGACATTGCATGGCAGTTAATGAGGCTTTGACTGTAAAAGGTTCAAAGCCTTTTTCTTATCAAAAGTCTGTGAGTGCATTTTTGCATAAATCAAAAAAGAGTGTAAGAATAGGCATTATAAAAAACACTATTATTATTTGTTTATAATTACATATATATCTGTTATATTATACAAAGAAATGCGAATAAATTCGTAGACAATTATAATTGTATTTTATTGTTTAAATGTGGTAAAATTCAATTAACAAAACAAATGCCCTTACAATAAACTAATATAAAAATTAATGTTGTGAGTGATGTGAGTTTTGTAATTTCTACTTTGGTAGATTATTAGTTTTATTGTAGACAACAAAAAATAACTTTAAACACGAAAGGAGAGCTAATAGTTTATGCAAGAGCGTAAAAAATATCGCATCTTACACACAGAAATTCAGTTCAAAAAACAATTAAGATGCAACTGAATCCTGTAGGTAAAACAATGGATTATTTTCAAGCAAAGCAAATTCTTGAGAATGATGAAAAGCTTAAAGAGGACTATCAGAAAATCAAGGAAATAGCAGACAGGTTTTACAGAAATTTAAATATTGTAAGAAACATAATTACTTACATTATTCCGTTCGCGTTTACGGCTTTTTATCCTGCGTATTATATCCTTTCGGGCGAAAACCCACTATTTAACATTGGTATGACGGTGTTAATCGCAATTGTGATGATGGTTGTTGGAGTGATTGTGTGGAACAGAGGCATTAGGTCTTATGAAAGTGCTGGTTCATAAATTTTATGTTGACTAAATAATTGACATATGATATATTGGTAAATAAATAAAAGGAGTGACTAAAGTGGAAATACAGAATTTATTTGCTCAAAGAATTGGTGGAAAAGAATTTGGAATAAATAATGAAGTTTATAAATTCGCTTTAATAAAGAAATGGAAGCAAGAAGCTGAGAAAAAGCATTCAAATAATTTTAAATTAATTGATATGGGAGTGGGTGAACCTGATTGGGCCGCTGATGATAAAGTTGTTGATATGTTATCTATTGAAGCAGGCAAACCCGAAAATAGATTCTATTCTGATAATGGAATTCCTGAATTTCAAAATGCAGCAATAAAATATATGGAGGAAGTTTTTGGTATATCAAACTTGACAATTAATAATGTAATTCACGGTATTGGTAGTAAACCAATTCTTGCAATGCTTCCTTCTTGTTTTATTAATCCTGGAGATTATGTGCTAAATACTATTCCTGGATACCCCGTCCTGGCAACTCATGCAAAATATTTGGGTGGGAAGATTTATGATTTGCCTCTTAAGGAGGAAAATAATTTTTATCCGGATTTTTCGGAAATCCCGAGGGAAGTTTTAGAAAAAACGAAATTATTATATATTAATTATCCTAATAATCCAACAGGACAAGTGGCAACAAAAGAATTCTTTGAAAATGTCGTAAAATTTGCCCAAAAGAATAACATTATTGTAATTCATGATGCGGCATATGCAGCGCTTACATATAATGATGTTAAACCTCTAAGTTTCTTATCGGTTGATGGAGCTATAGATGTAGGTGTAGAGATTCATTCTTTATCAAAAGCTTTTAATATGACTGGATGGAGATTAGGTTTTTTAGTCGGAAATGAAAAAATTGTTTCTGCATATGGTGTAGTCAAAGATAATACAGATTCGGGTCAATTTCGCGCGATACAGAAAGCAGGTGCTTTTGCTCTTAATAATAGATGGATTACAGAAAATACAGTTAATAAATATTCAAGAAGATTTAAAATGCTAATTGAAGCACTCAATGAAGTTGGATTTAATTGTGTAGAGCCAAAAGGTACTTTCTATTCTTATGTAAAAATTCCAACTGGAACAGAAGAAGGAGTTAAATTCAATACTGCATTAGAGGTTGCAAGATATATTTTATTAAATGCAAACATTTCAGTTGTTCCTTGGGATGATTGTGGACATTATTTAAGATTCTCTGTTACATTTTCAGCTACTCATTACGAGGAAAAAATAATAATTGATGAAATGAAAAATAGATTGAAAAGTTTAAAATTTGTATTTTAAGAATATATAATGTAAATTTGATTATAATTGTAGTAAAATTCAAGTTCTATCATATGTAAGACCAATTTATTGCCAATATTAATAATTGTAATAAATATAAAATTAAAATTATGACAAACTAGGGTAATGCCATTATAGCAGAGATTATATATATTAGTTCCTTTTAGGATAGTAAGAATGAAGATTCCCTTTGCTGATAGTCGGCTAACTTCTGCAAACCGTTTAATAACCCTATATAATTTCTACTTTTTTGATTAGATAAAAAGGTTACTTAAACCGATTAACAACAAATTCATTTTGCTACAAAAATACAAGCCACACACAAACAAAAGCAGAGAGTCCGAAAACTCTCTGCTTTTTATCGTTTTTTAACATTGTACCGAACCGTAACAACAAAGTTACCTACATAGCTATGAGAATTATCATAAACAGAAAAAGTCACGACTGCATATGCAATCGTGACCGAGTTGGTGGAGATGAGGGGAATCGAACCCCTGTCCGAAAAAATCTTGCCAAGGGTTTCTCCGAGCGCAGTTGGTGTTTTAAATCTCCCTCGGTGCATCGCCCATCAACAGGCTATGCACTTTGGCAGCTCCTAAGCTGTGACAGGGTTCGGAGCGCTCCCATGTTCACATTTACCTCTAATTGACGCCCCTTACACAGCCGAGGTACTCTGTGCAGGAACGAGCAGCACTCAGGCTGCTAAAGCAACTGTTTTGTTGTCAGTTAATTTTAAAGTTGCGGATTTTATGGCGGTTCCGCACCGCCGCTCGCTTACCAAGGTTTGAAATCCCCGTCGAAACCTTTACATCCCCATATTCAATTTAAAAATTTTATATTGAAAACCTGTATTCGGTAACAGGCTTATCAAGTATTTTTTCACAACAGACAAGACAACATTCAATATGCTTTGTGTTCTGCTTAATCGGTGAATATATCACAGCCGTTTTCAAATCGCTTTTGTTCGAATCATCCATTGCAAAAGCAACAACGCCGTCATCGGTTGCCAATCCGCCCATACCTTTGAAAGGTTTGTCAAGCTCATCAGAAAGGCAGAATATCACTGAGATTTCATCGTCACACGAATACTCAACATACGGAAACACAATATCATTTTTGAAAAATTCCTTCATTTCGGAATCTTCGGCTGAATTCAAAAGTTTAAGATTTTTAATCACAATCTGATTTTCGCCGTCAAAAATTTCAATCGGAATATTTACTTCCTTGCCAACTTCAAGACTGAGTTTTGCTAACGGATAATCTGTCTTTTGATATTTTGAAAATATTATTTCAACATTCTTTGTCAAATCAAGCAAAGACAAATCATCAATCTTATTCTCAAGTTCAATAAAGTTTATGAACAGAGAATCAAGAGGAGCGTCGAAAAGCCTGTCGCTCTTCCAACCGAGTTTCATAAACTCTGAGATGATATATGACCTTGTTAATTCGCAACATTCAAGCGTTTCACCGCATACCGAGTCAAAGTCAAAACGCTGTCCGTCAATTACAATTGCGGAAAAATCATCGGACAAATCAGAATTATTTTTCTTTTCGAGAATGATATTTTCTCTCAAAGTCAAATCTTCACAGCAAATATCATCTTTGGAACAATTGAAATTCAACAGAACAAGCTCGGTTTTATCGGACGAATTTGCAAAGCCGAGCACGGAATAATCGGTATCAAAGGCAGAAAAGTCCCGTCCGATTAAAGCAAAATCGCTGTATTCCGAAATATTTTCGTACAAGCTACGCAAACTCATAATAACACCAAATTATCTTCTCTGTTCTTTAATGGCACGCTCCATATCACGCTTTGCGGAGCGTTCTGCCATATCGGCACGCTTATCGTATAGCTTTTTACCTTTGCATAGTCCAACCTGAAGTTTTACCTTGCTGTCCTTGAAATACAGACTAATCGGGATAAGTGAATATCCCGTCTGCTTAACCGTGCCGTAGAGCTTTAAAATCTCTTTTTTGTGCATAAGAAGCTTTCTCACACGCATCGGATCACGGTTAAAGATGTTTCCCTGTTCGTAAGGAGAAATGTGCATTCCGTTGACAAAAATTTCGCCGTCAACAATTGAACACCAGCTGTCCTTGAGATTTACTCTGCCGGCACGCAAGGATTTTACTTCCGTACCGCAAAGCTCAATTCCGGCTTCATAGGTTTCCTCGACAAAATAATCGTGTCTTGCCTTTTTGTTCTGAGCAATCGTTTTCATATTTGCCACTGCACATCCTCCTTTCTACTGTGGAATACAAGATTATACTACTGTTTTGACAATTTGTCAATAGTTTAAATCAAGAAATTAAATTTCATTTCTGCCCTCAAGAGCCTTTGCAAGAGTGTATTCATCAGCATATTCAAGGTCACCGCCAACGGGGATACCGTAGGCAAGTCTTGTCACCTTTACACCAAGCGGTTTTAAGAGCTTTGAAATATACAGAGCCGTTGCATCGCCCTCAACGGTCGGGTTGGTTGCCATAATGACCTCCTCAACCGATTCCTCGTTAAGCCTTGCAAGCAGTTCTTTTATTGTAAGGTTGTCGGGACCGATATCGTTAAGCGGTGAGATTGAACCGTGGAGAACATGATAAACACCCTTAAATTCGTGGGTATTTTCAATAGCCGTAGCATCTCTCGGAGTTTCAACAACGCAGATAACGGAATGATCCCTTGCGGGATTTGCACACACGGGACAAAGGTCTTTGTCTGTAAGATTACAGCATTTGCTGCAATAGTGAATCTTTGTGTGGGCATCCATCACCGCACCCGCAAGCTGTTCCGCTTCTGTTTTTGACAGATTGAGAACATAATATGCAAGTCTTTGAGCGGTTTTGTTACCGATTCCCGGCATTCTTTCAAACTGCTCCACCAAATTTTCAAGCGGAGCAACATTATATCCCGACATAATCAGAACATTCCCGGAATGTTAAGTCCGCCTGAGATTGTTTCCATTTTGTCCTCTTTTTCCTTAGCGGCTGCTCTGATTGCCTCATTTGCGGCAGCCATAACGAGGTCTGAGAGCATTTCTACATCCTCGGGATCAACAACTTCGGGTGAAATCTCAACCTTTGTGAGTTCCATTTTGCCTGTTACTGTAACCTTAACTGCACCGCCGCCAGCTGTTGCCTCATACTCTTTTGTTTCGAGTTCCTTTGATGCGGCCTCCATATCATCCTGAAGCTTCTGAGCCTGACGGGCAAGCTGCTGAATGTTGTTTGCTCCGCCGCTGCCGTAACCCTTTGGTAATCTTGCTTTCATAATTTTAACTTCCTTTCGGTTATTCTTGTGTTATTATTACATCGCTTCCTGCAAGCTTTCAATAAGCTTGTCAACGGGATCGGTTTTTTCTTCCTGTTTTGCACTCGGTCTTTTATACGGACCGAGATTATAGTGCTGGCCTGTTGTTTCTAAAATAAGCTGACGGATTTCCTGTCGTCTTTCGTTATTTTTGAGAAGTTCAAAAGCCATTTCATTATCTGTGTCAATCAGCAAATATTTTCCGCTTGTGTAAGCGGCAGAATTTGCAAATGCCGCCGCAATTGCCCTTGAAACAGGTTTCATATTATTGACTACCTCTGCCCAATCGGGAAAAGGCTGTGCGTTATTATAGATTGCATCAAGATCAACACTCTGTTCTTTGAGCTGTTTTCTTAGGCTTTTGCTGTGCAGTAAACGGGTTGTTCCTGTATTGGCTGAACGGGCTGTTTCTGTGTCGGCATCTCAACAGGAGGCGTCGGAATTACCGGCTCGTCCTTTATTTTTTCCGAAACAGGTTTTGTTTCCTGCGACTTTTCGGGTTCTGCATTTTGAACCTCGGGTTTTGGAGTTTCACTCTGAACAGACTGCGGTACAGTTTGCACCTGTTCGGGAACATAGTTCACCTTTATTCCCTTTTTAACAGCCTTTTCAAGGGCGGTTACCCTTGCGGTCAAAGCCTCAATTGTACCGTCAAGCTCAGCCGATGACAGCTTTACAACCGCCATTTCAAGCTCTGTTCTGTCGCCTGTTCCCCTGCCCATATTCTGATATGCCTTTGAAAGCACATCCATATAATAAACAATGTCGGCAAGTGAGAGGTAATCCGACTGCGTTTGAGCCTGTTCAAACTCATCGTCAGCCATAATCACGATATCCCTCGGATTTTTTACCGACTTTATGAGCATAAGCGTTCTGAAATGCGAAAGCAATTCATCGCAAAGCCTTGCCATATCCTTGGACTCACCGTAAAGCCTGTCAACAATTTCAAGTGCCTTTGCTGTGTTCTTATTGATTACGCAGTTAGAAAGCTCAAAAAGATATGTCTTTCTCGCAAGTCCTGCGGCACTGCGAACAACATCTTCATCAATTTCCGAGCTGATTGCAATGCATCTGTCAAGAAGCGAAAGAGCATCTCGCAACGCACCGTCAGCAACAGATGCGGCAAGCATTGCGGCACTGTCGCTCAGTGTCACGCCCTCCTGATTTGCAACATAGAGCAGTCTGTCTGCTATTGCACGGGGTGGGATTCTGTGAAAATCGAAACGCTGACAGCGTGACAGAATTGTCTGCGGAAGCTTGTGAACTTCGGTAGTTGCCAGAATGAATATGACATGTTCGGGAGGTTCTTCAAGCGTTTTGAGCAAGGCATTGAACGCCTCCGTTGTGAGCATATGAACCTCGTCAATGATGTAAACTCTGTATTTGCACTTTGCGGGCTTGAACTGAACCTCGTCAATAATCTGACGGATATCATCAATTTTTCTGTTGGATGCGGCATCCATTTCGACAATGTCGAGGATACTGCCGTCGTCAATTCCCTTGCAGATTTCACATTCACCGCAGGGATTTCCGTTTACGGGATGAAGGCAATTGACTGCCTTCGCAAGAATTTTTGCACAGGTAGTTTTGCCCGTACCTCTTGAACCCGTAAAAAGATATGCATGGTTAAGACGGTTGGTGCTGATTTCGTTTAAAAGAGTTGTGGTTATGTGTTCCTGTCCCGAAACATCGGCAAAGGTTTTCGGTCGCCACTTTCTATAGAGTACCTGATACAAAAATTCACCCCGCAATCAACAAAAAATGCAAGCCGTCAGCCGAAATAACGGCAATCGTACAAATGAGTGAACGACAGACTTACTGCATCGCATCGGCAATACTGCTTAATGCTGCTCGGTTCCCCGCCTGACATGATTCACAGACCCCAATCGTACAGGGCCTGTCGCTCACTTAATTGCACGCTTTTTGACTTCTTGCAATTCTGAACTAAATTATTCATTTCTTTGTTCGTAAAAAGAAATATATTGTACAAAAGAACACCATTGCAAGACAAGCTGATTGTTCAGTCTGCTTTACAACGAGCTTATTATACCATAACCGATTAATAAAATCAATAGGTTTTGGTTATTTTTATTGTTTGCAGTCGCAGAAAGATATCGTCTGTTTTGCAACGGCAAACCTTGTTCACCGTTGCAAATAAATACACATTTTTGATTAAATCATAAGTTATGTGAATAACAAAATGTTACATCAATGCGGGCGTCCAATGAACGCCCCTACAGCATAGACTGCATAAGCACTTGCAATTTTGCACTCTGGCATAATATGCTGTTTATTATGCAATCTATCTTCACGAATTGGGAACGGCGCTCGCCGTCAATTTTTAATTTGCTAAGATTTCCCTTGCGACGAATACACCGCCGGCGCTGGCATGAGAAAGTGAATGTGTAACGCCGCTGCCGTCACCGATGATATAAAGTCCCTTGTGGGGCGACTCGAGATGCTCGTCAACATCAACTTCCATATTATAGAACTTAACCTCAACACCGTAGAGAAGTGTGTCATCGTTGGCTGTGCCGGGGGCAATTTTGTCAAGAGCATAAATCATTTCAATGATACCGTCAAGGATTCTCTTTGGAAGCACAAGACTCAAATCTCCCGGTGTTGCGTCAAGAGTCGGAACAACAAGTCCTTCTTTGATTCTGCTCGGATTGCTTCGGCGACCTCGAATCAAATCACCGAAACGCTGAACAATTACACCGCCGCCCAGCATATTGCTAAGACGGGCAATGCTTTCACCATAACCGTTGCTGTCCTTGAAAGGCTCTGAAAAATGCTTGCTGACGAGGAGTGCAAAGTTTGTGTTCTCTGTCTGCTTTGCCTTGTCCTCATAGCTGTGACCGTTTACTGTGATAATGCCGTTTGTGTTTTCGTTTACAACGCAACCCTTCGGATTCATGCAGAATGTACGCACATTGTCCTCGAACTGTTCTGTGCGGTAAACAATCTTGCTTTCGTAGAGTTCGTCTGTGAGGTGTGAAAAGATTGCGGCAGGGAGCTCCACACGAACACCGATGTCAACACGGTTCGACTTTGTGGGAATGTTAAGGTTATGACAAACATGTTCCATCCACTTGCTGCCGCTTCTGCCGACTGAAACAATGCACTTTTTGCACTCATAATTTTCATCGGCTGTGTCAACAAGATAACCTTCCTTATCATTGCCGTTCTTGAGTTCAACATTTTCAACAGGTGTATCAAAGTAGAAATCAACCTTGTTTTCAAGGTAATCATAAAGATTTTTAAGCACAATGTAGTTGATGTCCGTACCGAGATGACGGACTGATGCGTCAAGAAGATTAAGCTTATTCTGTAAGCAAAGCTTCTTAAAGCTTGTGCCTGCTGTGGAATAAAGCTTTGTACCCTCTCCGCCGAACTTCATATTGATTTTGTCAACATATTCCATAAGCTCAATAGCTTTTTTCTTGCCGATATGTTCGTAGAGCGTGCCTCCGAAATCGTTTGTTATGTTGTACTTGCCGTCCGAAAACGCACCCGCACCGCCGAAACCGCTCATAATGGAACAGGTTTTGCATGAAATGCAATTTTTAACTTTGTCACCGTCAATCGGACATTTTCTCTTTTCAAGAAGATGTCCTTTTTCAAATACGGCAACCTTTATTTCAGAGTTGTTTGTTACAAGCTCATATGCAGAAAAAATTCCGCCCGGACCTGCGCCTACAATAATAACATCGTACTTTTTCATTATCATTTTCTCCTTTATTTGTTGTGGGTAACATTTAAGGGGAATAAAAAAACCGCCAAAACATAATACTACGCCCCTTAACGGGATTATAGTAAACTGTTTAAGGCAGTTTGTAGAAACACCCGTCCGTATTACGGGCTTATACAATCCAACTTCTGCACACGGCAGAAAATTGTTCTGATTAAAGTCATCAAAACCTTGGCTATTGTAGCAAATAATATCACAATTGTCAACAAAAAAACGCAAAAATTTAAAATCTGTTATTTTTCCTTTATCGCATAAAAACTACACAATAATTATGCTTGCCGACAAATGCATAAATATTATTCAATCTTTTCGGCAACCTCGCCAAGACGCTTGTAGATGCTGTTTTCGGGAACATAACCTCTTACAAATGAAAGCGGATAGATGTTGGTGTTTCTGCCGATTACCGAACCGGGGTTAAGAACGCTGTTGCAGCCTACCTCTACATGGTCACCGAGCATTGCGCCGAACTTTTTAACATTTGTGTCAACCTTATCGCCGTCGCAAAGAACGGTTACAAGGCTCTTGTCACTCTTGAGGTTTGATGTGATTACACCTGCGCCTGTGTGTGACTTGTAGCCGAGAATACTGTCACCGATATAGTTATAATGCGGAGTCTGAACACCGTCAAAAAGAATTGAATTTTTAAGCTCTGTTGAATTGCCTACAACTGCGCCCCTGCCGACAATTGCATTGCCTCTGATAAAAGCACACTGTCTGATTTCGGCATCTTCGCAGATAATGAGCGGTCCGCCGAGATATGCGGAGTCAAAAACCTTTGCACTTTTTGCAACCCACACATTTTCTCCCTCTGCTCGTAGATTTCGGGATCAAGAGTTTTTCCGAGTTCAATAATAAATTCGCTGATTTTCGGAAGAGCCTCCCACGGATAATCAACGGTTTCAAGCAAGGGCTTTGCAATAGTCCTGCTGTAATCAAACAGATTTTTTGCCAATAATTTTTCGTTTTCCATTTTTAACATTTACTCCCAATATATATTATTCTTTCAAAGAATTTTACGGTTTTATACCTCAACAAAGAACAGCCAGTAACCGCTTGCGTCCTTTCCTGCAACAAACTCAACTCCTCCGCTTATGTACTTTGAAAATACATAGCTTTTGCCGTTCTGAGGATTTGTCACGGTGGCACAACTGCCCTCATGAATCCAACGCTCGTTGAAAACATTAATTCCCTTGATGAGAAAAGCCTCTTTTGAGGTTTTGCCGACAAATCTGTAATTTTTCATAAAATCAGCCTTCTTTAACCTTTTGCGGTGACAGCCTGTTGTCAAGACCTGTCTTTTTAAACACAAGCACAACGACAACGGCACAAATCACGCCGAGTAACATTCCGCAGAGAACATCTGACGGATAATGAACATAGTTATAAAGTCTTGAGAATACAATCAAAAGCGCAAGTACAAGTGCAGGAATTCCGAATCGTTTGTCCTTGATGAGCATAACGGTTGCCGCCGCAAGTGACGAACAGCTGTGTCCCGACGGAAAGCTGCTGCCTGACGGAATGGCTATGTTAAGCCAAAGTCGGGATTCAACTCAGACGGTCTTGCTGAATAATCGATATTCACCATAAACGGCCGTGGTCGGTTTATAAGATTTTTTATTCCGATTTCACCGACAAGAAAGCCGATTGCCATTGCAACAAGCATCATAACTCCCATTGAGCGAGTTTTTTTAAAAATTATAAACACAATGCCGACTGCAATCCAGAAAAGCCCCATTTCACCCATATAGCTAAAAAAAGCCATAATCGGATCAAGAAAAGAGCATTTAAATGTGTTCTGAATAAATTCAAGAACCGAGGTGTCAAATGATTGAATCATATCAAAGAATGACATATCATTTTCCTTTCATAATATCATTATAACAACCAAAAAACAGAATGTCAAATTAAATAAATTTTAAGTTATTCACATTCATATTTTGCAAGTTTAGCATAAAGTGCTTCGTCAACAACAGCCTCAACCGAAAGTCCTTCGGCAACATATTCTTCATAAATGAGAGTGCCTTTGTTGCGGATTTCATTTGCAAGACCTGCCTGTGCAAACGGCAGAAGAATTTTTACTCTTTTCATTCTAACGGGAAGATTGTCCTCAATTGCATTAAGAAGTTCGTCTATACCCGTGCCGTTCTTTGCGCTTATGCGAACACAGGCTTTAAAGTCCTGTGCAAGCATAGTTTCGTCAAGCAAATCGCACTTGTTAAGAACGGTTATAATCGGTGTATCACCGCAACCGAGGGATTCAAGCAAGTCGGTTGTAACCTGCATATGTGTTCTTGCCTCGTCACTTGATGCGTCGCATACATTTAGAATAATATCCGACTGTGCCGCCTCTTCAAGGGTTGAGCGGAATGCTTCAACAAGGTGGTGCGGAAGTCTGCGAACAAGACCTACCGTGTCAATCATCATAACGGTTACACCGCTCGGAAGCTTCAACGCTCTTGAGGTGGGATCAAGCGTTGCAAAAAGCTTGTCCTGTGCAAGCACACCTGCGTCCGTAAGGTAGTTCATAAGAGTTGACTTGCCTGCGTTTGTGTAGCCGACAATCGCACAGGTTATTACACCGTCTTTTTTTCTGCGTGAACGCAACATCTGACGATGCTTTTCAAGGTAGGAAAGCTCTTCTTTCAGGCTTTCAATTCTTCTGCGGATATGTCGTCTGTCGGTTTCAAGCTTTGTTTCACCCGGACCTCTTGTACCGATACCGCCGCCGAGTCTTGACATTGCGATACCTTTGCCCGTAAGTCTTGGGAGCATATATTTAAGCTGTGCAAGCTCAACCTGAAGCTTACCCTCTTTTGACCTTGCTCTCTGGGCAAAATATCGAGAATAAGCGTTGTTCGGTCAATTACTCTGACATCTGTTTCAGCCTCGATATTTTTAATCTGTGTCGGAGAAAGCTCGCTGTCGAACACAAGCAAATCTATCTCCTGCGATTCGCAGATTTCGGCAATCTCGCAAGCTTGCCTGTGCCGACAAAAGTACCCTTTTCAATTTTTTGCAGATTCTGCGTTACCGACAAAACGGGATCTGCTCCCGCACTTTTTACAAGTTCAAAAAGTTCGTCAAGTGACGCCTGTGCGTCATATTCGCCCGTGTCAACACTGACGAGCAATGCACGGGTAATTTTTTCTTCGTTACTTTTAAGCTCCATAAAATCCTCACTTGAATTTATTTATTCATACTTTTGTCAAAACAGGTTTTCATATCCTCATCCGTGATTTTTCTGATAGGCTTGCACGGATTCCCCACTGCTACGCAGTCGGACGGAATATCCTTTACAACAACGCTTCCACCGCCGATTACCACATTACTTCCGATTGTGACGCCCGGCATGACCTGAACTCCTCCGCCAATCCACACATTGTCGCCGACGGTAATCGGATAGGCATATTCAAAGCCTGCGTTTCTTCTCGGATAATCAACAGGATGACCTGCCGTGTAAAATCCGCAGTTTGGTGCAACAAAAACATTGTCGCCGAATTTCACCTTTGCACAGTCGAGAATCACCATATTGTGGTTTGAATAGAAATTCTCACCGAGTTCGATATTGTAGCCGTAGTCGCACCAGAACGGAGCGGTAATGCAGAAATTTTCCTTTGTACTGCCGACAATTTTCTTTATCAGAATTTTTTGAGTCTCTTCATCCTCAAACGGAAGATTGTTGTACTCTCTGCAAAGATTTTTAACCGAACAGCGTTCATTGCGAAGCTGTTTGTCGCCCATTGGATTATACATCTGCGAATTAAGCATTTTTTCTTTTTCAGTCATAATTTTCTCCGTTAATAAATCACATAACAAAATTTACATAACAACGCTTATTATATTATAATCTCACCTTCAATACAAGTAAATCCAAAAATTAATTTACTTTTCAACTGACAACAAAATTCAATTTTAAAATTCATAGGGAGGATAATGGGACAGCGGTCTTTTGTATAATATAGTTACATTGAAAATATCAATGGAATTTGCAGAAAAAATGATTAAATTATGAGATTCCGTTTTGATTTGAGGAGGAATTATTATGGAAGGAAAAAGAAAAACCGTCACATCAACCGAAGTAAAACGCAGATACAACCAAAAAGTTTACAGTCAAATTTCATTTTCCGCCCCAAAGGAACTTGTTGAGGAATTCAGAGGGATATGCAGAAATATCGGAATTTCACAGGCAAGTGTTTTTAAAAAGTTTATCGCCGATTTTGTTGAAAAGTACAGATAAAATCAAAACCACTCGTTGAACGGATGGTTGCACTCTGCAGAAAAGCCCGAAATTCAAGCTGACCGAATTTCGGGCTTTTTATTTTTTGGTTTTAAATTTTTTCAACCTGCTGTTTCAATTTGCAAAAAATTTTAAGAATATATATTCAAAGAAATAAAATTGTGGTATAATGATGAAGAATATATACAAGGTATGTAGAGGCAACACAGGTTGTCTTTAATTAAGGAAGTGGCAAAATGAAAAAACTATTTACTATTATTGTGTGCAAGGTTCTGAAATTTGTCGGAGGATTGCTCGGCAAGGGCAGCAGTCTGCCGGGACAGATTGCGCTTAAGCTCTGCCCAGATATTCTCGGACGAATTGAACTGCCGAAATATATTGTTGCCGTAACAGGCAGTAACGGCAAGACATCTACCGTTGAGATGATTGCACATATTCTTTGTGAAAGCGGCAAAAAAGTTGCCTGGAACAAAGAGGGTTCTAACCAGATTGAGGGCGTTACAACTCTAATTCTCGGCAGTTGTACTCTTTCGGGCAAGGTTAAGTCGGATATTCTTCTCATTGAAAGTGACGAACGCTTTGCAAAATATACCTTCAAATACATCACACCGACTCATTATGTTATCACAAACCTTTACCGTGACCAGCTCACACGAAACGGTCATCCGGAATGGGTTTACAATGCCGTAAAGGATAGTATTCATCCCGAAACTCAGCTTATTCTTAACGCCGACGATCCGCTTGTTTCGTGCTTTGGCTACGGCAGGGATAATGTTGTATGGTTCGGTGCAGGCAATCTTCCGACCGATACAAAGGAGTTTGTCGGTGTTTATAATGACGGTGCATATTGCCCTCACTGCAAATCTCCTATGACATATTCAAGCTATCACTACGACCACATAGGCAACTATGAATGCACTAACTGCGGTCTTAAAAGGCAGGATACAAGCTACACAGTTACATCTGCCGATCTTGAAAAAGGCGAAATTACAATCAACAATAAGTACAAGATTGAACTTACGCTCAAATCGCTTTATAATGTTTACAATTTGCTTGCGGCATTTACCGTTGCATCAATCACAGGTGTTGACGGCAACACAATTGCAAAGAGCCTGAGCAATTATGTTCTTAAAAACTTCCGTGTTGTAACATTCACGCTCGGAAACAGAAAGGGTACGCTTGTTACATCAAAACATGAAAACAGCATTTCGTACAATCAGTCACTCAAGCTTGCCGCATCCGACAAGGATAAGTGCGATGTTTTGATTATTGTTGACGCAGTCAGCAGAAAGTATTTTACAAGCGATGTTTCATGGCTTTGGGACATCAACTTTGACCTTCTCAAAAGCGACAATGTAAAGAACATTGTGCTTGCAGGAACATATTGCAACGACCTTGCAACAAGATTTTCTTTCTCAAAAGTTGACAGAAACAAAATCAAGGTTATCAAGGACATTGAAGAAGCCGTTGATTATCTTGACAATGACCGCAAAGAAAAGATTTATGTAATTACCTGTTTCTCAGACAAGGGTAAATTTCTTGAAAAGGTAAAGGTGGACTGATTATGAAAATTCTTCATTTGTATCACGATATAATGAACCTGTACGGAGAATATGCCAATGTTTCTGCGCTTGAAAGAATGCTTGAAAAGAGCGGTGTAAAATTCACAACCGACAGGCTTACCCTGTTTGACAATGCCGACCTGGGCGATTACGATTTTATATACATCGGTTCGGGTACAGAAAAAAATCAGAAGCTTGTTTTGCAGGATTTTAAAAAGTACAAAGATTTTCTTGTTGAATACATCAACAGCGGCAAGGTAATTCTTATGACGGGCAACTCGTTTGAAATGCTCGGAAAAACAATTACAGACTCTGACGGCAAGGTTTTTGACGGACTCGGAATTTATGATTTTACAGTTACCGAGCAGAACAAACGCAGAATTACAGGCGATATTGTTTATACATCTGACATTCTCACAAAACCGATTGTCGGCTTTGTAAACAAGTGCAGTGAAATTAAAGGTATTAAAAATCATCTTTTCACTGTTAAACACGGACTCGGTGACTACGAAAATGCAAAAACGGAGGGCTTGAAGGACAAGAACCTTTTTGCTACTCATGTTACAGGTCCTATTATGATTAAAAATCCGCATTTTCTTGAATACATTGCTTTGCAGATTTCAAAAAATACGGATGGCTTCAAGCCGTGTACGGATTACCTTGACTACGAAAGAGCGGGCTACGAAATTACTCTCGGCGAACTCACAAAAAGATTTGAGGAGTAAGTTTTAATGAACAACGACAATCTTCTTCAGCTTGAGGGAGCAATTGAAAGCGTGGTTTTCCGAAACGATGAAAACGGCTACACGGTAATTGAGCTTGCTGACGGTGACGATTATTTGACCGCTGTCGGAATTATGCCACAGGTGTCGTCGGGTGATGTTGTAAAGCTTACCGGCAAATATACAAATCATCCGAGCTACGGCAGACAGTTTGCCGTGCAGATTTGCGAAATCAGCAGACCTACCGAGGCGGCTGATATTCTGCGTTATCTGTCATCCGGGGCTATCAAGGGAATCGGCACTCAGACCGCACAAAGGCTTGTAAAGGAATTTGGCGAGGCAACGCTTGATGTGCTTGAAAATCAGCCGAAAGAGTTGCAATGCTGAAAGGAATTTCTTCGCAAAAAGCCGAGGATTTTTCAAAGCAGTTAAAGCAGAACACAGGCGTGCGAACACTCATGCTTTTTCTCGGCGAGTACGGAATTTCAAACACCGCATCGGTCAAAATTTTCAACGCTTACGGTCCGAGCTGTGTCGATTTAATCAAGAAAAATCCGTACATTCTCTGTCAGGGCGATTTTGGAGTATCGTTTGAGAGTGCGGATTTTATTGCTAAAAAAGAAAAATTAGAACCCGATTCAAATGTCCGTATGCGTGCAGGAATCGTACACATTCTTCATCACAATGAGCGAAACGGTCACACCTGTCTGCCAAAGGAAAAGCTGCTGAAGGTTTCAACCGATTTTCTCGGAATTGACGGTGAAAAGGTTTCGGAGTGCATGGAAGAAATGCTGTTTGACCGTTCACTTATCGAAGATAAGATTGACGGCAAAAAATTTGTGTTCCCCCAAATGTTCACCTCTGCGAAATGTACATAGCGTCAAGAATAAAAATGTTGCTCAAATTTCCGTCAGAGAAAATTAAAAGCATTGACAAGGCGATTGAAAAATGTGAAAAAGAGGACGGAATCGAATATGCCGATTTGCAAAAGAAAGCAATCACTATGGCACTTACCGAGGGTATGCTCGTTCTGACGGGCGGTCCCGGTACAGGAAAAACGACAACCCTCAATGCTATAATAAAAATAATGAAAGCAAACGGCAAAACTGTTTTGCTTTCTGCCCCCACAGGCAAAGCGGCTCAACGAATGAGCGAGCTCACGGGCGATGAGGCAAAAACTCTGCACAGACTGCTTGAGGTCAGCTGGGATAAACATGACAACCCCGTTTTCAACAAGAATGAACGCAATCAGCTGAAATGCGACGCATTGATTGTTGACGAGGTTTCAATGGTGGACGCATTCATTATGGAAAGCGTTATGAGAGCGCTTTCCACAGGATGCAGACTTATTCTTGTAGGCGACTCCGACCAGCTTCCCTCCGTAGGTCCGGGTAATGTGCTCGGCGATCTTATCGAAAGCGGACTTATTCCCGTTGTACGGTTGAATGAAATTTTCCGTCAGGCACAACAGAGTCTTATTGTCACAAACGCACATAAGATTGTGAACGGTGAAATACCCATTCTTAATTCCGCCGACAAGGACTTTTTCTTTCTTCAAAGGAACAATAAATCAGAAGTTTCAGCGGTAATAGCTGACCTTTGTGCAAATCGTCTGCCAAAGGCATACGGATATTCTCCGTTTGAAAACATTCAGGTGCTTGCTCCGTCCAAAAAAGGTGAACTCGGAACTGCCGAGCTTAACCACAAATTGCAGGCGGCGCTAAATCCGAAGGATGACGATAAGGCGGAAATCACAATCGGTTCAAAAACCTTTCGTACAGGCGACAAGGTTATGCAGATAAAAAACAACTATGATATTCGCTGGTTTCGTGAAAACGGCGAAACGGGCGAAGGAATTTTCAACGGTGACATAGGAATCATCACAAGGATTGACAGAAAGACAAAATCGCTTGTCGTTAAATTTTTTGACAAGATTGCAAGATACACCTTTGAATTTGCAGGCGATCTTGATTTCGCCTACGCAATCACGGTGCATAAAAGTCAGGGCAATGAATTTGACGCAGTTATTATACCGATGTTTTCGGGACCTCCTCAGCTTTACTACAGAAATCTGCTCTACACCGCTGTTACAAGGGCAAAGAAAACGCTTGTGCTTGTCGGCAATCCGTCAACCGTTGAATATATGGTAAACAATAACCGCCGTACAAAACGGTACAGCGGTCTTAAAGAATTTTTACTGAGAGATGACACACTTTATTAAGAAAGTTTTCGGCACGATAAAAGGATTTTTCTTTACGGTTCGTTGTCCGTACTGCGGAAGGGTTATTGAACCGAACAAAAGCTGTTGCAACAAATGCAGAAAAGAATTTCCCGAAATGCCGCTTGTACGATATGCAACGGGAGGGTACATCTGCGCCTCTCCTTTCCCCTATGACGGAATTTTCCGCAGGGCAGTTCTTAACTTTAAATTTCACAACTGCGGTGCATATGCCGAATTGCTTTCACACGAAATGGTTCGTTCAATAAAAGATGTTTACCGTGACAGGGAATTTGACCTTGTCACCTGTGTGCCGATGCACAAGGATACTCTCAGAAAGCGTGGATACAATCAGGCTGAGTTGCTTGCAAAGGAATGTGCAAAACTTCTCGGTGTTGAATATGCCGACCTGCTTGTCAAAACAAAGAAAAATAAAACCCAGCACAGCATAAAAGCGGCTGAAAGGGCAAAAAATGTTATAGGCGTTTACTCGCCGATTGACAAGAATTTAATCAAAGGCAAGCGAATACTGATTATTGACGACATTATTACAACAGGCAGTACGCTTGGTGAATGTGCAAGAATACTTAACAAGTGCAAATGCGGCGAGATTTGTTGCTGTACGCTTTGCACATCTCTGCTGATATAGCATTGGAGTGATTAAAATGGATATAGCTGTTGATCTCGGTTCTGACAGAACAAGAGTTTTTATTGAAAATAAAGGAATAGTGCTTGATGAGGCAAGCGTTGTTGCGTTTGATGTTGACACCTACGACATTGTCGGCGTCGGCAACGAGGCTTATAAGATGATTGGCAAAACGCCTGCAGGCATACGAGCAATGCACCCGATTGATGACGGTGTTATTTCACGCTCCGAACTTGTTGAGGATATGGTTTCAATTCTTATAAAAGAGGTCAGTCCGTCAAAGGTGACTATGCCGAGAGTTGTTGCTTCAATCCCGAGTGAGGTTACCGAGGTTGAAAAAAGAGCGGTTGTAAACGCAGTAAGCTCAATCGGTGTTCGCAAGGTGTATCTTATTGAAGCACCAAAAGCGGCGGCAATGGGCTGTTCGCTCGACATAACAAGTCCTCACGGCATTCTGATTGCAGATGTCGGCAGCGGTACGGCAGATATTGCCGTGCTTTCTCTCGGCGGAATTTCGGTTTCAAAGTGCATAAAGTCGGCAGGCTGTGCAATGGACGAAGAAATCGTTAAATACATCAGAAAAGAGCATAACCTGATTATCGGCACAAACATGGCAGAGGCCTGCAAAAAGGCTGTTGGCTGTGTAAAAATTCCGAAAGAGCCTAAGCTTTTCAGAGTTAAAGGCAGAGATGCCGTAAGCGGTCTGCCTAAATTTATTGATGTTGCTATGCCGAAATCAAGCCTGTAATCGAGGATATTGCGCTTAACATTATCAGAGCAATTAAAGATGTGCTTGAACAGACTCCGCCCGAGCTTGTCGGTGACATCTACACGGACGGTATAATTTTGACAGGCGGTCTTGCCAAGCTGACGGGATTTGCAAGGCTTCTCAGCGAATCCACAAAGCTGAAAGTAAGAGTTCACAAAGCCGCCGCTGACTGCGTTATCAACGGTTGCGGCAAGGCAATCGAATATATTGACCATCCCGAAAAAATACAGCCGGGTGCAGTCAATCCGCTTATAGAGGCATTTTAATTATAATTTTAAACATTTTATCCGCAGATTTTACCGTCTGCGGATTTTTTGTAACATGGTATTGTGAAATCCGAAAATATGATTTAACAGTTGTCTTTATCCCGTTTCAGTACCGTACTTTTTTCTTCTTTTTACATAAAAATCTCCCCTTAAAGCATTCCTGAAACCATGTTTTCAAGAGTCTGCTTTAAGGGGATTATATCAGTTAACAATTGTTCTCCGCTTTTGTTTTATAGTTCATTATTCTTTCAAGAAATAACTGTACTTTTTCTTTGGCTATCTCTCCGCTGTTTTCAATTTCGGTATCGCCAATGTAAAACTTGTGTTCAGCGGATTTCTTCAAAATATCAAGCAATTTTTTCTGTTCATCCGCTTTGTTAATGAAAACGGACACGGCACAATCACAGGCTATGGAAAATTCTGCCGGTGTTTTTGAAGCAAGTGCGTCGTAAAACCTTTCTTTTACGCTTTCAAATTTATTTTCCGTGTCAGTCGGCAAAAGCTTTGTAATCATCTTCCAAGTATTCCACGCAAGAAAGCCGTTGCAGTTGTCAAGACCTTTGGCAACAAATTCAAAGAACGGATAGACAAGTTTCGGATTTACTTCGCAAATATACTCAAGAACCTGTTCCGCCCAGTGAGCATTTGCGTAATCATCGTCAAGAAAAATCTCAATAAGCAAAGGAACAGTCAGAATTTCTTTGCTTGCAAGCTGTGCGTAATATTCTTTTTCAAACCTTTGTTCAAATTCCTGAAAAATCTGCTCTGTTTTCATAAATTCCCGTCCATAAATTCACTTAAATTTTGGTTTAATACTCCTAATATAATACTGTATATTACATTCTTTTTCAAGGAAAATCATACTAAAAGTAACATTCCCCCCGAATTTTATCGGAGGGAATGCTTTACTGTTAGCAGAATATTAAGAAAAGGTTGTTCTGTAGTTCTGTTATTCTGAATAGCTTACCCAGACACCGCCGGACTTTGAACCCGGATTTGCACGGAAACAGTTCTTACCGTCAGCAACTGTCAAGTCGCTTGTCTGTGTTTTCCATGTTGATTCTGTGTCCTTAAAGAGGAAACAGTTTGAACCGGGGCTGAGCGGTGTGTCAAAATCGTAGTACCAGATATCTGTACCTGCAATCTTATTCATGTGAGCTGCTGCGTTGCCGAGTCCGCTCTCTGCCCAACCGTAGATATAAACATCAGTATAGTGTGCCTTTGAGTTATCAAAGTAAACTCTTGAAAGTGTGAATGCAGGCTTCTGCTCCGGAACATACGGAGCTGTTGAAACAGCTTCGTCATTGCTGAGTGTGATGCAGTTGTTTGTCTTTGAAACTGTTGCATTCCAGCAATTGTAAACATTACCGTCATCACCGCCTACAGGCTTTTCGTCAACCTCTGAAAGAGAACGATAAACGCTGACATTTGAAACTGTTGCAGGAACTTCAACTGTGTAAACATTCGGGTAAGCGTCTGTATCCTGCTCAAACTGATAGCTTGCACCTGTGTCAAGGTCATAAGCAAAGAGTGAAACACCGTCAGATGTCATCCAGCCTAGCTTAGTCTTGAAGTAAAGAGTGTATGTGTCAGCAGGCTTTGTTGTAGGCTGTGCAGTCGGCTTTACGGTTGTAGGCTCGGCGGTAGTCGGCTCAGGTGTTGTAGCTGTTCTGCCTGATAAACATCACCCGTGCGGCCCCAGTCTTTGAGCTGAACAATGTATTTCTGAATCAATGTTGCGTCAACAACAGAGATTGTATTATCCCCATTAACATCAGCAAGAATCTGCTTGTCAGCCGAAAGTGTTTCAAGCTGAACGACATGTTTCTGAACGAGTGTAGCGTCAACGACTGTAATGTCACCGTCACCGTTTACTTCACCGTAAACAGCATTGCCCGAAGGCTCTGTTGCGGGCTGTGCGGTTGTAGGCTGAGTTGACGGAACAGGCTTTGTTGTAGTTCTGCTGCAGAACCTTTGTAACATCAGTAGCCTCAATCTCAACCTTTGTAGGTGTAAGAGTTGTATCCTCATGTACCTGCCTTTGTAAGCGAGAATGCCTTTGATGAACCGTTGAGGCTGATAGGTGTATCTGTTCTGCCCGGATACTGCTCGCCGCCTTTTTCAGAGATGATTACTCTTGTGTTGGCTGAAGTTGAAAGGTCAAAATCCGACGCAGCCTGATTTTCATCATCCTCATCAGCTGAAATACTTGATGACTTCGGAACTTCGTAGTAATAGTAACCTGTTGCAGGATCAAGAGTCATTGCTTCGCCGGGCCAGTTTGCATTCTTGTAAACAGTACCCTTGTTTGTGGTTTCATCATAGATGTAAACCTGGTAAGGTGCTGACCAGCCCTTCTTGTTAGCAGGGTTGAAGAATACATACACTCCCGATTCCTGAGCGGTACTCTTTGCGTACTTATAAACCATTGAAGAGGTCTTTACACCGTCGGTTGCCGTAACTGTGAGATTGATTGTTTCACCCGGCTTATAATCTGAACCGATGCGGATTGATGTTGTACCCGTAAACTTAACAGGAGTTGAATCATCAAGACAGTAAGTACCCGATGTTGCGTTTTCAAGACTGAGTGTAAGGGTCATTGTGTCGCCCCTGAACGAACCGCTTTCAACAGAGTTTATTGCCTTCGGGGTTGTTGTACCGTTGTAAACAACAGCAACACCCGTGTTGCCGATTGAACCTGTGAGAACGCCGTTTGCAACCGTAAACTCAGCACCTGAAACCGTATCCGTATATTTGCCGTCTGCAAGACCTGTGCCGGAAATACTTACGCTTGCGTTTGTACCTTTACAATTTGAAAGAACGATACCGCTTGTGCCTCTTGCAACATAAGCAATGTCGCCTGAAGAACCGAGCTTTTCCGACTGACCTACAAAAAGGTTGTGGAACTTGTTAATTTCGGAAACAGCTGTGCTCTTGTAAGTTGAATCCGTTGAAATGTTACCCATGAGAGCTGTTCCCGGACGGGCAAAGAAAAGTGCTGTTGAATCTTTTCTTGATGCAACGATTGCCCATGCCTTTACAACATTTTCATCCGAAACATCGGCAGTGTTTGAGAATCCCGATGAACCCGAGCTGCCCTCGTATGTATCGTGGCTTTCTGCCAGAGAACTGCATTTGACGCTGCAACACCTGATTTGTATTTCGCATTGGTAGCTGTGCTTGCCTTACCCCTTGTAACATTGTAAAGCACTGCGTCGCCCGTTCTGTTGTCAGTAACATTGATATACTTGGTGTATGAGGAGTAGCTTCTGTCTGCACCGCAGTTGTTAAGAATTTCACCGTAGATGTAGAGGTCATCGCCTGTTTTCTGTGTGTAGTAAGAAGAAGCCGAGGTTGTTATATTTTTCCAGTAATCAGACGCATACTCGCCGTCATCCTCTGTTTCAATATGCTTTGCGGCATCAAAACGGAAACCGTCAACACCGCAGTCGATGCATTCCTTGAGGAGATTGATAATGTATCCCTGAACAGCAGTATCGTTTGTTACAAGGTCAGGACACTTTGAAACATGACCCTGAACAACTGCCTGAACCGAACTGTCGTTTGCATCGCCTTTGTACGTACGGGTGTAGGTTTTTCTTTTCTTATAGAACTCAGGCTCATATTTTTTAACCTGATTGCTCACAGTCTCCGGCCTAGCTTCATCGGCATTTGCAATATGGTTTGAAACGATATCGCAGATGATTTTGATGCCGTATTTGTCAGCCTCATCACAAAGTGATTTAAGATCGTCCTTTGTGCCGAGCCATGACTCCTCTGCAATATGGAAGCTGATCGGCTGATAAAGCTTCCACCACTGACCTGTTACATCGCCTGAGGTTGAGTAGTCCTTTGGCTGCTGAACGGGAGAAGTCTGAACTGTTGTGTATCCTGCCGCTGCAATTGCGGGAAGGTTTTCTTTGATTGTATTGTAAGACCAGTTGAATGCGTGGAGCATAACACCGTCGCCGACCTTATCACGAAGGGTACTGTCGGCAGATGCAGTCTGTGCGGAATCAACCTCGGCAGCATTTACGGAGGTAATTGCCGCAAAAGAAGATGTCAGAAGCGCAGACGCAACAACAAGACTTGCAATCTTTTTTGCTTTCTTCATAGGGAAAACATCCTTTCATAAAATTCTCGATTTCATTATAACAAATTTCACCAAAAAGTATATACTTTATGTTACAAATTCGAGGGCTGTTTTTTGTGCAGATTACACGGTTGTAAAAATTTTTCAACAATAATTTTGCACCAAAAAGCATTATATTTAACCTTTTCTGACTCTGTATGAACTTTACTTCTTTAAAAGAATATTAGTGATGCAAATTTGATTTTCTTTTTACACGATATTGATTGACATTTTTGTGCATTTAGAATATAATCAAAGAGCAGTTGTCCCCTGATGCTTATGTGACGGGTGACATTTCGGAAAATTTAAATTGTATTGCGTGCAATCGCTTTTAAGCGGTTAATAAGGATTTTGTGTAAAGAAAAAGGACGGGGCGACACAGCCGTCTTATTTTTCTGTTCAAAAATTCTGAGCATCATGGTTATGTCTTTGCAGAAACGGCAGAGCGGACTGTGTTCGCCTGCATTTTTCAGGCTGACACAATCCGCTTTATTTTTACGGATTTTACTGTTATCACAACGGAACAGGGGTGCATAAATGGAACAGACATCAAAGAAAACAATAGTTTCACTCAAGGATATTTTCATCAAATTTGACGGTGAGGTAATTCTTAACCACATCAACCTTGATATAAATGAAAAGGAATTTGTAACTATTCTCGGTCCGTCAGGCTGCGGTAAAACCACAACCCTGCGCATCATCGGCGGTTTTGTTGAACCCGACAGCGGCGATGTCATTTTCGGCGGCAAAAGAATTAACGGAACTCCTCCGAATAAAAGAAATGTAAACACGGTATTCCAGAAATATTCTTTGTTTCCCCACCTCAATGTTTTTGATAATGTGGCTTTCGGACTCAAGCTTAAAAAGATGCCGAAAGATGAAATAAAAAAGCGTGTAACCGATATGCTTGCAACCGTTGACCTCAAGGGTTATGAAAAGCGTTCTGTTGCAAAGCTTTCGGGCGGTCAGCAGCAGCGTGTTGCAATTGCAAGAGCGCTTGTGTGCGATCCCGAAATCATTCTGCTTGACGAGCCTCTCGGTGCTCTTGACCTTAAACTGCGTAAGAGTATGCAGCTTGAGCTTAAGGAAATTCAGCAGAAAACTCAGAAAACATTTATATATGTTACTCACGATCAGGAAGAGGCTCTGACCATGAGCGACCGTGTTGTTGTTATGAACAACGGTGTAATCGAGCAGATTGGTTCTCCCGAGGATATATACAACGAGCCTGTGAACGCATTTGTTGCAGACTTTATCGGTGAGGCAAATATTCTCAACGGAATTATGCTTGATGACTGCAGAATTCAAATTCTCGGCAAAGAGCTTGAATGTGTTGACAAGGGATTCGGCAGGAATACTCCTGTTGATGTTGTCATCCGTCCCGAGGATATTGAAGTTACCTCTCCCGAGGACGGTCAGCTTGTCGGAACTGTTGAGAACACAACCTTCAAGGGCGTTCACTATGAGATGAGCGTAAGATGCGGAAAGTGTGAAATTCTTATCCACTCCACCGAATCGGCTGAAATCGGAAGCAAAATCGGTATGAGGGTTATCCCGTTTAACATTCAGATTATGAACAAGCTTCTTCCGTTTTACGATAATGTTATTGAGACAACCGTTACATACTCGAATCAGAATGACAATTCCTTTGAATTTGAGCTTGAGGGCGAAACCGTTACCGTTCCCGATAAATACTATGAAGAAGGTACAAGGCTTAAAATCACTCTGCCGCCCGACGCTCTTTCGCTTGCAGGCGACGGCGTGGGCGATTTAAAGGATTTGTACATTGAATCCGTAGTTTACAAGGGTGAACACAACGAAATCATTCTTGAATCGGACGAAAGAAAGTGGCTTATGCTCAGCGATACGGACGAGCAGGTCGCAACCTATGTTCCGCTTTCATTCAACTTTTCAAAGGCTCGGTTTGAGGTAATTTCAGAGTTTTCGGAAAAGGAGGGCTGATAAATGAAATCACGCAAGCCCTCTATTCCCTACATAATCTGGATGGTTGTTTTCACAATGATTCCGATTATTATGATTGGCTTTACCGCCTTTACCGACAAGAACGGTAATTTTTCGTTTCAGGCATTTACAAATGCGTTTTACTACACAAACATTTTTGTAAAATCACTTTGGATTGCGCTTATTTCAACGGCAATCTGTCTTGTACTTGCATATCCGCTTGCATACCTTCTCACGAGAATGAAAGAATCAACCCAGAACACGCTCATTATGTTGCTTATGATTCCTATGTGGATGAACTTTCTGCTAAGAATCTACGCATGGGTAACGCTTTTGCAGGACAACGGTCCGATTGATATGATGCTCTCGCTTTTGGGTATTCATTCAACCTACATCGGCAACACGGGTGCGGTAATTCTCGGAATGGTGTATGAATATCTTCCATTTATGGTTCTGCCGATTTACACCGTTATGAGTAAAATCGACAACGGTCTTATTGAGGCGGCGCAGGATCTCGGTTCAAACAACTTTACCGTATTCAAAAAGGTTGTCGCACCGCTCAGCGTTCCCGGAATTATTTCGGGTGTGACAATGGTATTTGTTCCGAGTGCAAGCACATTCCTGGTTGCACAGTATCTCGGCGGTCCGGACGACATTATGATTGGTGATGTCATTGAAAAAATATTCTGGACAGACCAAAACACGGGTTCGGCAATTTCATTGATACTAATGATTTTTATTTTCGTGTTCCTGATAATCATGAACTTGTTCGGTGATGAGGAGGCGATTGCATAATGAAAAAGAAAACAGGTATTCTTTCAAAAATTTACATTGCAATCCTGCTTATTTTCCTTTATTCGCCCATTGCCGTACTTATCTTCTATTCCTTCAACAACGGCAAAACTACCGTCTGGAAAGGATTTACATTCAAATGGTATGTACAGCTTTTTCGTGACGACAATATTATGAACGCATTGTGGAACACTGTTATTATTGCCGTTCTTGCATCTGTTTTTGCAACAATCCTCGGAACTGCCGCCGCAATCGGCATCAGCAATTTCAAGGGCAAAAAAAAGAATGCTTATTCAGAATGCGTCAAACATTCCGATCATCAGCCCTGACATAGTAATGGGTGTTTCTCTCATGCTTTTGTTTACGACTCTCGGAGTTATCTTTAACTTTGAAATGGGATTTTTCACGGTTTTAATTTCGCACATATGCTTTTGTGTTCCGTTTGTTGTGCTTAATGTTATGCCGAGAATCAAACGAATGGATCAGAGCATTTACGATGCCGCCCTTGACCTTGGCTGTAACCAATGGCAGGCATTTTACAAGGTAATTATTCACGAGCTTATGCCGGTATTTTCTCGGGTCTGCTCATGAGTTTTACATATTCTCTTGACGATTTCATCATAACATATTTCACAAGAGGTGCAAAATTCCAGAACCTCTCTATTGAAATTTACTCGATGACTCACAGGAGAATTTCACCGAAAATCAACGCTCTTTCCGCACTGCTTTTCCTTGCTGTACTCATTGTTATGGTTATTATTAATCTGCGTGACAGACACGAAGAAAAGGTGCAGAAAAAGAGAACTTGATTTTAAAAATTTTATTAAAGGGAGATTGAGAAATGAAAAGAATCATCAGCATTGTCCTTGCATCTGCAATGACGGCAACATGTGCGGCTTGCCTTTCAGGCTGCGGCGGAGGTGCTTCGGCTGACTCAGCTGACGCAGGAGAAGTTAATGTTTACAACTGGGGCGAGTACATTTCAAACGGCGAAGATGACTCACTCGACATTATCAAGGAGTTTGAAAAACGCACCAACATCAAGGTAAACTACACAACCTATGAAACCAACGAAGAGCTTTACAATATGCTGAAAAACAGTAATGTAAGCTATGATGTTGTCATTCCGTCCGAATATATGATCAGCAGATTGATTGATGAGGATATGCTGTTGGAGCTTAACTTTGACAATATTCCTAACTACGACAATCTTATGGATCGTTTCAAAAAGCTTGCCTGCGATCCCGAAGGTAAATATACCGTATGTTACAGCTGGGGCGTAACAGGTATGGTTTATGACAAAACAAAGGTTAAAACAAAGCCCGATTCATGGGACGCACTTTGGAACAAAGACCTTTCAGGTCAGATTCTTATGTTTAACAACAGCCGTGACGCAATGGCGATTGCAATGCAGCTTGAGGCATTGACCCTGCCAACTGTACAAAGAAAGATGTTGACAAAGCCGCCGCTAAACTTAAAGAGCAGAAGCCTCTCCTTAAAAAATATGTAATGGATCAGGTATTTACTGAAATGGAAAACAGCCAGTCGGCAATTGCTCCGTACTACGCAGGCGACATTATGACAATGATTGATAACAACGAGGATCTTGACTACGCAATGCCAAAGGACGGCTCAAACCTTTTCTATGACGCAATGTGTATTCCGAAATGCAGTAAAAACAAGGAAAATGCAGAGAAGTTCATCAACTTTATGCAGGATCCTGAAATTGCCGCCGCAAACTTTGAATATCTCAACTATGCAACACCCAATCAGGTTGCATATGACGATTACATTGATGAAGACGCAAAGAAAAACGAATTTATCTTCCCGAGTGACGAGTATCTTGACAAATGCTATGTATTTTCAAATGTTTCCGATGAGGTTTATTCCTATATGCAGGAACAGTTTGTAAAAATCCAGGCAGACTGATAAGCAATAAAATTAATCCCGAGCAAAGCTTTTAAAGGCTCTGTTCGGGATTTTAATTTTTGTGAATTTTTAAAATTAATCATCCCCCATTTATACAGCCTTTAAATTTTATGTTATCTGAAAAGTATTATTCCTTATTTTTAAAGGTTTCCGTGACAGGTTGTCATATTCGCTCTGCGAACACTCAAAATACACAGAATTAACGGGGATTCGCTCAATCTTACAAATAGATTTCAATTGCCTTGTTTTGATTGACAAATTAGGAAAAAGTAATATAATATATACTGTTAAAGAGTGCATAATACATTTTTCGATTTTATTCACTTGCAGGCGGGCGCCTGTGCATCACAAAAGAGATAGGATGGTATAATAATTGTTTACAATTTTAAAAGAACATCGTGGCTTCGGAAAGCAGATTTTGCTCTTGCCAAAAACGAACTTATTAAAACTTACAAAGGCGCCGTAATCGGTCCTCTTTGGGCTGTTGTTAAGCCTGCGTTTACAATTTTTGTTTACTGGTTCGCTTTTTCCTGCGGTATCAAACAGCTTAAAACACTTCACCTTGACATCGGCGGAGCACAGCCTTTTTCCATTGACTTCTTTACTTTTATGTTCATCGGTATCATTCCGTGGTTCTTTATTCAGGACAGCATAACGCAGGGTGCAAAGGAACTGAGAATCAACCGTCAATTTATTACAAAGGTTAAGTTCCCAGTTTCAACAATACTTACTTATACAGAGGTTTCAAGGCTTTTTGTTCACCTGATTCTTATGGCATTTATGTACGCATATGTACTTTTCACAATCGGACCGAGCTGGTACAATCTGCAATTTTTCCTGTACTGTCCGTTGATGTTTATCTTCTTCCTTGCGCTCACATGGTCAACAGCCCGATGTCTGCGTTCAGTAAGGACTTTGAAAGCCTGATTGTTTCCGTTATGTCAGGTATTTTCTGGTTATCGGGTATTATGTACAACTCCTACGGCTTTGATTCGCCGTTTCTCAACAAGCTCATGCTTATCAATCCGATTAACTTTTTCGTAAACGGCTACCGCAACTGTTTTCTCTACAACAGACCGTTCTATGCAAACAAAACGGAATGTCTTGTGTTTGCAATTGAATTTGTTGTAATTTTCGCCCTTGGTATTTTCAACTACAACAGACTCAGGAAAAAACTTCCTGATGTACTTTAAGGAGGTAATATTATGGCTGAAACAAAAGTATCCGATCCGATTATTACCTTTAAAAATGTCAGCAAAACCTATACACTCTACAAAGATGACAAGGCAAGATTCAAGCTCTTTTCTTTAAGCCGAGGAATGCAAAAACGAACAAGGCGCTTAACAATGTTTCAATGGTAATCAATCGTGGCGAATCGGTTGGTATTGTCGGCGACAACGGTGCAGGCAAGTCAACTCTGCTCAAGATGATTACGGGCGTTGCATTTCCCGACGAAGGCGAAATCACCGTTGACGGCAAGGTTGCCGCATTGCTTGAACTCACTGCAGGCTTTTCCATGGAAATGACAGGCAGGGAAAACATTTATCTGAAGGGTTATGTTCTCGGTCTTGAGGACAGCTACATTAAGCAGATCGAGGAGAAAATCATCGACTTTGCAGAGCTTGGAGATTACATTGACCAGCCTGTAAGAACATACTCAAGCGGTATGAAAATGCGTCTTGGTTTTGCTATCAATGTCAACATTGAACCGATGTTCTTGTTGTTGATGAGGCGCTCTCGGTCGGTGACGCAACTTTCAAAAAGAAGTGTAAAAATAAAATTAAAGAGATTATCGAAAGCGGTGTAACCGTACTTTATGTAAGTCACAATGCCGCTTCGGTTAAAGAAATCTGCGCGCGTTCAATCTTCCTGAAAAAAGGAACTGTTATGTTTGACGGACCGACAGATGAAACCCTCAGAGTTTATGAGGAATCAAAAAAGAAAAAATAATTCCGTTTCGGAATAAAGCAAAAGCTCCACAATTGCGGAGCTTTTCTGATTTATCTGAGAGGTAAACCCATATGGACTGTACCGTAAAATGCAATCTGCCCTCCGAAATTTTTGAGGACATTAAAAAAATTGCAGACAACAGGATAAATTTTCAACAGTTAAAAAACAAGACTGTTTTCGTGTCGGACTGTCACGGACTTATTGCATATTACATTATATGCACATTGCTTGAGGGCAATGATTTTTTCGAAAACAACACAAGGGTAATTGCCCTTGCAAAAAGCCGTGAAGATGCCGAAAAGCAGTTCGGCAGCCTTACTCTCCGCAAAGATTTTGTTGTTGAAATCGGAGAGTCAAAGAACTTTCCGGAGATTGAAAGAGCCGACTTTGTAATATACTGCAACTGCCCGTGTGAGGTTGCAGAAGAAGATTGCAGTAATCCCGAAATTGCGGATACAATCACTTCGGGCTTTGCAAATGTGCTTGAATATGCAAAAGAGTCAAATGCCGAATCGGTTCTGCTCGTATCTTCATATATGGTTTACGGGGAGGTTTTCAGCGGTAAAAATAACATTTGCGAAAACGACCTCGGATATCTTGATCCGACCGATGCCGACAGTGCATACGCACAAAGTATGCGTTCAGCCGAAACACTTGCTGTTTGCTATGCTGAAAAGTTCGGTATGAATGTAAAAATCGCCCGTCCCTGCCCCACACTCGGAGGTGTCAGAATGAGCGATGAAAGAAAATGGGCAAAGCTGATTGTCAGTGCGGCAAAAAATCAGAGCATTATGCTTACAGATAACGGTGGTGAAAAGTTCAGCTTTTGCTATGTGACGGACACGGTTTCGGCATTGATTGATATTTTGCTTAACGGAAAAAGCGGTGAAGCATACAACATTTCAAACGGTAACGCAAATGTGACAATGAGGAATTTGCACAGCTTGTAAAATCGGCAAATCCCGAAAAGAATCTCTCTGTAGTGTTCGTTCACAGAAAAGATGAAGAAGAACCCGAATTTTCTCCGTCATCCCCCACACCGTATGTTTTTTGCAACGATAAAATAAAATCACTCGGCTTTAGTCCGAAAACCACGCTTAAAGACGGAATAAAACGCAGTATAAGAGCAACAGAACTGCGAGCAGAATTGCGAAGGATAAAGTAATGCGTATTAAAGATTTTTTAAACGAATTTGAGGCCGACAGGGCGGCATTGCCCGGAGTTGAAAAAGAAACTCTTGCAAAGCTCAGAAACAAAACAATTGTCATCTCGGGCGGTGAACTTGCAAGGTGTCTTTGCTATGCCTTTCTGTACAATAACGAGGCTAAAAGGCTCGGAATAAAAGTTATCCTTCTCGGCAAATCACGCAACGCAATGGCATCATACCACAGCGAACTCTTGTTAAGAGATGATTTTGATTTTGTTGATTATAATTCTGCATCAGAAATTTCAAGTGCCGACTATGTAATTACAACAGGAATCTGCGGTGAACATACAGACAACAACCCACAGATTATGATTGACGGCATTGCAGAGATTAATGCCTGTGCCAAAATTGCAAAAGCCACAGGCGCAAAAGTTGTCGTTGTGAACGACAGCAGAATTTACGGCAAAGCAAACCGCACAGAGTTTATTCTGAAAACGAGTACGCAGAACTTGACACAACCTCTCCCTCATCGCTTGCAGGTCAGCTTATGAGAACGAGAGAAACCACCTTGCACTCGGTTTTGAAGAACAGCGAATCAACGTTACAACGCTCAGAACGGGCATAATTTTGGGAGCGTCAAGCAACTTTACAAGCGTGCTTGATCCTGTTTTTGACGATATAGCCAACCGCCGTGACACAGTTGTTCCGGCAACAAGGAATCGCTACACCTTTGTTTATATCAACGATGTTTTAAAGGCGATTGTTTTCGCAATGACAAATCTTGAAGAAAACGCAGTTTATAATGTCGGCGGCAAAAACTGCAACGCATCGCTGATTATGATTGCGGCTGTTCTCAACGATATTTACGGCAGTCGCTGTACAATTGAGTCGGGCGATTTTACGGAGCTTGACGGCTGTGCAATTAATTCAAACAAGATTTCCGTAAACGAATGCACTCCCGATATTGACCTTGAAACCATGCTGAAAATCTGCATAATGGACAAGATGAAGTCCGAAAAAGTTCTGCGTATCCCCCACTCACACGAGCGCAGACTTGATTCAATTCACGAAATTCAGCTTGCATTTCTGCTTGAAACCGACAGAATTTGTCGAAAGCACAACATAAAATATTTTCTCGGCGGCGGAACACTTCTCGGTGCAATTCGTCACAAAGGGTTCATTCCGTGGGATGATGATGCAGACATTATGATGTTGCGTGAAGATTTTGACCGATTTTGCGAGATTGCGCCAAAGGAACTTCCAAGCAACATGACTTTTCAATCGTACCATACGGACAAGGCTTGTTTCTATGAATTTGCCAAGGTCAGACTTGACGACACTTTCTTTGCAACCGACTTTGCAAAAGACCATCACGCAATGCACAACGGAATTGCGTTTGATATTTTCTGTCATGATAACACAGCCAATTCAGCAATCGGACGAAAAATTCATATGGCTGTAACTCTGTTCACAAGAGCGCTGGTGTTCAATAAATGGAACAATCGCAAGGCTAAAAACGGCAGTAGAATCCAGAGCATTGTAACAAATTTCTGCAAGAAAATATTTCCGCTCAGATTCAGTATGTGGCTTGAAGTCCGTACTTTAAAATTCTTTAAAAACAAAAAGAACGCAAAATATCTCTATGACGGAATGGGCAGAAATATTTATAACGGTGCTTTTCCAAAGGAATATCTTGACGATGTTGCTTATGCCGACTTTGAGGGTTACAAGTTCCCTGTGCCAAAGGAATATGACAAGTACCTTACTTTCCTCTACGGCGACTATATGGAGCTTGCACCGCTGTCAACAAGAATGGGTTGCCACGAAATTGCCCTCTGCGACATCGGAAAATATGACGGTTTCAAAATCCGCAAACCCGATTCTGAAAAATAATCAGCGTAAAACAGACCGATAAAGTAAATGTCACTTGACACTTACCTGTCGGTCTGCTATAATAATATAGCATATTTTGAGTGCTGTTGCGGAATCAGCTGAGGAGTAAGATTCATCTGAAAGTAAGCTCCGCCTCGGTTTCCCCACCGTGTAAAAATCAAGGGAATTTAAATTGATTATGCAAAAGTTGACACAATCATTTTCAACTTTCCATTTTCAATTTTCAATTTAATAAGCAGGTATGGCGGAATTGGCAGACGCGCATGGTTCAGGTCCATGTGAAAGCAATTTCATGCAGGTTCAAGTCCTGTTACCTGCACCAACAGCCGTTTCTTATGCAGGGACGGCTGTTTTGTACCACATTTTCGGTCTGTTTTATGGTGATTTTCAAAATATTTGAATTAATTTTGAATAAAAAACGAAAATTATGTTGACAAATCCGAAAATATGGTATATAATAATTAAGCTGTTGTTATTAAACAACATTTCGAGGTGTAGCTCAGTTTGGTAGAGTGCTTGGTTTGGGACCAAGATGCCGCAGGTTCAAGTCCTGTCACCTCGACCAAAAAAAGGTGGTTTTTAACCACCTTTTATTTTTGCCAAAATTACTTAAAATGCCTTAAAAGTGGCTTAAACACTGGGTTTTTGAGATTTTAAAAATTCAGTTGAGTAATTTTAAATTAAGTTAAAACAAGATAAAATGCAGTCAAACTTACTGTCAAACTTACTGTCATTTTAGTTTGCCTGCCGATTTTGAGAAACAAGATAATATATTTTTAAATTTTATTACACCGCAACACAAAAGATTTTTCTATTATTAAAACAACAAAGAGGTTAAGCAATTTTTTCTAATGCTTAACCTCTTTGTTTTATTTTGTTGATTACAGAGCATTCCCATATCATAATTACCCTCTTCGGGGGTTATAACTTTTCATATAAATACCTTCTTTAATATGTTTATATTATACCATAAATCCTAACTAAATTGAATACTTTCTTTAGTATAATATTTATTTTTAGCATAGAAAAAGAGGGTTCATAAAGAACCCTCTCTTCCCAATAATTATTTTAAGGATTTATACTTGCTATCAAATTAATACCGATACGCTTAGTTGATAAGAACTTTCTTATCCCAGTGATCATTTTCAGATACTTCCTCGTCGTAAGCTGGGGTGATTGTTTCGGTCCAAGCTGGAGTAATAACTTCTGTGTATGCTTCTTTCCAATGACCGTCTTCTACTGTCTTTGTGCCTACCTGAATCTGTCGCTTTTCAGCGTGATAAGCACCTGCACCGTTTGTTTCCAATTCCCAAGTAAGGTGTTCTTCCTGGTTGTCATCTGTCATTACCATACCACAGTTATTACAAACATTCACCCATTTTGTCTTATATACTGGTTCCTCGTGAGTACCAGTTACAACCCACTCTCTGTCATGCTTTTTTGTCACTGCAGGGTGATATTTTGTCACAGCATCGTGATGCTTATAGTACTTATATTTCTTAGCTGTCGTTTCAGCCTTTGATGACTCACTTGGCTTCGCTGGCTTCGGATTATTACTTGAAGAGTTGCTTGGCTTAGCTGGCTTCTTGTCGTTATCAGATGTATTTGTCTTTGAAGAATTGTCTTTCTTTGAAGATGTATTTGACTTTGTATCTTCTTTCTTTTCGGTGTTACCCTTGTTGCTGTTGTTTTTGTTAGATACTGTAGCTTTTACATCGTCAACCTTAACTGTAACTGTCTTACCGTCATCGGTTTTTACTTCTACCTTACCGTCTTTTACTTCGACTTTCTTACCATTCTTATCAGTGATGTTGCCATCTTTGTCGACTTTGATTTCACCCTTGTCTACCAAATCTTTAACTGCCTTTGGTACTGTTACCGCAGGAACTGTAGTTGCCTGTGCAGTGGTCTGAGCAGAAGTTGTTGCGGTCGGAACTTTGTCGCTTTTACAACCTGCAAGAAGACTTGTGCCGACTGTTGTGCCTGCAAAAAGTAAGGTCATACCGCAAGCCATAGCTATGACTTTTGTCTTAACCGCTGTAACTGCACCTGTCTTAACCGCAGTTGCGGTACTCGATTTTACCGCTGTTGAAACACCCTTTGAAGCCGCAGTTACAAGGCTTTCTCCGTTTGGAAGTGTGATTTTTATGCTCGGAACGCAAAGGCTCTTTGCCTGCTCTCTGAAAATTGTTGTAAAGAACGGAACAAATACAACACCGTGAAGCCTGTCACCGCTTTTGTTTTCGTAATCTTCAATTGCAGTTTTCATCTTTGCCCTTGAATAATTGAGCCTTGAAAGCACAGTACCCCTTGAACATTCAAAGACTTCTGCGATTTCATCAACAGTCATTTCATTAAAATAGTGCATAATCACTGTCTGATACTGAACATCGGACAGTACTTCCTGCATAATCGAAAGAATAATTTCTCTCTTTGCCTTGTCTGAAATGTATTCTTCGGGAATTGATATACGCTCGTCAACTATTGCCTGATTTTCAAAAATTTCATCATCCAGTTGGATTTCACCCTTACCTTTCAAATAATTTTTGCACTTATTAACGGCAATTCTGTTAATCCAACTTCTGATTTGTGATGATTTTTCCAAAGATTGGATTTTTAAAAAAGCCGTTATGTAAGTTTCCTGCATAATGTCCTGTGCGGTTGTTTCGTTCTTTAAAAAGCTGATACAAGTAAACCACACTTCACGCTCTGTAAGCTTGTAGAGCTTTTCAAATGATTTGTTATCTCCCTTCTTAATTTTCTCTACTAAGTGGGAAATGTTCATAAAATGACCTCCTCTCATTTCCTTTCATAATATAGACAATTTAAAACGGCTTTTGATTTTATAAAATCCGAAAAAATTTTAAAATTTTTCAAATTTTTTCGATTTTTTCAAAAAAGCAAATATTTTTCGCATAATTTCGCATAAAACAAAAAGTGCGTAGCTAAAGCTACGCACGAAAAATACATAGCTCTTTTGTCGCCAAACAAAATTTTAAACTATACTAAGAAAGTATGCTAAAACAGAGCCTGTATTTTTACCAAAATAAAAATACACACTTTCAAGCATAGTTTAGTTAAATTTTGTTTGGCACTCTTATTCTATCACACGATATGTAAAAATTCAATATTATTTTAAAATAACTTTTAAAATTTATGTAAAAGAATTTAACAATATCAATTCCGTACTATCATATTTCTGTTTATCAAGCATCCCGTTTACAAGCAAAGGTATATCGTTGTATCATTGTTATTATACAGAATTAAATTTGCATAAAAAATCAGGCAATCGTTATGACTGCCCGATTTGGTTTTTGAAAATTTACAATTTTAATCCTATTTATGCACTGTTTTACACGCACTAACCGTAATCAGAGTGCCATGACTTTTTGAGAGATTTCTGCCGGAGATGACACTGTGCCGACGCACTTGTACGCTTCGGTTTCTTCCTTGGTTTTAAAGCCCCAGCCGTATAGCACAGCGAGGAAGTCCATACCTATTTCTTCCGCACCCTTTGCCTCGATTGTGCTGTCGCCGACAAGGATACTTCTTCAACGGAAACTCCTGTCTGCTCACATGCCTGCAAAAGCAGATGACTCTTTGTGAGGTTTGTACCGACATCTGTTGCACATACTGCGTCGAAAACATCCGACGCCTCGTAGGTTTCAAGAATATCCGTTGTGAACATTCTGTGCTTTTGAGTTGCTATTGCAAGCTTAAAACCGCTTTTCTTGAGTTCACGAAGAGCGTCATAAATTCCGTCATAGACGGTGAACATCTCTTTTCCTTTCTGGGAATAAAGTTTACTGTAATTCTTTACGGCATATTCAATTTCGTCATCACTCATATTAAAGAGCGTTTTAAATCCGTATTCAAGCGGTGTGCCGATTACTCCGTAGAGCGCGCTGTGTTCAACAGGCTCATAGCCCATTGCAACTGCTGTTGTATTGAAACAATATAAAATTCCGGGGGCTGTGTCGGCAAGAGTGCCGTCAAAGCCAAAAACAACTAATTTTTTCATAAAACCACCCAATCTGCAAATAGATAAATTCATAAACAATTTTTTACAAAAGTCTTTGTCCTGCAAATATGGAAATACATCTCAAGGAGATTATACCATTTTACGGAGATAAATACAATACTAATTTTTCCATAAGTATTAATTTGGGAATAAAAGTGCCGAAAAATACGCAATTATTGTTCTTTTGCAAGCATATGCCAATCGAAACAAGTCGAAAACCAGAGCTTTCAACTTACTTTATTTCTTGACAACATCGTGCGTGCGTTATAAAATTGAAGTACATTATATTGAAAGGTTATTTTATTATGACTTCTGCAAAGCATAAAAATCCGCCTGCCAAACCAAAAGAAAAATATTCGGTACAGCAAGCGCTCACAAACTATTATCTGCTTATTATGTTCACGCTTTTTCCGTTGTTTTTTACCGACGCATATTTTAACATCAGGCATGACAAGTATTACTTTTTCATTATATTGACGGGTATTCTCGTTATTGCGGAATTTCTTATTATTATGACCGCAAGCGTTGATAAACCGCCGGAAGACCCAAAGCTTGAAAAACCTAAACCAAAGCATTTGTATGAAGAGCTTTCGTTTATGGACTGGGCATTTATTGTATTCCTTGGGATAAATGTCATTTCAACGCTGTTGTCCGCAAGTCCTTTGGATGCACTTATGGGTACTCAGGGACGAAACAACGGTCTTGTGCTTATGGCATTTTACACCGCAGCATATTTTATGATTACAAGGTGCTTTAAATATTTTGAATACATATTCGTTGCGCTTGCGTTCGGTTCAATGATAGTTTATGCACTTGCGGTGCTTAACTCATTCTATATTGATCCTCTCGGGATGTTTACTCTTCTCACCGACCAACAGACTATTACCGACTTCACTTCAACAATCGGCAACAAAAATCTGCTTTCAAGCTACATCTGCATCGCTATGCCTGTTATGATTGCAATGTCGGTTATCACGGAGAAAACCTTGCTCAGAGTAATTTATCTTGTAGCAACAGGATTTGGCTTTGCGGCTCTTATGACTGCCGACAGCGATTCGGGCATTCTCGGTATGGCTGTATTTATGATTATTTACCTTGTATGGTTTTCAAACAGCCTTGTCAGACTGAAAAGATTTTTCCTTTCGGCAACTGTTATGCTGTTGTTTGCAAAACTGCTCAGATTGTTCTCGCTCTGCTTTGGCGACAAAAACAAGGGCTTTGATAAGTTTCAGGAAATTTTCGTTTTCTCAGGCATCGGCTGGATATTGCTTGCAGCTTGTGCCGTTATTACAGGGATTTTGTATCTTATTGATTACAAAAAACCAAACATCACAATTTCAAAAGCCGTGCCGATTGCTCTTGCCGTTGTATTCGGACTTTGTGCTGTTGCCATGATAGGAATTATGGTTTATTTCAGCTGTATTGACACCAAAACCGACCTCGGCAGTTTTGAAAGAATTATCCGCTTTAACGATATATGGGGTACGCACAGAGGCTTTATGTGGATAAGGTCGATATGGATTTTCGGCGACGCTTCATTCATTGAAAAGCTGTTCGGCGTAGGTCCGGATATGTTCTACTCCGCATTCAGTCCGTACTTTGACGACCTTTCAAAATACGGTGACAGCTCAACAAATGCCGCCCATAACGAATATCTAAACTACCTTATCACAATCGGAATTACGGGACTTCTCTCCTATCTTGCCATTGTGTGCGGTACGATCAAGAACGCAGTTAAGTATGCAAAGGAAAATCCGATGCTGATTGCGTGCGTTTCGGCTGTTATCTGCTATGCTGTTCAGGCTGTTGTAAACCTTTATCAGCCGATTACAACTCCGCTGTTTTTCATATTCATAGCTTTGTGCGAGGCTTTTGTAAGAAACGCCAAGCTGAAAAATCTGCCGTATCTGCCGTATAAATATTATGACTGCATTTCAATTCGGATAAGAAGATTCTGCATTGACTCGTTGCGGTCACGGCGGTATCGTCCCAGCTCGTAGAGGCTGTCGGGATTTTTAGTAATTATATTGGGCTTTTCCGTACAGGTTAGTGTACACGAAAAGCCCATTTCTTTTATCAGCTTTTCGGTCAGGTCATTTTTTGCACCGAACGGATATACAAAGCAGGTCGGTTTTTTCCCTGTTGCATTTTCAAGCAAGCCTTGAGCTTTGACAACATCTTCCGTAAGAATAGATTTATATGCTTCGTCACTCTCCCCCGCTTTTGGCAAAACACCCTTTCGTGATTTCAAAGAATGCATATTGTACGAATGATTCTGAATTTCAACATAGCCCGAATCGGACATTTCTTTCATATCATCAAAAGTTATATGCCCGTAGGTCACGGAAATGTCCTTGGTTTCGGTGAATTTTTCGGACACTGAGGCAATCGGAGATATGACCGCCTTGCAGTTGTATTTTTCAAGCAAAGGGAGTGCATAATAATAATTATTATAATAGCCGTCGTCAAAGGTCAGCATAATGCATTTTTCGGGCAATGATTTTTTGCCGTAAACATAATCGGTAAGGTCTTTTACAACAACGGTTGTGTAGCCGTTTTCGGCAAGATATTTTAAATCGTTTTCAAAAAGAGTCGGCGAAACGGTGTAGTCATTTTGCAGTTTTTCATCCTTTAAAAGTGAGTGATACATTATTACGGGCAGTTTTACGCTGTCGGTATCAGCCGTTGTTTCTTTTACTGCACCTGTCATTACCGATATTAAAATTACTGCAGACAGGAAAAGTGCCACAAAAATGATAATTTTTACTGTTTTGTTTGATTTCACTATATTTCCTCCCAATTCTTTGTGCAAGATTTTTTATCTATAATTCTTTATTGTAAATATAATCAAACATCTGCGTGATAGAATATAGCCAAAGTTAATACTGATTACTGATTTTGGCCAATCGGTACTGACTAATATTGCATAAGGATTTATGAATTATGGCAAAAAGAAATTTCAGCTCAAAACGCAATGCAATTTACAACGCTGTGTGCGGTACGGACACTCATCCGAGCGCACGCTGGGTTTATGATAAATTAAAGCCCGAAATTCCCGACCTTAGTCTTGGCACGGTTTACAGAAACATTGCTCTTTTTAAGGATGAAGGAAAGGTCAGCGTTATATGCAACGTAAACGGTGAGGAGCGTATTGACGGCAACACAGAGCCGCATCCCCACTTTGTCTGCAACAAATGCAATGCAGTTATTGATGTTGAAGACAATCAAAATGCTGATGACCTTGAGTCACAGCTTGCCGAAGAGGGATTTAAGGTAGAAAACAGATTTGTTATCTACTACGGCATATGTCCTAAATGTTCGGCAGAAGTACACTAATATTTATTACAAAGGAGAAGTAATTATGAAATGGTATTGCACAGTATGCGGTTATGTTTATGAAGGTCCCGAAGCTCCCGAGGCTTGCCCTGTTTGTAAGGCACCGAAGGAAAAATTTAAGCAGATGGACGAGGAGGCGTCTTTCGCAACAGTTCACGAGGTTGGCGTTGCTCAGGGCGTAAGCGAAGATATTCTCAAGGATCTCAGAGCTAACTTTGAGGGAGAATGCAGCGAAGTCGGTATGTATCTTGCAATGGCAAGAGTTGCAGACAGAGAAGGCTATCCCGAGGTTTCTGCCGCATTTACAAAGTATGCTTTTGAAGAGGCTGAACACGCTGCCAAGTTTGCAGAGCTTTTAGGCGAAGTTCTTACAGACAGCACAAAGAAGAATCTTCAGATGCGTGTAGATGCAGAAACAGGTGCTTGCGAAGGTAAGTTTGACCTTGCAAAGCGTGCAAAGGCTCAGAACCTTGACGCTATTCATGACACGGTTCACGAGATGGCAAAGGATGAAGCAAGACACGGCGCAGGCTTTAGAGGTCTTCTTAACAGATACTTTAAGTAATCATTAAAAATAAAAAATCATAAAAGTCAGCTTGATAATCGTATGACCAACAACTAACCGATTACACAACAGACTTTGAACAGGAGATTTGATAGTATGAAATATGTATGCGATGTTTGCGGATATGTTTACGATCCTGAAATCGGCGATCCCGATAACGGCGTTGATGCAGGCACAGCATGGAAGATGTACCCGAGGATTGGGTATGCCCTCTCTGTGGTGTAGGCAAAGACGAATTTTCCGCAGAAGAATAATTAACAAATTGGCAATTTGGGAGCAGGCAATGCTTGCTCCCTTTTGTGTGTACGGGAGTAAATTATGAAAAAATTGATTTCGTGGAATGTAAACGGACTTCGTGCCTGTGTTACAAAGGGCTTTGAGAACTTTTTTAAAGATGTTGACGCAGATATTTTCTGTCTTCAGGAAACAAAACTTCAAGAGGGACAGATTGACCTCTTGCTTGAAGGATATCATCAGTATTGGTGCTATGCCGACAAAAAAGGCTATTCGGGAACGGCTATGTTCACAAAGGAAGAGCCTTTGAATGTATGTTACGGGATCGGCATTGACGAACACGACCATGAGGGCAGAGTTATCACGGCAGAATTTGACAATTGCTTTGTTGTCACCTGCTACACTCCAAACTCGCAAAGCGAGCTGAAAAGGCTTGATTACCGAATGAAATGGGAAGATGATTTCAAGGCATATCTGAAAGAACTTGAAGAAAAAAAGCCTGTTATTATGTGCGGTGATTTGAATGTTGCACACAAAGAAATTGATTTGAAAAATCCGAAAACCAACCGTAAAAATGCAGGCTTTACCGATGAGGAGCGTTCAAAGATGACAGCGTTGCTAGATGACGGCTTTATCGACACCTACCGCTATTTCTATCCCGATACAGAGGGCGTGTATTCGTGGTGGTCATACAGATTCAAGGCTCGTGAAAAAAATGCGGGCTGGCGTATTGACTATTTTATCGTTTCAAAAGCTCTTGAAAGCAAGCTTGACGGTGCAAAAATCCATACCGAAATTTTAGGTTCTGACCATTGTCCCGTTGAACTGACGATTGACATTTAAAAAGCAAAATAAAAACCCGACACAGCATAAACCGTGTCGGGTTTTTGTATATTATGAAAAATTTTCAAGACTGACAATACAAATTCCAAAAGTGCCAATTGACAAAACGGGAATTTCGTCTTGACAAATGATTTTTTGCAAAGAAAATGCTCCGACGCTAAAAAGTATCGGAGCATATATGAGCTTTTTTATAATTAACTGACGGTAATTTTGTTTTGACCGCCTGTTATGTCGGAAAAATTGTTTTTTGCACTTTTAACGAATGCGAAGATTGTTTTCAGAAGCATATTTCTCGTTTTGCTGTCAAGACCTGCAAAGGATTTTAGGATTGTTCCCGTGTTTTTAAGCGGATTTTTCAGCATTTCATTAAAGGTTGCGGTTTCGGTCAGCGACAAAAGGGCAAAAACCTCTTTTGTGAACTCCTTTCTTTGAGCAATTGTCAGCGATTCAACAAATTCTTTCAGCGTGTGGTCAAAGAAAACGCTGAAATTTGTAGTGCTTTTCAGCCTGACAAGCCTGTTCTGCTCAATCTCCCATGAATAGATATCGTGCTGAAGAAAACCTTTTTGATTGCTCTTTACAATTGTGTAGCTCTCCTCATGCTCAAACATCATACCGAAAATGCTTGACTGCGGAACAAAGGTGTAGATTCTGTCGTCGACTTCATAAAATCCGCTGTCCCTGATTTTGTCAAGAGAAAACCCCGGTCCGTCAAAATTGTAAATATAATCAATGTGATTTCTTGAATTTTCATCGGTAAAAGCACCGGCATAAACCGCAAGATTTCCGCCCTTTGAGTGACCGCCCAGAATGAATTTTCCGTTGAGCATACGGACTGCCTTTTCAAAATAATCAAGAGCCTTTTTCTGTGACGGCAACGGAAATGTGAAGAACATATTGAAGTCCTCCTGCCAGCCGACAAGAGAATTGTCCGTTCCTCTGTATGAAATAAAATAATTCTTTTTGAGAAATTCAAAAGTGATTGCGGAAAACTGCATACTCACATCGGACTCAACCTCGTTTACATACCCCGAAACAAGAATTTTGCCGAATCTCTTGCTCTCTGCCGTCGCTTTCAAAAGGTCGGCGTCACCCTTCCACAATAGATTTTTCTCGTAATCATCGGTTGCAAACACACGCATTGCCGCCTGTTCAAGGGTAATTTCATCAAACAGGCAGGACGATACCGCACCATCAAAAGGAAGATATGAAAGCCGTGAAAGCACAAGTGCGTCAAGCTCGTTAAAACCGTCCTGTTCAAATGTCAAATCGCCTCTCCGACTTATGTAATCAAATATGTCAGCCATACAAATGCCTCCAATCTGTTTTCTCTCTGTAACTATTGTACCACTTTGTACTAATTACTTCAATACAATTTTGAAAATTGAAAAGAAAAGGACAAACGAATTCGTTCATCCTTTAACAGTATATGAAGTTATCTGAATTTTGCGATTTCTTCAAGAAATTGTGTTCCGAATTTTTCAAGCTTTGTTCTGCCCACACCCGAAACTTCAAGCATTTCATCGGGTGTTTCGGGGCATTTTTTGCACATATCAATCAGCGTTGCATCGGTAAAAATAACATAGGCAGGAACGCTCTTTTTGGATGCAATGCCTTTTCGCAAAGCCTTGAGTGCGTCAAGTAAATCGGAATTGACAGGCACTTCGGGGCGGTGCGTTTTGACAACCTTTTCAGAGTTTTCAACTTCTTCATCACAAGCCGTTCTCGTCCGAAAAGCACATCTCGACTCTTTGGCAATAGTTTTAGAACCTCGGTTTCATTGTCGGCTGAAATATACTCCTTTTCGGCAAGAAAGTCAATTGTGCCGAAAATATGCCTTGCCGTAACCTCTTTCATTATTCCGTAGGTTGACTGATTGTTAAGCTCAGCTTTTAGAATTTTCTCGCTTTTACTGCCCTTTAACACATCACAAATCACGGTTTTGACGTACCTTTGTCCTGTTCTTGCAATACAAGACATAATTTTTTGAGCATCAATTGTGACATCAACAAGCTTGTGAACGGAAAGACAGTTGGAGCATTTTCCGCAGTAAGCCTTTTTTTCACCGCCGAAATACCGTAGAATAAATCCACGCAGACAATCGTTTGTTGTGCTGTAAAAGGTCATATATTTTAAGCGTTCAAAATCACGCTCACGAATTTGCTCGTTTTCTTCAATTGTAAGCTCATCGTTGCCCTCGGAATTTTCAATCATAAAGCGATTTAGGCGAACATCCTTAGGACTGTAGAGCAAAATACAATCAGCCTCACCGCCGTCACGACCTGCCCGTCCTGCCTCTTGATAGTAGCTTTCAATGTTTTTCGGCATATTGTAATGGATTACATATGTAACATTTGACTTGTCAATCCCCATACCGAAAGCATTGGTTGCGACCATAATATTTTTTCGGTCAAAAACAAAATCCTCCTGATTTTTCCTGCGTTCGTATTCATCAAGACCTGCATGGTATCTTGCCGCCGAAAAGCCGTTATCGCAGAGCAATTCGCAGACAGATTCAACATTTTTTCGGGTTGCACAATAGACAATTCCCGACCTGTCGCCACGCTCCCGAATGAGGTCAATAAGCTTTTCATCCTTTGACGATGACTTTATTACACCGAAAAAAAGGTTGGGGCGGTCAAATCCCGTTGTAATTTCAAACGGATTTTCAAGCCTGAGAATTTTCTTTATATCTTCTTTTACATCATTTGTAGCCGTTGCGGTAAATGCTCCGACAATCGGACGATTTGCAAGGCTTTCAACAAATGAAATAATTTTGAGGTAACTCGGTCTGAAATCCTGTCCCCATTGTGAAACGCAATGAGCCTCGTCAACTGCAACCATTGAGATTTTTATCTTTTTACAGGTGTCGAGAAATCCGTCAGTCAACAGCCTTTCGGGTGCAACATAGATGATTTTGTATTTTCCGTGTTCAACATTTGAAAGCACTCTGAGAAATTGCGGATATGAAAGCGAGCTGTTTATATATGCCGCAGGAACTCCCGACTGAACGAGTGAGCCGACCTGATCCTTCATAAGCGAAATCAGAGGTGACACAACAATTGTCACCCCGTCAAAAAGTAATGCGGGAATCTGATAGCACATAGACTTGCCCGCACCTGTGGGCATAATGCAAAGTGCATCTCTGCCGTCAAGCAAAGCGTCAACTATCTGTTCCTGTCCGTCTCTGAAAGAATCGTGTCCGAAGTAATCTTTTAACACGCTTAATTTATCACTCATCTTTTTGCCCTTATCTATCATTCTTTATGGGAATTATAATCATTGTATTCTCTTTCAATCCAAGCCATAAGCAGATTTACAATTTTCTGCTGTTCGACCTCGTTAAGATGTTTGTCCTTTGCAACTCTGTACCACTTGTTAAGACACCCTCTGCAACAACAGGCACAGGCGTGCTGTGCGATAAAAACAGGGTGTCCCCTCATAGGCGTTTGCTTTCCGTCATTCGGAATATATTTTGGTGCAAGCCGTGTTCTGACAAAATCTTCTGCATGTGAGCGGATTTTATTCATTCCCTTTTCATTAATATAGTCAATGTCCTTTTGCTTTAAATGAAACCGACTGCGAAAATCAGATTTTTTCAGTTTGTTTAGTGCATCATCTATCGTTTGCATTGTTCATGCCTTCTTTTATTGTCATACCTTAATTATAAACAATTACTACGGTAATGGCAAGAAAAAATGAACTCATTTTCTGTTACAGAAAAAACAACCCCACGATTATTTTACCGTGGGAGTTGTTTCCATAGGGTTGCTTTTCAATTATTTTTAGAGATTAAACATCTTTGCAATATTTTTCAGCAAGGGCAAAGAACGCTTTTTCGAGCGAATCCAAGGTTTGTTCCGTCATACTGACCGACATACTGTTTTTGTCGGAAAATATGATTTCAACGATTGTAACCGTGGCGTCATCGACTGTCAGTCCTTTGTTTTTTGGATTATATTTTTTCAGAATTTCCAATGCGTCTTCGGCGGTGTCACACAGCAGTCTCATATCCGTTTCGTCGATCAAAACATTTTCAAAAGCGATATAACCGCATTTGCAGATAGCGTCAAAAAGGAAATTTACACCTTTTTTTTCGCACATAAAAAGAACAGCAGTAATCAAAATTTGAATGATTTTTTGAATAGCTCACGGATACAATTTCTTTTTTTACACGCATTTTTCGTTTGGAAATATGAAATAACGACCGTAAAGTCATATCGGTTATGTCATGGCAGCCCCGCAGAACGGACAGAATTTCGGCGGATTGCCGTCAGGCTTATATCCGCAAGCCGAGCAAACAATTGCCGCAGCATTTTGCGGAGTAAACGGCTGTGAAACTTGCTGATTTACTGTGTTGCTCTGCATAGGCATTCCGCCTTGCTGATAACCCATATTGTTCTGCATGGGCATTTCCGTTCTGCTGATAACCCATATTGTTCTGCATAGGCATTCCGCTTTGCTGATAACCCATATTGTTCTGCATGGGCATTCCGCTTTGCTGATAGCCCATATTGTTCTGCATACCGTTCCTTATTTGTTCACACAGTCTCATTAACTGCATTCCGTCATCAAACGCTCTCATAAGCTCATTCCTTACAGTACCGATTGACGAATCAACATACATTGATATATCGGTTATGAACGGATGATTTACGATGAATTTTGCTTTTAAAGAAGATATTCTTTGCGGCGATGACGATGTGTTTGTATCACGAACATACGGCTGAAGCGCAAGCGGAACATCAAGCATACCGTTTTGCCCCGAAAATGAGTTTGTTGTATCAAACTGACTGCCAAAACCGCTGTTCCTGCCCTGACGGTTATCATAGCGGTCATACTCATCAGGAATTCCGTCACGGTCGGAATCCTGCAGAGTTGTATATCCAAGCTCAAGCCAAAAGTCCTGCTGCTGTGAAAAATCAAAAATTTCAGGATTGCTGTTTTTGAAATCTCTGCCTATTGTAAAATAGAATTTCCTATTATTAAAATCTACAACAAGCTTTTCGTTTGTACCGGCACTTGCCGACTGAACAAATGCCGAATATTTCTGTCTGTTCTGTTCACGCTGTTCAAGATGAGTTTTAACATCAGCTATTGTTCTGTTTTTCCAGCCTGATGAAAGCGAACTGAGCTTGTGCTTACAGTCGCTGCAAAGATAACCGTCTGAAAGCTTTTGCCTTGTGAGGGCGTTTACCTTGTCACCGCAAAGGTCACAATATTTCTTTTCAAATAGTCCCATAAACTTTCTCCTTTACAAAAGATTCACGATTTTCTTCTGAATATTTGTAGCATCAACAACTGATATTGTGCCGTCACCGTTTGTGTCTGCAATTTTAAAAGTGTAATCGTCAAATTCTTCAAACCCGACAATGTATTTTTGAACCAAGGTTGCGTCCACAACATTAATAACACCATCCATATTGACATCATACGGAACTGTAATTTTTACATCAAAACTAATATCGTCTTTATACAGATATATCTCATACACCCTTGCAATACACTGCGGTTTGCTTACAGTAATGACATATTTGCCTGGGGATGTATCAAAAGCCACATATAAGGGTTTTGCATTACTGTTTACCGTTTCATCTTCAAAGCCGCCCTTATAAACGCCGTCAAAAGTGTATCTATCCACCTTAACGGTAATAGTGTCCTTCGGTGAGCCGCCTGTTTTTAAGTTCATTGTAATTCTGGCCTTAACCTCTTGCGTCACTTTAACCGATTCACTGTAAATAACATCACCGTTTTTACCCGTAACAGCACATCTGAACTGAGTTTCATCAAAATCCGTATTCGGTCTGATTCTCAAAGTATTTGATTTTGTACCCTTGAAGGAAAACTGGTTTAATGTAGATGAGTCGTCATCTATGTTTTTCCACATTCTTATTATACCGGTGGGTGTTCTTCTCTTTACTTTCATCTGCCACTGATAGCTTGCGGCATTTTTGGCAGCAACCCATATAATTTCTTCTTTGCCTTTCATAATCATAATTTCTGCCTCAGGGAACTGATGTGTAAATGATGGCGATTCATATGGAACATTGTAATATGCCCAAATATAATATTGACCTGTGGTTTCATCCTGAAGAATTGTCGCCTGACTGTCGCCATTGTACAAACCACATACTGCGTTCTTGGCAACCGCATATCCTCTGTTCATATTAAAGTATAGCTGACAACAATACATACCGCTGTCAAAAGTTTCTCCGCTGTCGAGCTTTCTGCTAATTTTGTTGTTTTCGTACTTATACCACTCAATATAATCAAAGCTGTAATAAGTGCTGTTTATCGGAGTTGCCGTTGTTGAGGGGATTTTTCCCTGTTCAGGTTTCTCCAAGCCTAAAAATCCAATTGTAGGAATTTCTGTCTTCTCAAGAAGTCCCGGAAAGTTACATTTTCCCGAATAAAAAGTACCGCTCTTTGAACCCGTTACTTTACATCTAAAGACAACATCTTTCCACCCTGAGTCAGGTCCTACAAGTTCTGCGTAGGTCTGAAATTTAAGATGGTCTGTAAAAACACCCGAAAATTTCGAGTCGGGTCTGTCGGTTTTATCGGAAAGGTTAACCCAGTTTAGGCTCGGATATTTTGCCTGCCATTGATAGGTAAAGGTTTCGCCTGTACTGCCGCCGTTTACTCCCACGATAATGTTAAGGACATCTCCTATGTAAACCTCGGTGTCGATATATTTGATATAAGCCTGAGCCGCCGCATTTGCGGTTATGGCTGTCATAGGAAGTGTTGTCAACAGCATGAGAAAGCATAAAACAACACTCGAAATACGCTTTACTTTTTTCTTGATTTTCATAAAAATCCCTCCTTTATGCCCAAGGATCATCCGAAGCGGGAGTTCGTATGTCGGAGAGTGCAAGATTACGCCATAAGAACCATTGATTGCCCTTTCTGCGAAGCTCAATCGGACGAGGTGAGTCTGCTCCCGACGACTGAACCTGAACCTTTGCATAACCCTCGCTCTGATAGGTATATGCATACTCGGAAACGGTTATTTTGTACGGAACATTCGGTGTATAATCGTTCTTCACGGATGAACCCTCAAAATATGAGCGAGGAATATATCCCCTGCCCTTGATTCTGTCACGCAAAAACTGAACATCCATCCCGTTCATCGGCTGAGGTCCTTTTAATACATTAAGCATTTCTATTGTGTTTTCCGGACTTTCATCATATTCAAGCAACACAAGCATTGCAAATGCCGCTGTTGAAAGAGGTGACGAAAAGTCAAGCTCCGGCATTTTTTTGAGTTCATCTGCATTTTTCGGATAATCGGCAAATACAAATGTTTTGCTTTTGTGCATTGCATTGTTTACCGCTCCCGAAACGGCCTTTGAAACATTGTTTTTTACAGCCTGATTTGTCATATTTTTTAAGCTGTCAAATATACCCATAAACAGTACCTCCTTTTTAAAGTGCGTCAAGTGCGGCGGCAAGATAATCTGCCGTTACGGATGAATAAAAAAACGAGCTTATTTTTCCAAATTGTTTTGCCTGTTTAACCCTGTCGGCAAGGTCGGGATATGCCTGTTCGTCACAGAGCAGAGCCGTTTTACAGCTTGGCAAATATTCCTTTACTTTTCCACACAGCTCAAGCCGTTTCTCAATAGTTGAATCGGCAAGTCTTGTGACATCCATAAGCAAAACATCAACTCTTTCTGCAATGCACAAATCAAGAATTTTCCCGTCTTGATTCGGTAAAACATTTTCAATACAAAATCTTCCCTTCTTTACAAGGGCATTTTGAATAGCCTCACTGAGCAAATTATTCTGAACACTGAGCAAAATTTTCTTCAACGGACATCACCCCTTTTCACCTATATCTTTCACTTATATTGTACAATTTTGCGATAGAAGATGAATGTGCCAAACGGCATATTTCACAACATAAACAAAAAAAGCACAGCTGCCCGATTGTTCGGACAGCTGTTACCTTGTGCTAAAAATATTTACGGTGGGTAATTAAAAAGGGGGGTAAATAATAAAATAATTATGCTTTGTTCTTAACAGCGCCTATAATGTAAAGTACAGGGATAGCAAGACCGCAGATAAGAGAGAATACATTGAACTGTGATCCGCCTATCATGCTGATAATTTCGCCTGCAATACACATAACAGCAACAATAACGCCCCATACAATACATGTATTTGCCTTGTGCGGAAGTTTTGCGTTGATAACGCCGATAATACCTGCGACAAACTCAGCAACCGCACTGATAAGTGCGAATACGCCGCCGACATAAAGCATAGTCATATCGTATGTACCGTCGTTAAAAGCTGCAAGTGCGGCGATACCGAGAATGGCGATGATTGACACAATCAATGCAATAGCACCGAATACAATCATAAGGATTCCCGTTACTTTAAGAAAAGTTGAACCTTTTGCCTCCATAGTTTTTCCTCCTGTCATTAAATAATAAATTTTATGCACCTTTGTCTTTGATTATTAATCGGACAAAGATAGCGTTTTGCACAAAAGATATTCACCGTCTGAGCAGTTTATATCCTGTAATTGTATTATACTGTTTTAACAGCAAAAAAATATGTGCCAAACGGCACATATTCAGAAAAAAGTATTTATTTGTCGTTAATTCTATCGTCAAGGATTACAAGTCCCGCCTCTCTTGCCTTTACGGCAAGCTCTGTTCTTGACTTAAAGCCTGTTTTTTCAAGCATATACTGTATATAGTTCTTGACAGTACCCGGAGCAATGTAAAGTCTTTTGGCAATTTCCGTGTTTGTATCACCGCTTGTCAGTTCACGCAAAACCTCAAGCTCCCTTTCGGTAAAATCCGTACTCATTGCGTTGCCGAATTTAATTTTGGGAGTTGTGTCGGGAAACACACGCTCACCGTTCATTGTTCTGTCCATAAGTTCAATAATAGGTTCGGAACTTACTTCTTTGTACCAAAAGCTGTCAACTCCTGCTTCCTTGGCACGCTTTAGATAGGAATATTCGGGCATTGAGGTAACAATGATTATCTTAATTTTCGGGAACTTTGCTTTTATTCTTTCAGCCGCCTCAAGACCGTTTGCCCCCATTGAAGTGCATATATCCATTAAAATCAGGTCAACATCGGAATTTTCACAATGATAATCCGTCATATCGGCATTACTTATTGAGCCTGCAAGCGTATAGTTTTCGCTTTGGTTTACATACATTTCAAATAAAGTTCTCGGCATTGACTGATCTTCAACTATCAGAACTCTTGTCATACTGCAGCACCTCGCTTTTTGGTATTGTGATTTCAAGAACAAAAATTTCGGAAGTCGATATTTTCATGCTTCCGCCGATTTGCTCCGCCTTTTTTCTTACGGAAGAAAGTCCGCCGCCCTCATTGATTTTTTGAGGCGGTTTTCTGCCGTTATTTGCAAATCTAAAAATATATTTTCACCGTCGTCAAGATTTCAAGAATCATTTTATCTGCTTTTGCGTGTCTTGCGGCATTGTTAAGGCATTGCATTGTTGCAAAAGTCAGAACCCGTGCAACCGCATTGTTATCAGTCGGAAGATTTCCGACTGTTTCAAGCGTTATTCCGACAAGCTTTGCGGCATTTTCAATATCCTTAGCAAAGTTTTCGTCTTTGCAATCATTCTCTGCGGTATTCAGAACAGAAATATTGTTTTTCCACATTTCAAGTAATTTACTGTTATTTTCAGACAGAGTGCCGTTTTCAAGATATCTTCTTGTTGTTATCAGCGTACTGCCGAGCCTGTCATGAATTATCTCTTTTGTGCGAAGAATTTCTTCTTCTCTTGTCAGGTCATAGACCATTTCATTGTATTTTTTCAGATGAGCATTAACCTTTTTTAACTCGCCTATTTCATATTCCAAGGTTGATGTAAGCTTTGTAAACTCTGTTATATCGGTTGCCGCAAGCTGAAAATACGGTTTTGAAAAAATTTCCGTTTCCGACAACGAAAAGCTGAAAACCCTGCCGTCCTTTAATCTGACTGTAAATGCCCCGTCATTTTCATATTGAGAAGCCTCTTTTATCTTCTCTCTGAAGGGCATTGCAACATTAAGCGATTTACCCGTAAGTTCAAGGCATATGCTTTCCATAAGGTTATTTTTCAATACAACAAGTCCGTTTTCGTCAAAATAGCAAAGTCCTGTCGGCAAGCCGTCAAAGCTTTCTTTAATTGACATTGCGGTAATATCGGTATTCCTGCAATGATGAAGCCTTACCGTTATGTACACAGACATTATCGCACAATATGCCGTTATGCCGACAGACAGAGCAAACGGCATTCTGCCAAAAAATTCAGCCATTTTATTAATTTGGTTATCATAATATATTTTACTCAAGACATGAGTGCTTACCAAAAACATTGTCAAAGAGATTACTGCAATTATAACCGCTGAAATCGGTTTCCACAACCTGATTTTATAAAGAAAAGATTGCGTAGCGTTGTATATTGCCGCACAGGCAACAACAAATTGCACACTCATCAATATAACACAAACAAACGAACGCATTTCAAGGATGGGTGTCATATGTCATCACCTCCGCTTTGCATACGAACAAACACAAACAGCGTGTCTGCGTCATATTCCGTGGTGACATTTCCGCCGAGTTTTATAATATCGTCAAGTAAATCATCGGGAATTTTCATTTCATTTTTGCTGTCACAGTTGATTTTTAAATCAATAAATTTCTCATGGACTTTTAAATTAAACAGCAACGCATCTGTGCAGTTCATTATATGCCTTATAAAAATCCCGATGAATTTAAAAAGTGCAATCGTTTTTTCGGCTGAAATTTCTCCCGAAACATTACTGAAAAACGAACACGAAATTCCGTATACAGAAATGTACTCGGCAAGTTCTCGGATACTGTTTTCAAGCTCAAAAGCATTCAGCATTTTTCTGCTTTTTGCCATAATGAGCAGATTGCTTATTCTCTTGATGTAGACATTAACAACACAGGCACCGGCATAATTAACCGAAATATCTCCCCTGTTGTTTTCAATATTTTTGAGTATATTTTCAAGGTCGCAAAGCTGAGGACGGATAAATTCGGTTATACTGTCATAGAGCTTGTTCTGTTCGGTTACTGCCGCTCTTCGTTTTTTCAGCTCTGCCTCTGATTTTAAGATTACATTGTATTCCGAAATCTGCTCTTTTACTTCCGAAAGTTCTCTGTTAATTCGGTTAATTGCCGATATATCTTCCGTCCAAACTGCCTTACCGCCTTTTATATTATGCTTTTTAAGAATTATATTTTCATCAATCACAACACTGTTACCGTTTTGCAGAACAACATCTTTTGAAACATTTGTTGCGTTTTTAGAGCGGTATTTCACATTGCCCTCATTGTCAAATATGAGAGTGTTAAGATTTGACGCATTGAAAAAATCGCCGTAACCCGTATTTGACGGCACAAGACCTATCTGAATAAGGCTTTCCCATAGAGCAATTGAGGCAAAACAGAACACCTCGGAACATTGTAAATTCTAAGTCCCGAATATCCGTGATTAAGATTATTCCAGAGTGTGTAAATTATTGCAACAAGAATTATTACAATCGGAATCCACAGCTTTTTGCGTGTTGCGGAAATTCTGCATCGATTTATTGAAAGCACAATTGACGAAAGTACAAGTATAAAAATCCACACTGCAATTACATAGTAAACAGGACCGTAACTGTATTGTTTGTTCCAATTGTGAAAATCGGGTTCAAATACAAAAGCAAGCTGATGAAAATCGTTCGTCATAACAAGCAGTACAAGAACGGCGGCAGGTATAATCAAAAGATATTTTCGGTTATTTGTATTTTCGGGCTCACCGATATTCAGCATTGCAAAAAACATCATAAGCGGCAAAAACACCATTGCTATGTAATATGAATACCAAAGATACCGTCCGTATGTGTTGATGTCGGCAGGGCTGTTGTATTTTATGGCACGAAGAGCCATCCACAAGAGCATAAGCGCCGCAGATATCACAAGCAGATTCGTATATTCTTCTGAACAATGCGATATGCAACAGACACACCCCAGCCTATAATAAGCCCCGAAAAGATAATAACATCAAAATTTTCAATATAATTGTCCGCCGAGGAAGTAAGATGAGAAAAAATTCTCACCGCACCTCCAAACAGGAATATAATTATCCCGACAACAGTCAGAAGCTTTGTTTTGTCAACTTTGCGAACCATATGCCACCCGTCAGTTATTTCAAGTTTAATTTCAGCAACATAATTTTTTCAAAACACCAATGTTGCACACTATTTTACTACATAATAACACAATAAAACGGATTATACAATTCATATTTACCGCAAACTTAAACAAAAAAGTAAATAGTTAATTTCCGAAGTAACTTCCACCGTGGAACTTACTTTTGGAATTAACGCACTGAAATCTTCCTTGTTTTGGACTGTAATCAATCGTGGTATTCTTAAAAAACTTATTATATTACAAAAGGCACATAACCGAAAGTGATAACGGTTATGTGCCTTATTGTTTTTTGCAATGCTGTTTTTTCACAGTCCACGAGTAAAATTTGTACCCTAATTAGATTGTTCATATTCTCAAACTACAAGCGGTTTATTGCCTCTTGCAAGTATTTTTACTACCTTATGAGTTTGAATAAAAACAAATTTTATGAATGTACAATATTAAGGATGATTACAGTATATGAATGATAATTTTAAGTGTATATACAAAATTCTGAGTACACTCGAAACTGCTATGGATTATTCTGATTTTGATGTTTCTCAGATTGATCACAACCGACAGGAAATAAGCAAGGAGCGTTGGAACAGATATATTGAAATACTTTCCGACTCAGGCCATGTTAAAGGAGTCAGAACTTCAAAATATCTCTCGGGTGACGTCAGTGTTGATTGTACAAATATCCGCATTACTCTCAAGGGATTGGAATATTTAACTGAAAATTCAATTATGCAGCGTTTCTCAAACTTGCTAAAGGTATAAAGGACTTTGTTCCCGGTATATAATCAGCAAACTGTAAATTGTACCGTATTTGTCTTGTATTAGCTTTTGTTGCTAAAAGGTAAAGAGTTACATAGTTGATTGAATAAAAACAAAAGTAAACGAATTTAAAAAGGTATTAAATGGGTATTAAAGGGGTGTTCGAAACATCCCTTTTACTTTTACCCCGAAAATTACAGATTATGGTTATAAGCTCCCGAATTTCGGGGGCTTTTAATATTGCTCAAATATCTGAGCATACACACAATTGCTAAAAAAATGAAAGGAGCAAACAAATGGACTTAATGGAAATTTTAAAAGCCCTGTTTGGTGACTAGGCATTAACCTTTGAACAGTTTGCCGAAAAGGTAAACAATGCGGCAGATGTTAAGCTCGGCAACCTTGCAGGTGGTCAGTATGTCGAAAAGGACAAGTACGATGATGTATCAAATCAGCTTGCAAGTGCAAACGCAAATTTTCTTGAGGCTTTGTCAAGAAAAGTGTGCAAGTTATTTTTCTAACTTACACACTTTATTTTACAAGCTCCAATCCGCTGTTTTGTTATTGCTTGAAGGATTATTATTTACACAGAATTTTATGGGGTGCCGTTTGTTTACAACATTCCTTACTGCGGTGACTTACAAATATCTACTTCAATGAACATGATATTCTTAAAAAATTGTTTCAACTTGCTATTGCAATTTACATCCATTAATTTTTTCTCCAATCAATCTGAATTTTTTAATTCAGGTCGATTGGGGGACTTCTGTTTCTATAAATCATAAGTGCCCTTTCCGCTTTTAATGCAAAAAAAGCAAAAATAATGCCGACAGTCAATAGCATTAAAAGCTATAACTTGTCGGCATTTAAAATCTAAAATTTGACTTTATTTAATCTCCGCAAATATAATCAGTCAACTATGTTATTCAATTCTTCAAATGGTATGTCATGTTCGTTTGCATATTGTTCTGCATATGAGCCTTTTATTCCATAAATTGTGAGCTTATCGCAACCTTCAAAAGCGTTATCTGCAATATATTCTACCTTATCGTAAATGATAATTTTCTCCAACAAGGTGCAATTTTCAAAAGCACCCCATTCAATGCTCTTAATATTTTTAGACAAAACTAACTGTTTTAAGGATATGCAATTACTAAATGCATATCGTTGTATTGCAGTAATATTATCGGGAATATTTATACTTTTTAGTGATGTGCAACCGGAAAAAGCACCGTATGCTATACCACGATCAGCAATATTATCCGGAATTACAAGCGTTTCTAATGAAGAACAGCCTGAAAATGATAAACTTTCAATTTCTTTTACATCACCATTAAAATTAACATTTTTCAGACTTTCACAATTCGTAAAAGAGAATTGTTTTATAGTACTTGGGAGTTGTATGCTTTCTAATGAAATACAATGGTCAAAACATCTGTTAAATATATACTCTATCCCTTCAGAAACAACAATCTCTTTTACTATATCGTTATCCTCAAACATTCCTTTCCTTTCTGCTCCCCACAAATTGTATCCTGTAACATATCCGCCTAAAGCATTTACTTTATGGAAAAATATTGTTGAAGGAATTACAACTTTCTCTGACGGGTAGTTTATCTTTACAATTGTTGCCGATTTATTTGTATATCCATCGGTTTCATATGTGTACCCAAACCACCAATGTTCACTTGAACAGCTTTGCAAAAATATAAATATCACTAACACTACGCACAATATCCCGATAGGTAGTTTATATTTTTTATTTTTTCATCATATTAAAATTCTCTTGTAAAAAATATAGTTTTAATTATCAACAAACCGATAATTATTAATTTACAGACTGAATTGTTGTATCCAATTTTTCAAATGGTATGTTATGTTTTTTTGCATACTGTTCTGCATAACTACCCTTCATTCCGCAGATTGTAAGTTTGTCACATCCATCAAAAGCGTTGTCCGCAATGTAATCACATTCATCATAGACATTAATTCTCTCTAAAGAAACGCAATCCCGAAAAGCTCCGTCACCTATTTTTATTAAGTCCTCAGGCAAATTCACTATTTCAAGAGATTTGCAACCATCAAATGTCCAGCTCTCAATAATCCTGACCTTTGACGGAACATCAATAGTTTGCAGAGAAGTACACCATTGAAAAGCGTTTGAACCTATTTCTGATAGCTTGTCGGGTAAATCAATATTTGTAAGTGAAGTACATCCTTGGAAAGCCACACTCTCTATACAATAAACATTTTTTGAAAACTTCACATTTTTTAATGAATAGCAACGAGCAAAAGCATTAGTGCTGATTTTATTAATTTGCTTCGGTAAGTATATTTCTTCAAGCCCGGAACAATCGCTGAAACTAAAGGATTCGGTAATAGTATCTCCGTCAACAATGTTCACTTCCTTTAAATTATCACACCGCACTACGTCAAATGTCGTCATTGTGCCTGGTATAGTAATTTTTTCAAGATTATAGCAATTAGCTATAGCCGGGCCATAAGTTTCCACTACTCCTTCAGGTATTATAATTTCTTTTACAACATTATTTCCCTCAAATACACCTGTAAGAGACACCCCAACTAATGCAGCTTCTTCTACACAACTTAGCTTTTTGACTTTATATGAAGAAATTTCCGAAGGAATTTCAATGGTTTCAGCCAATATATCGGTTTTTATCAATGTAGCGTTTTGATTTTCATCAATTTCAAATGTATATCCTTCAGCAGTTTTTGTTATAGGGTATAGCTCTTTACAACTTGAAAACATTAAAATAAAAACTGTACAAAAAAATATTGCAAATACTATATTTACTCGTATTAATCTAGTTGTTTTCATATATAAAACCTTTCAAAAGTTTGTAGCACTAATTTCAAAGATGAATGAGCAAACATAATTGCTCCTTCATCTTTAGAAATTTATAATGAATCAGTTAATCTGGTTCATATGTTGTCCAAGTATTATCCTTAAACCACACATCTTGTGTAACCAAATGCCCAGGTTGCAATACACCAGGTATCTGTTTATTCTTCGAATCATTGAACATTACTTTCGGATTTTCCACACCATAGATCGTATAGGATAACCAATTATCATCCATTTGACTATTCATGAGAGTACCAGGCCATGACATCAGAATATCATTATCTTCATAGAAGTAAATTCTTGTGTCCCAATATTCCCAATTAGAAGGACGATAAAAATGAACAGTAATTCCCTGTGGTTTCTGGCTATATGCAGTTTCATTTACCACCCACATTTCATCTTCTGTTATTTCAATTCCGGGTTGATTGATACCGGGATGTTGTTGTCTTGTGTCAGGATCGGTAGTGTTGTTATTAAAAATAACCCTTGGATTCTCCAAACCATATATTGTGTAGGTATACCAATTATTACCTCCATCCGGGGACATTTTCTCTCCTGGGAATGGAAGTTCTTGGTCATCATCATTATAATAATAGATATGAGGCTTTGTCAAGAAAAGTGTGTAAGTTTTTTTAAAGTCATAAAAAATTATATTAATGTCTTAAATCATGTGCTCGTATTTTTTAATATGGGCACTGATTTTTTCATTTGCAGCCAGTTGATTTCTGACCATTGCCCAATTTTGAACCTTACTGCCATTCTACTTTTTGTAAAGCTCGGTTGTGCGTAAATAGAACAATTTGAGTAGTGCATTTCATTTGGAAAAGCACCCTTTTTTGTAACTTATCTGAAACTTGAATTTATGCTTTCAACCGCATTGGTTGTACACATAACCTTACGAACGGCACGGCCGTAATCAAAAAGATGCTCGACATGGTTGAAATTTCGTTTCCACACATCAACTGCTCCGTGAAATTGTTTGCTGTGCAAATGGTGAAATACTACATAACGTATTGTGAAATTTTCTGCCTACGCAGAAAGTGAAATGAAATAAATCAGCTCACGCCGTAGGTATTTCACATTCAGAAGGAATATTTCACACGCAAAGCGTCTTTCACAAATCCGTAAGGATTTATTTCACTAAAAAACGACAGGTAAAAACCTGTCGTTTTCTGACTCCCCAAACTTACTTTGTAAGGGAGGAAAGTAACTGCCTCGCATACTACGTTTGGTTCTTAAACAGCACTCGCACAATCCCAGTTCACTAAAAACATTCCACAGGACTGTTTTATCAACGCTCACCTTCTCGCCCGATTTAGCAGTAAATTTAGATAAAAAGAAAACAGAGTAGTCAAAAGACTACTCTGTTGTGGCTCCCCCAACTGGGCTCGAACCAGTGACATCATGATTAACAGTCATGCGCTCTACCGACTGAGCTATGGAGGAATATAGAGCAAAACACCCGTTTGGGTGTATGCTTTGTGTTGGCATCTCCTATCTTCCCGGGCCGTCACCAGCCAAGTATTTTCGGCACCACTGAGCTTAACTTCTGTGTTCGGTATGGGAACAGGTGGACCCTCAGCGTCATCAACACCAACTATTCTTTTGTATTTAAAAGCCTTTCAGCTTTTTACCTTTTGGTGACTCGTGCGGGAATCGAACCCGCGTTGCCGGCGTGAGAGGCCGGAGTCTTAACCGCTTGACCAACGAGCCTTGTCTTTCGTCACAAAGGCTAATGGTCTTTGCTCTCATTAGCCCCTGCAACTTCTCTTGGTGCACCATCAGGGCTCGAACCCGGGACACCCTGATTAAGAGTCAGGTGCTCTACCAACTGAGCTAATGGTGCATCTCTGTGTTCTTTCAAACACCCTGAAAACTGAATAAAGGAAGAGGATTAAGAAGAAAGATTAGTTAAATTCATATTGGAATGACCAATCGGGTTAAAGTATATACTACACAGCTGACCAAAGAAATCTTGTGGTCAAGCCCTCGACCTATTAGTACTGCCAAGCTGAATGCCTCACGGCACTTACACACGCAGCCTATCAACCTCGTAGTCTTCAAGGGGTCTTACTCGTTATACGATGGGATATCTAATCTTGGAGTCGGCTTCACGCTTAGATGCTTTCAGCGTTTATCCGTTCCGTACATAGCTGCCCAGCCGTGCCATTGGCATGACAACTGGTGCACCAGAGGTACGTCCATCCCGGTCCTCTCGTACTAAGGACAGAGCTCCTCAAATATCCTGCGCCCACGACAGATAGGGACCGAACTGTCTCGCGACGTTCTGAACCCAGCTCGCGTACCACTTTAATCGGCGAACAGCCGAACCCTTGGGACCGAATACAGCCCCAGGATGTGATGAGCCGACATCGAGGTGCCAAACCTCCCGTCGATGTGGACTCTTGGGGGAGATCAGCCTGTTATCCCCAGGGTAGCTTTTATCCGTTGAGCGACGGCATTTCCATTCACATACCGCCGGATCAC
>ENA-OQHY01000050-OQHY01000050.1-human-gut-metagenome-genome-assembly--contig:-NODE-50-length-61567-cov-7.740104_pt1 | contig 61567 bp, 57 predicted proteins | sample MGYA00242570_ERZ504733 | MGnify/ENA primary metagenome ERZ504733 (study PRJEB26092, sample SAMD00036219) | human gut metagenome | host: Homo sapiens | study: EMG produced TPA metagenomics assembly of... | reverse complement strand
CGGAATTTTAACACCAATGGAAAAACACAAAATTACTTGCAAGCTGCATAAAACTGCCAGCAGATAATTTCTACTGGCAGGAAAAATTTATATTTTTTCAATTGTCTACTTGACGGGGAGCAGTTCATATCGTAGTTGATAGCCTTCCTTTTTCATTTTGTTACTATTTACATTTCATGCGATCTGCAACGTATCTCACTATCTCACATCATACCTTATCCTACATTGAAAACTGGCTCTCATACAGATGATGATAGAAACCTTCCTTCTTCATCAGTACTTCATGATTTCCCTGTTCAATAATTTTTCCATCTTTCATTACGAGAATCACATCTGCCTCACGGATGGTTGACAAGCGGTGTGCAACAATGAAAGTTGTTCTTCCTTCCATCAGTTTTGCAAATGCCTGCTGAATCTTGATCTCCGTTCTTGTATCAATGGATGATGTTGCTTCATCCAGAATCAACATTGGTGGTCTGCATAACATAACTCTTGCAATACAAAGTAGCTGCTTCTGTCCCTGGGAGAGTCCGCCTCCGTCTTCTGTGATCCATGTATCATATCCTTTTGGCAGACGACGGATATAATTATGGATGTGAGAGGCTTTCGCTGCCTCGACAATCTCTTCTTCCGTTGCATCCGGTCTTCCCATAGCAATATTTTCACGGATTGTACCCGTTTTTAACCAGGTCTCCTGAAGCACCATTCCGTACCCTGCACGCAGACTTTTTCTTGTCATTTCACGAATATCTATGTCTTCTACTTTAATACTTCCTGCATTCACATCATAGAAACGCATCAACAGATTGATCAATGTTGTCTTTCCACACCCGGTCGGTCCGACAATCGCAATACGCTGTCCAGGCTTTACTTCCAGATTAAACTCTTCAATCAAATGTTGCTCCGGCAGATATGAGAATGAAACGTCCTCTATTTTCACATTTCCATCAATACCCGTCAGATGAACTGCATTTTCCGATTCCGGTATCTGTGGTTCTTCATCGATCAAAGTAAATACTCTCTGCGCACATGCAATCGCATTCTGGAATTCCGTCACAACTCCGGAAATTTCATTAAATGGCTTTGTGTACTGATTTGCATAACTCAAGAAACTGGACAATTGTCCTACGCTCATTGCACCGCGTACAACTGCAAATGCCCCTGTAATTCCAACCCCTGTGTAAACCAGACTGTTGACAAATCTTGTCGCCGGATTTGTAATAGATGAGAAAAATGTTGCCCGCAAGGATGCATCCTGCAATCTTTTATTCACTTCATCGAAACGCTCTGTTGCATCTTCTCCGCGTCCAAATGCCTGAACCACTTTCTGATTTCCGATCATTTCATCAATCAAGCCGGTCTGCTCTCCACGTATTTCGGATTGCAGACGGAACATACGAAATGTTTTCTTTGCAATAAAATTTGCTACAACGAATGATACCGGTGTGATAAGAACCACAACAAATGTAATCGATACATTTACGGATAACATAAAACAAAATGTTCCGACAATCGTGGCAATCCCGGTGAAGAGCTGTGTAAATCCCATCAGAAGTCCATCAGAAAACTGATCAACATCCGCGATTACACGGCTTACAACATCTCCGTATGGATGGCCGTCAATATATTTTAGCGGCAACTGCTCTATTTTATGGAACGCTTCATTTCTGATATCCTGAACCATCTGATAGGTCATTTTGTTATTACACACATTCATCAGCACTGTGCCAATGCCGTAATCAGTGTACACACACCAATCTGAATCATCACCTGGATTACTCCCGGGAAATTCACTTCACCTTTTCCGATCACATAGTCAACTGCATGTCCTGTCAGCTTTGGAATATAAAGTGTAAGCGCAACAGATACAGTTGCAAGCAGAATTGAAAATACGAGAAAAATTCTGTATCTTCCAAGTCGGCGGATTACCTTTTTCAATGTTGCTGCCTGACTTTTCTGTTTCTTATCACTATTTATCTTTATTTTATCAGCCATTGACTACCGCCTCCTTTGGAAATTGTGAATAATAGATTTCCTGATAGACCGGACAATCCTTCAGCAGTTCTTCATGTGTTCCGATTCCTGCCATTGCACCATCATCCAACACAATGATCTGGTCTGCATACTGAATAGATGCTGCTCTCTGAGATACGATAAATACGGTCGGCTGGTTTTTCATCTCTTTGATTGACTTGCGAAGTGCCGCATCTGTAGCAAAATCCAGCGCTGATGCACTGTCATCGAGAATCAGGATCTCCGGTTTCCGAACCAGTGCGCGTGCAATTGTCATTCTCTGTTTCTGACCTCCGGAAAGGTTTCTTCCTCCCTGTTCAATCTGAAATTCTAATCCGCCTTGTTTCGTATCAACAAATTCTCTTGCCTGAGAAATGTCCAATGCTTCATACATTTCCTGCTCTGTTGCATCTTCCTTTCCCCAGCGGAGATTGTCCGCAATACTCCCTTTGAAAAGCACTGCTTTCTGAAGAACGACACCGATATGTTCTCTTAGGTTCTCTGTCTGATATTCTTTGATATCACGTCCATTGATCTTCACTGTACCGTCTGTTGCATCATAAAATCTCGGAATCAGATTCACAAGAGACGATTTTCCTGAACCTGTTCCCCCGATGATTCCTATCGTCTGTCCTTTCTCGGCACAGAAATTTATATCAGATAAGGATGTATCTGAAGTTCCTTTATAGGTCAAAGATACATGAGAGAACTCTACGACCGGAATTTTATTTTTCAAATCCCGATCTGCTTCGGAAGAATTGCTCTTCCATCTTACATCTCCCTCATTCATATCTGGTTTCACAGCAAGCACACTCTCCACACGGTTCAGACATGCTGCTGCCTTCGTCACGGAAATAATCAAGTTCGCTAACTTCACAAGTTCAACAAGAATCTGTGACATATAATTAATAAGTGCCACAACCTGTCCCTGGGTCAGATCTCCGATATCAACACGGACTGCACCGACATAGATCAATGCTATGATTGCTCCGTTTACAATAATATATGTCAGCGGATTCATCATTCCAGAAATGCGTCCCACATATTTCTGTGCATCTGTAAGAATTTGATTCGCATTTTCAAACCGCTTCGTCTCATCCTCTTCTTTATTGAATGCACGGATAACTCTTGCTCCTGTCAGATTTTCCCTCGTTGCAAGAAGTACCTGATCAAGATCTGCCTGCACTTTCTTATACATCGGCATCGTCACAAGCATGATTCCAAACACAATAAGTGAAAGAAGCGGAATCGTCACAACAAATACAAGTGCTGCTTTCACATCTACTGTAAATGCCATGATCATTGCACCAAATACAATGAACGGCGAACGCAGGAACAATCGTAAAACAAGATTCACACCTGACTGGATCTGATTGATATCACTTGTCATTCGTGTGATCAATGTAGATGTTCCTAATTGGTCCATTTCCGTAAATGTAAATTTCTGGATATGTTCAAATAATCCATGTCTTATTCCCGTTCCGACTCCTGTTGCTGCCTTCGCTGCAAAATACTGTGCTGTAATGGAACAGACAAGTCCGATGATTCCCAGCGCGATCAGTACAAAACACATTTTCACAATATATGGCTTATCCTGATTTGCAATTCCAACATCAATAATTGCCGCCATTACCAACGGAACAAACAGCTCAAAAGATGCTTCCAGCATCTTGAACAGCGGAGCAAGTATTGATTCTTTCTTATATCCTTTCAGATATGCAAGCAATGTCTTCATAATACCCTCTCTTTCCTTCCTGTTGTTCTAATTGATTTGTTTTAATCTTACTCGATTATTATTTTTTAACTGTTTTTCCAATTGTTATTTTTTTAACTCTTGATAATAATCTATCTCTTATATTATCATAGAATAAAGCATACGAAAAATCTTATTTTTATATAGAAAGCATATATTTTCCATATACTTTTTTTATTCTCACGAATCAATATATATTATTTCGTGCATTGCACCCTATATTCCTACATGATATCAAATATATAATTGGAGGTTTCACATGGATTTAAAACAATTGGAATATTTTGTCACAGTAATAAATGAAGGAACTATTTCCTCAGCCGCGCGAAAATTAAATCTCTCCCAGCCGCCATTAAGTGCACAAATGAAATCTCTTGAACAGGAAATCGGTTCTCAACTCTTTTTCCGCGGACCTCGTCAGATTGAATTAACAGAAGCCGGGCGTATTCTTTATGAGCGTTCCAAGGATATTTTAGATCTTTCTTCACGTACTTTACAGGAACTTTCTGACTATCGTGAAGGAAAATCCGGCGTACTTCGAATTGGTATTGTTTCCTCTGCTCATGATCTGATGGCACAGCGCGCTTTTCGTCCATTTCATGAGCAATTTCCTGAAATTCGTTTTGAATTATATGAAAATGACACTTATCGTGTCATCGAACAACTACAATCCAAAGTTCTGGATCTTGCAATTGTACGTACCCCTTTCCAATCAGATAATTTAACCTGTTACACTTTGGTTAAAGAGCACTTGCTTGCTGTCGGAAATAAAAAATATTTTTCTTCCGATACTTCTTATAATACAAAACATACGCTTTCCACGGATAGAAAAATAGCTACCGCTGAACCCGACCCAAATGTAACAATCTCTCTTAAAGAGTTAGCAGAACATCCCCTGATTGTCTACCATCGCTGGCTTCCTGTTTTAGACCAACATTTTGAAACACTTAAACTGCAGCCAAACTATTTATGTATCAACCATGATTCCCGTACAGGAACTGCATGGGCAAAAGCCGGAATGGGAATTGCAATTCTCCCTGCGTCAGCTGCTGAATCACTCACATCCAAAAATATCATTAAAAAAGTGATCACCGATCCGGTCATCACCTCTGATATCTGTATTCTCCATCATCCTGACGGTTATCTTTCAAAAATCGGAACATCTTTTCTTATGCACATGATGAATTATTTTGGAATTTCTCACTGATTGCTACGCACAAAAAGAGTCTGGCAAATACCAGACTCTCTTAAATCATTCTTATTATAGACTATCTATCCAACCCGATTCTTTCTACCTGTCTTCCGATACGCATTGCTTTGGCATATGCCATGAGACGTTCTTCATTCTTCTTATCGTATCTTCTGTAGTTCTCAATAACAAGTTCAAAGATATCTTTATCAATGTCTTCACGGAAACGAATGCAATCGCACACGCTTCTGTCAATTCCATATACATTGTAAGAACCGTACTTTGTATCAAACACATGCTTCTCATCCTCAAAAGCCTGCTCTGAGAAGTAATGTCTGCTGACTTCAAAATTCATCTTCATCTTGTGACGGTCACTTCTTCTTGTTGCAATCGAAAGGATCTCCGGCTCTTTATCGATCAGACCCATGTAATAACATGCACTGTCTGCGCAGATTACCGCTTTTCTATTTACTCGCGCCACTTCCACTGCTTTATAATCTTCCGGTTTGGAAAACTTTGGCTAATGATCCAATAATGTCCATGTGCTACCTTTTCAAGCTTTCCTTCTGCTGTCAACAGACCAATCTGACGATTTGTAAGTCCTTCCTTCATCAAATCTTCTGTATCAATATAACCTTTGTATTTGTCTGCAATATGTTTCACTTTGTCATAGATAATCTGACGCATAATTCTTTTCCTCGCTTAACTCGTGTATTACTAGAAACTGTAAGAAATGTTTACGGGCTGCTGTGAGCAGCAACACCTGTGATTCTTTTAAGTCTCTCGTATTGTATCATCTATCAAAGCGGTTGACAATAGGTAAGACGCTGATTTTTCAGTCCGATACCTCTATCTCTTTTATTAAAAATTCATTCCCACGAAGCAGATAGGTATTTTCACTTCCACAGTACGGACAGATTTTCCCATGTTCTACCGTTGGATATTCTTTCTGGCATTCCTCACAAAATGTTACTGCTTCTATCTGCTCGATTTTCAGTTCGGCTTCTTCCATAAGCGGTTCTTTCTTCTTCGCCCAATTCCAGCAATCAGTCAGATAATCATGTAGAATTCCTGACACTTCCCCAATCTCCAGTGTCACGGAAGAAACCTTCTCCACATGATTTTTTTCCGCAACCTTCTTTACATCTTTTACAACATAAAAGACAACACCTAATTCGTGCATTTTCCTTCCTCTCAATTTATATTTTTTCAACTATATCCTGAAGCAATCCAATCAACTCTTTTGCGTTCACAGGTTTAAAGATACACTCATTCATACCTGCCAACTCACACTGATGTATACTTTGGGTAGACGCTTGTGCTGTCATTGCCAAAATCGGAATCTCAGCTGCATCTGCCCTTTTGTCTGCCATGGATCGGATCTTTCGTGACGCCTCTTTTCCATCCATCTCCGGCATCATGATATCCATAAGAACAGCATCATATTCTCTCAGACCCGACTGTTTAAATAGTTCCACAGCTTCCTGTCCATTCCATGCCTTTATCACCTGTGCACCAGCTTCTTCCAGATAAAACTCTGCAATCTCCATATTGATCTCATTATCTTCAGCAAGAAGAATATGATATCCTCTGAGTGGTTTATCTTCTTTCAGATCCTGTTTTGTTCCCTGTACACATTCTCCACTCTGACTTTCCTTTTCCGGCTGAACTACTGGAAAACTCAAATAAAAACGAAACTCCGTTCCAACGCCGGGCGTACTGCTCACCTGGATTGTTCCGCCCATCTTTTCGACCAGTCCTTTTACAATTGACATTCCCAGCCCCGTTCCTCTGTACTGCGTTCTTGCATCATTTATTTCCTGTGTAAAAGGCTTAAACAATTCTTCTTTTATATATTCTTTGCTCATCCCTACACCTGTATCCGTAATACGAAATTCGAATGCCGCACACATCCCATCAAAAGAGAGTTCTTTTACATAAGTGTCTATCCTTCCTCCACGCTTATTATATTTGATTGCATTACTGAACAGATTCAGCATAATTCTTCTGATCTGCAGCGTATCTCCGATCAGCGTCGTATGATCCATCTTTTCCCGATGGCTTTCATAGCTGATTTCCATCGCTTCTACCTGTGCACTGACCACAACTTCTACCTGATCTATCAACGCATTCAAATCAAACGTATCATTCTGCAATTCTAAATGTCCTGACTCGATTTTACTCATATCAAGTACATCATTGACCAGTTCACTCAAATGTTGGACAGACAGATCGATTTTATCAACACACTCTTCTATCTTTTCCTGATCTTTATAATTCTTACGAATCATCTGGATCATTCCGAGAACGCCATTGATCGGTGTACGGATATCATGACTCATCCGGTTCATGAATTCTGTCTTCGCACGGCTCTCGAGATCCGCTTTTTCGTATGCAACCTGCAGACGTTCTCTTTCTCTGTCTTCCTGCTCATGGAACTCTGAAATATCCTTGAACAAAATAATTGCACCGATCACCGTACTTGTCTGCTTCGTCTTACTTTCATAAACCATCTCCTGTGACATCAGACTGTCTCCTGCCACCAGCATCTGCTTCCATCACTTTGCTCTACCTGATATTCCACAGTCACCTGCTTTTCGCCTGCTTTAAAACGTTCGATCAGCTGTGCCGGATTTTCTGTGATACGATAATTTTCTCTCGTCTCTTTTGTCACGAACCGCTGATAGGTCTTACAATACGTATCATAAGGACATGGAAGTTTTATGTCTGGAATCTGCCTGTTTCCCCTGTTTTGCCAAAATATCTTTTCTAATAAATTCTGTGTCAGATTAACACTTTGGATTATTTCTGCTGTATCCATCAATGCTTCTATATAGTTTCCGTTTTCCAAAATGGACTGCGTCAGCTGTTCATAGAACTGTGTCAGTTGCTTTTTCTCATTTACGATCAATCTGTCCCTGTCCTGATAAACATCAAACCCAACAAGAAAATGATGCAGATTTCCATTTTCAGCAAAGTCAGGCAGTAAAAGTGTGATCCGGCCACGCAAAACTCTGTCACCATCCTTGTGACAATAAAAATATTCCTCTACCTGATGTTCCTCTGTCAGTGTTTCCCGGATTTCCGACAGCTGAAGTTTCTTCCAAAGTTCCCTGCGTTTCTCTTCCTCCGTCAGCTCCTGTATAATCTGCTCTACTGCACCAGAATAACTACCATCATCTGCAAGAAAAAATTCTGAGCTTGCACGAAGAACAACATACTGATCCACAATCGCATCACAGTACAGACAATCTGTAAAATGAAATCCTTTTTCTTTTACAGATTGTAACAGCCGACTCCTAAGTCTCCGCTTGTCAGCTGCTTCTTTCATCTTCGCCCGATTCTTGTCTACATACATGTTCTTATCCGCATATCGGAACAGGTCTTTCATATTACTTCCCGGAAAATCTGTAGACAATGCATATCCCACTGCATAGCTAAGTGGCATATCCGGATGATTCTTTGAATAACGCTCCGTCTGTTCCCGTATCATCTGCAGACAGTCTTTCACCTGCTCATGATCACCTGCTTTAACACTGCAATAAACTCGTCTCCACCATCTCTTCCGACAAAATATTTCTCCGGAAGTGCTGCCCGCAATTGTTCTGCAAATGATCTGATATATTGATCGCCTCTTTCATGTCCCTGCCGGTCATTAATGATTCTCAGATTATTTAAATCAAACACCATTACCGCTGTTGATTCACTGCCCGTAAGCGGCTCTTCAGATGCCAGAATCTCCTCGCACTTATTCTTATTCGGAAGTCCTGTTGCCTCATCCAGATAAACCTTCTGACGAAGCACACGGTTTTGCGCCGCGTACCGTAATGCCTTGAAAAGCTCATATCCCAACAGACACACAATTCCAATAATATCCACGACAACGATTTTCTCCAGACGGTTTAAGGAAGATGCCAGCTTCTGCGAATAACTTTCCGCAAGCCCTGTTGTCTCATCACAGATTGTAAAAAATGTTTCACTTTTATTTATAATCTGTGTATTCTCATATCCTTCTTCTCGAGCCTTATAGATTTCTTCCTTTAGTTGTTCAAAAAATTGTTCCTGCACTTCCATCTTATCCTGAAATGCTTTATCATCCAGACGGACAAGGTTCAGTTTATCGCTGCCATGACGTAACCCATCAATATACGCATCCACTTCCCTGATCATTTCATCCTGTGGTCTCTGTGCATTTTCCAGTTTGATGATCTGCTGCGTCTTTCCACGCACAAGTCCTGCATAATTCACTACACGAGCCGTCCCTTGCATATCGCTGACCAATATCATAATTCCAAAGAATAATGCAATCAGGATACAGGTAAGAAGCATCATAAATACGCAGAATCCGTGTGATTTCTTTTCTTTTTCCTTCATATCTTTATAACCTTACTTTTACTTATTTAAAGATTATAACAGAATCTCCGTTGTTTTCCCATAACAAAATACATCACCAGAGGATTTTTAAAAATGGTGTAATACTTGCTATCTGTTTTGGAAAATGTGATACTATAAATTATAGTCACACTTAATTTTCGTAACAAACGGAGGGACCCTCTATGATAAACCAGACAAAACAAATATTGGAAGAATCTCTGAAAAAATTAATGCTTCAAAAGCCGCTCGATAAGATAACTATCCGCGATTTAACCGAAGACTGCGGCATCAGCCGTATGGCTTTCTACTATCACTTTAAAGATATTTATGATCTGGTCGAATGGTCCTGCCTGGAAGATGCAACCCACGCTCTTGCCGGCAAAAAAACTTACGACACCTGGTCTGAAGGACTGGTACAGATTTTTGATGCTGTGTATGAAAATAAGCCATTTATATTAAATGCTTACCGCTGCATCAGCCGGGATCAGATTGAAAGTTTCCTTTTTCATCTGACTTCCGATTTACTGATGAATGTTGTAGAGGAAAAAGCAGAAGACACCAGTATTTCTGAAGAAGACCGGCGCTTTATTGCCGATTTTTATAAATACAGCTTTGTCGGTCTTATGCTCGACTGGATCAAACAGGGAATGAAAGACGATTATGTCGATCTGGCACATAAGATCAGTATTACCATCCACGGGAGCCTTACGCATTCAATTGAAAATTTTGCAGCACTTTCAGAAAAAGAGAATTCATAATCTCCATATATAATATTTCCTATAATTATCACTGGAATAAATGTTGAGGACAAAATCCCCCAACTATAACACTTTACAAAAAAGGGCAAATGATAAGTTTTTTATCACTTGCCTCTTTTTGTAAATTGAAAATCTTCAAAAATGTCCATACTATAACTATAACAACTATACTTCATATCTCGTTATTTGTTACTGTTCACACGATGTGCGACCAGCAACGCATCTCGCCATTTTAAATCGCCTTTGGCGATGGGGCGAGACATGAATCCGTTTTTTCAGAAAGGTGGTTTTATTATGTCAAATAAGAAATCTAAACTTGGTGTAATCTCTGCAGTAGCAGCAGGAACAGGAACTGCAATTTATCTCGCACAGAAGGCAAAAAAAGAATCTGGTAATTCAGAATCCGGTAATTCTATTTTTAAGAAGAGTACTGTTGCTGATTCTTCCGTTCCGAATAACTATCGTAACACAGAACGTGGAAAATATGACCGCAACAGCAAAGGTATCTATTATTCCAACGGAAACTACGAAGCATTTGCACATCCGGAGAAACCGGAAGGTGTAGATCAGAAAAATGCTTACATCGTAGGAAGCGGACTTGCCTCTCTGGCAGCGGCATGTTTCCTTGTCCGTGATGCACAGATGCCTGGATGCCAGATCCACATTTTAGAAGCAATGGATCTTGCCGGTGGTGCATGTGATGGAATCTATGATACTTCCCGAGGTTATGTAATGCGCGGTGGACGTGAGATGGAAAATCATTTCGAATGTCTGTGGGATCTCTTCCGCAGCATTCCATCCATCGAGACACCTGGTGTTTCTGTACTTGATGAATATTACTGGCTCAATAAACATGACCCGAACTATTCCCTTTGCCGTGCAACTGTAAATCGTGGCAAAGACGCACATACAGACGGAAAATTCAACCTCAGTCAGAAGGGCTGTATGGAAATCATGAAACTCTTCATGACAAAAGACGAAGATCTCTACGATAAAACCATCGAAGATGTCTTCGACGAAGAAGTATTTGATTCTACTTTCTGGCTCTATTGGAGAACAATGTTTGCATTTGAAATGGCTACAAGTGCTTTGGAAATGAAATTATATTTCCAAAGATTTATCCACCATATTGCCGGACTGCCTGATTTCAGTGCATTGAAATTTACCAAATATAATCAGTATGAATCCCTCATTCTTCCGATGCAGAGATACCTCGAAGATGCCGGTGTGGACTTCCAGTTCAATACAGAAGTCACAAATGTTGTATTCAAATTCGAAGGAGACAAAAAGATTGCATCTGCAATTGAATGTAAAGTAAACGGACAGGAAAGAGGTATCGTCCTGACAGAAAACGACCTCGTATTTGTCACAAACGGAAGCTGTACAGAGGGAACCATTTACGGAGATCAGAACCATGCACCAAACGGGGATGCCGAAGTCCGTACAAGCGGTGTATGGAACCTTTGGAAAAACATTGCCCGTCAGGATCCATCCTTCGGACATCCGGAAAAATTCTGTTCCGACATTTCCAAGACAAACTGGGAATCTGCAACAGTTACAACTCTGGATGACAAGATCATTCCTTATATCACAGACATTTGCAAACGTGACCCTCGCACCGGAAATGTTGTAACCGGCGGTATCGTCAGCTGCCAGGATTCCAGCTGGCTGTTAAGCTGGACGATCAATCGTCAGGGACAGTTCAAAGACCAGGATAAAGATAAGGTATGTGTCTGGGTTTATGGATTATTTACTGATGTGCCTGGTGACTATATCAAGAAGCCTATGAAAGACTGTACCGGAAAAGAAATCACAGCAGAATGGCTCTATCACCTTGGTGTTCCGGAAGATCAGATCATGGATCTGGCAGAAAACAGTGCAATCTGTGTACCGACAATGATGCCTTACATCACAGCATTCTTCATGCCACGTACAAAAGGTGACCGCCCGGATGTTATTCCGGATGGATGTGTCAACTTCGCTTTCCTCGGACAGTTTGCTGAAACTCCAAGAGATACTGTTTTCACAACAGAGTATTCTGTACGTACTGCTATGGAAGCTGTTTATGGACTTCTCAAAGTAGACCGTGGTGTGCCTGAAGTATGGGGAAGTGTTTATGATATCCGCGAGCTTCTCGACAGCTCTGTAAAACTTATGGACGGAAAATCTCCACTTGAGATCCAGCTGCCTGGACCGCTGAACGCACTGAAGAAACCTCTTCTGAAACTCGTAAAAGGAAATGTGATTGAAAAGGTACTGCGTGATCACAATGTACTGAAGGACGGAATGTAAAAAAGAACACTTGTTCTTTTCTCTGAAATATGCTATTCTATTTCTACCTGATCACGTAAGAAGAATGCCTCCCGGCATTCTTCTTACTTAAATGATTTGATACAAGGGTCAAAAGGTCATGCGTTTCTTGCTTGCATGAAAAAGCATGACTTATTGACCCGCAAAACACCGAAAAGTAGCCATTTTTCGTAGAAAAATGAGCGGATTTGAGGTGTTTTAGGATTGCGAGAGCATGAAATGCGAAGCAATCCGTGTATCATAGGGGTCAAAATACCTTTTGACCCCAACATCATGATTTCAGACAGCATATAGGAGAAGCAGCAACACATGGATGGATATCAGTTCGAAGAACAGTGTGCGATCATACTAAAAAGAAAACATTTTTCAAAAATAGAAGTTACTAAAAGTTCTGGGGATCAAGGCGTTGACATCATTGCCTATAAACACAGAAAAAAATATGGGATACAGTGTAAATATTACACGTATCCCGTTGGTAACAAAGCGGTCCAGGAAGCTTATGCCGGTGCGAATTTTTATGACTGTGACAAGGTCATCGTAATGACAAACACAACATTCACCCGTTCCGCGATTGAACTTGCTGAAAAACTGGATGTAGAATTGTGGCCGGATTGCCCGGTCACACCTTTTTACAGTTTATTGTTCAAGATCATGGAATTATTGAACCTGCTTCTTTTCCTTTACGCGATCCTGACACTTTTTTCTGCAAAATATGATTTTATTCATTTGCCGGTTTCACTTGATACGATATCGCTGGTGGCACTCCTGACAGCCTCTGCTTTAGGAATCTTCGGCTGGAAGTATCTCCTTTGTAATCTGATTACCACCGGAGCTTTCCTCTTCCTTGCATTCCATGTTGCGCTTTCACCTGTATCTCTGGCAACAGATTATACATACACACAACTGCTCTCCTTAATTCCTGCAGTTGTATACATGCTTCATGCCGGGTGGCTGAAATTAAAGAAGATGAAAAAATAAAAGCTTATTCAAACCAGATTTCCGGATTCGTAGACGATACACTGGTTACTCCTGCCTTAAGAAGTGCCATTACATCTTCCTTCTCCCGGATCATTCCTCCGGCGATCACAGGTACCGGAAGATCTTTACAGATATTTCCGATCACCTTCGGCATCATTCCCGGAAGAACCTCTACCACATCCGGCTTTGCTGCCGTTACCTGTGTTTTCACATTTTCATAGGCCATAGAATCAATCAAAAATACGCGCAATACCGTGAGCATTCCAAGTTCTTTCGCTCGATGGATAATCGTCGGTTTTGTGGAAATTACACCATCCGCTTCTGTATATTTTTTGATAAAATCTGCAGCAATGTTCTTCGATGCCAGCCCATGGATCAAGTCTAGATGTACTACCGCCAGTTTTCCTGCTGCTTTTACTTTAGAAACAATCTCCGGAATTGTACAGATGTCTCCATATAAAATAAATACAACTTGGCTTTCACTTTTCAGGCAGGCATCTACTCCTTCATCATCTTTTACCGCTGCAATCACAGGGGATACCTCCAACGCATCCAGAAATTTATAATTCATTTCAATTCTCCTTTGTTCCGCCAAGATCAAATGAATGCCAGACACAGAAACTGTGAACAACAGTACTTGTATCTGGCATCTGTTTCATAAATTATACTATATCTCCTTCACAATCGTCTAGTGTACTGCATCCACATTTCCGGCAGCTACGATATTTACACCTGTACCTGCCACATTTTCCAACACAATATCTCCAATGTGAACCGGAGCTTTGATCGTTACGCCGCAAAGTGCTGCGATACAGTCAAAAATCTTATCTTTGGGAATGTCATGCTCTGTCTTCACATTGATCATTGGTACTTTTCCGTCTGCGACACGAACTGTAGTCGTTACAATACGCGTTGGATCAGTTACTTCCTTTCTTGCATACTCCTCTCCACGTGGACACGTATTTCCCGTAACCGATGTAACTTTTCCATCTTCCATTTTTACAACGATCGGACATCCCATCGGGCATCCGATACAGATTAATTCTCTCTCTTTCATTGCTTATGCCTCCTCGATCCGAATCGTAATCTTCTTTGTCTCCGGATATTCTTCCAGTTTGTTTTTCTTTAAAATCACCTGCTCCATCTCACCCGGTGCCATTACCTGACGCTTTTTCTTACTGATCAGCTGATCATCAAAATAAACTGCAATCACTTTGTTCTTATATACATCTCCGACACGGAAACGAACGGTCAGGTTTTCTTCCATTTCTGAAGGTCTTACAAAGGATGGCACTGTATAGCGCACTCCGCCTTCCGGAGAAATCGGAAGCATTACAGCCTGCGCGTCTTTTTCTCCTGCTTTAATATAAGCAGCTGCATTCTTTCCGGCTGCCGTTGCCTCCTGAGATACAAAGTCCACCAAATCGTGTACGTGAAGTACATTTCCACAAGCAAAGATACCTGCCACGCTTGTCTCAAAAGAGTCATTAACGACCGGTCCTGAAGTAACCTGTGAAAGTTCTACTCCTGCGCTTTTTGAAAGTTCATTTTCCGGAAGAAGTCCACAGGATAAGAGTAATGTATCACAAGTATATCTTTCCTCTGTTCCCGGAATCGGCTTGCGGTCCGGTCCGACTTCTGCGATCGTAACTGCTTCCACACGATGCTTTCCTTCTATATCAATCACGGTATGACTCAGTTTCAGCGGAATATCAAAATCATCCAGGCACTGTACAATATTCCTTTTCAATCCACCGGAATAAGGCATCAGCTCCGCAACTACCTTGACCTTCGCCCCTTCGAGCGTCATACGTCTTGCCATGATTAGACCAATATCACCGGATCCAAGGATCACAACTTCTTTTCCCGGCATAAGACCTTCCATATTTACAAGATGCTGCGCTGTTCCGGCAGAATAAATTCCGGCCGGACGATATCCCGGAATATTTAAAGCTCCTCTGGAACGCTCTCTGCATCCCATCGCCAGGATAATTGCCTTTGCCTGAAGAAGCAGAATTCCATCCTCACGGTTTGTAGCTGTTACTACCTTTTCCAGAGAAATATCCATGACCATTGTATTTAATTTATATTCGATACCGCGTTCTTCTACCTGCTCAATAAAACGTGCTGCATACTCCGGTCCTGTCAGTTCTTCCTTAAATGTATGCAGACCGAATCCATTATGAATACACTGCTGCAAAATGCCGCCGAGACTTTTATCTCTTTCTAAAATCAATATATTATCTATCCCGTTATCCTTCGCTGCGACTGCTGCCGCAAGTCCTGCAGGACCACCGCCGATTATGATTAAATCATATGTTTTCATTTTACTTCCTCCAGTTCTTTATTTTCACCTACGATAAATTCTGATCCAACGCCGTTTTTTCCAATCTGATCAACCGGCATTTGGACTTCTTTTTCCAAAATCTCCATAACCTTCGGGGAACAGAATCCTGACTGGCAACGCCCCATCCGGCTCTTGTCCGGCGCTTCACTCCATCCAGAGAGCGTGCACCAAGCGGACGGTGAATTGCATCCAGGATTTCTCCTTCTGTGATCATCTCACAGCGGCAGATAATATTTCCATAAGCCGGGTTTTCTTTGATCAGCTGATTTCTCTCTTCCAGAGAAAGCGTATCCGGATCTAAAATCCCATGTCTCACCGGATTAAAATCAGACTTTTCTTCTGCATTCAAAAGGTCTCTTACAAGTTCTGCAACCGTAACACCGATTGCCGGTGCTGAAGAAAGTCCCGGAGATTCAATGCCTGCTGCATTGATCAGTCCTTTTACATCCGCTGATTCACCAATTACAAAGTCATCTCCATCCTCGTGTGCACGAAGACCTGCAAAAGAAGTAATCACCTGACGAAGCGGAACATTCTTAACGCTATGAGAGCAAACTCTTGCGATCTGATCCAGACCATTCATTGTCGTGTTTACAGCACCTTTATCTTCTACATTTACTGCTGTAGGACCTACAAGCAGATTACCGTGAACTGTCGGTGTGACCAGTACTCCCTTTCCCATTTTCGACGGAAGCTGGAAAATTGTACTCTTCACATAATCTCCAACTGTCTTATCCAAAAGCATGTATTCCCTTTACGGGCTGTGATATGAAGCTTTCTGTCTGAAAGCTGATTATTGATCTCATCAGCATAAACTCCTGCTGCATTAATAATAAGTTTTGTCTCAATTATCTCATCAACACCGTTATCCGTGTGATGAACCTGAACTCTAAATCCTTCTCCTGTCTTTTCCAGTTTTTCAACTTTTGTATTCATGAAAAACCGAACACCGTTCTCGTATGCATTTTCCGCATATCCCATTGTCATATGGAATGGACAAACGATTCCTCCGGTTGGAGCCCACAGTGCACATGTCACATCATCTGCCAGGTTCGGCTCTTTCTCGATCAGAGCCTCTTTGTCTAAAATCTGAAGTCCAGGAACTCCATTTTTCTTACCTCTCTCCATTAAAACCTGAAGTCCTTCCGGATCCTGCTCTTTCGTACATACGACCAAAGAACCGTTTCTCTTAAATGGAATGTCAAGCTCTTCTGCGATTCTGTCCATCATCGCATTTCCCATCACATTTAACTTTGCCTTCATCGTTCCCGGAACTGCATCAAATCCCGCATGGATGATCGCACTGTTTGCCTTGGATGTCTCATTACAGACATCCTCTTCCTTTTCAATCACACACGTATTCAACTTATATCTGGAAATCTCTCTGGCAATCGCACTGCCTGTCACTCCTGCGCCAATAATAACAACATCAAACATATCCATTCCTCTCCTTTATCACACAAAAAAAGCAAGGCAAATAAAACGACTGCCTATCGTTTCATCTACCTTGCTCAAATCTCTGGTATCTAATATTCGTCTTTTCTTTATTCTAGCACATTTTTCAGAAGAATCAATCCCAAATATACTCAGAGTTACCTATGAACATCAGTATAGTTACTGTTCACACGATGGGGCGAGATGCATTCAAGCCAAAACATGCATCCTCCGTGTCAATCAGCGGAGTGATTGACAGGGAGTGAACAGTAACACTGGTTATGTTATTTCAGGTGAACATATAAAAATCATAATTGACATTCAAAAATATGTAGTATATAATCGTTTTGTTCATCGGAGGGTGATTTGTTCGATCAGAAACAATAGCTGGATAAGATGGCAGACTGAAATGTCCGCTTTCTTATTCAGCTTTTTTGTTATCTGCCTGATTCGACTGAATTTTCAACAAAATCAATTATACAAGGAGGAATTTCAGTACATGGAAAAAAACACATCATTTACCGAAGGAAAAATCATGCAGCCGTTACTTCTGTTTGCAGTTCCTGTATTGCTGGCACTCTTTCTACAGGCTATGTACGGTGCAGTAGATTTGCTTATTGTTGGTAAGTTTGCATCTTCTGCTGATGTATCTGCGGTATCTACCGGTTCACAGATCATCCCCACACCGTATCATAATTCACCGGCTTATAAAATGCTTTTTCTCTGCTTTCATGGTCCATCGGCCGATTTCCCAGCAGCCACATGATCTTCGCTGCAACCGCCTCCGGTGTCATATCGTAAGACTCCAGTACATTGCACAGTTTTTTCATTTCATGTCCAACTTCATAAACCGTCATATCACTTCCCTCATGGGCAACCTGCGTGCACAGGACGATCATTTTTTCCGGATATTTCTGACAAAGTTCATAAAACATATCCTTGATACTGGACGGAATCCCACCGACGCCAAAACTCTCCACGATAATCGCATCGTAATGTTCGAAAATTACCGGAAGAAGCACCGGCTGAATACCAGGGATTAATTTTAATAAGAAAACACTATCACTTAACTTCTCATAAAACCGCACCGGTTTTTCATATGGCAGCATCGGCAGATACCGCAGAATCCGGCGATCCTGTATCACAGCCAAATACGGAAAATCAATACTGGAAAACGCGTTATAGCTCTTGGTCCGCACTTTTTTTGCTCGTGTTCCCGCGATCACCTTTCCGTCAAACACGATCTGTACCCCCTGGGAAGCATCGTCACAGGCATAGTAAAAGCTGTCCGAAAGATTTGTTTTGGCATCGGTAATATCCAGATTGATCGGACGCTGTGCACCGGTGATGACAATGGACTTCGGCGAATTCTGAATCATATAGGAAAGTGCAGCCGCCGTATAGGCCATCGTATCGGTGCCATGCGCTATGATAAATCCATCAAATGCATCATAATGTTCCCGTATAACCTTTACCAGCATGCTCCAGTTTTCCGGCACTACATTGGAGCTGTCCAGATTAAAGGGCTGCACGGCTGTAATCTCACAAATCTTCTCCACCTCCGGGATATAAGATATCAATTCTTCCGGCGTGATCTGCGGAGTCAGACCATTTTCTGTTTTTTTCGATGCAATCGTACCACCGGTTGCAACAAATAAGATTTTCTTCATTGTTTTCCACTCCTTATTTCTGTATAATCATCACTATAAACAATTCCCCTGATTAACTGTTATACTCTTTATTTTTCTTGCTTTATTTGCACATAATTCTTATAATAACCATAGGTTACACTTATACTTTACAATATCATAACCAATGGTTATGATCAAGAGGTGATCACAGTGAAATTTCGTCCTGACCGTTTAATTCAATTAAGAACATCTATGAATATCAGCAAAGCCGAGGCGCCCGCCAACTTAATATTTCCGCCATGACCTACGGCCGCTATGAAAAAGGAGAACGCGAACCCTCTTATCCGTCAGTATCTTATATTGCTCAGATTTTTCATTGCAATATTGACTTTTTATATGGAACTTCAGATGTCATGAATTGTGATTATATCGTTATTTCACGTTCCGAATCTCCGGAGTTATATTCTCTGGTAGAAACTCTTCAGCAAAATCACGACATAAAAGACCGGATCCTGGCTTATGCACGAGAACTGAACCGCAAAGAAAAAAGGGGATAAAAAAACAGTTTGTTTTTTATATAAAATATTTCCATTAAAACAAACTGTTCTTTAATTTCCACTAATTTTAATATGATTTTCCTATCATTTATCATTTCTTCTCGCTTAATTTTACCCATCTGTTTTAAAATAGCTCCACTCATTGTTTTGTCTAAATAGGCCGGATTTATTTTTCGTTTTGTATATGCCATATAACTGTCTTTTGTCTCTTCTATTAAAACTGCTGCAAAAAAACTTTCCCAGCTGAAATATTCTCCACTTACTTTTTTCTTCCACAGCATTTCTTATATTTTTTTCCACTGCCACATGGACAGGGATCATTTGGATACACTTTCTTCTCTTTTACAATCGGCTGCTGAATCCCCATTCGTCCCATTCTGTCAGAATTTCATATGTATCTTCATAGTCTATACACTGCTGTACCATGTTCCGTAACGCCTGCGTATATCTTTTTTCATCATAGGGCTGATTTTCTTTCATTACATCATAAATTTCTTCTATTACAATCGCACCTATTTTTTCTTTCGCCTCTCTCGCAGAATATCCTGCATCGATCAGTTTGTCATAAGATTCCTTTGTTACAGGCGGATTATTTTCTCTTAACTGATTATCTACAACTTCAAATATCAGTTTCTTTAATCTTAAGTTTGCCATTTAATCTCCCTCTCCAAAATACTTCATCTTTTACTGTTATTTATACTCGCAATTTTCTTCACAAAAAGGCAGTTACTTTGGTATGCTCTCTGAAAGGCATAATACCCCCGAGGATGTCAAGTCATTGCTACAAACTTTTTGACCTTTTTTCCTTCGATTTTCCCATAAAATCGTTGTTTTGGAACAGAGGACGTTATATTGTTGTCACAAAATCAGTGGGGAGGATGTAACGTCATTGTCATATTATCGCCACTTTCATTGCCGTTATCATCGCCATTGGCAATGGTAATGGCAATGACAATTCAACCTTTATAAAATAAGCTACATAAGCAAAACATTTTACAAAATACTCACCCGGTGGTTCATACCTCTGACAGTGCTCCATCACTCTCTATCATTTTGATCTCTTCAGCTGCATTCAAGACATTCAGCTGATATTCAGCAATCTCTTGTAATATTTTGAATCTTTCTCCTTTTTCTTTTCCTTCACGCAGCATCTGTGCATTATGTGATTCCAGATTGGATAGAACTGTTAATTCATTAATTGTTGCAAAATCTCTGACATTGTTTTTCTTTGCAAGTTCAGGATTTGCCTCTCTCCATGCTTTCGCCGTAAATCCAAATAATGCTACATTTAATATGTCTGCTTCTTCCGCATATGCCAGCCATTGAAGGTTTTCTCTGTAATTCATTTGAGGAAGCAAGTATCTTTTTACAGCATCCGTCTGGATCAGATAATTATTTTTACTTAAAAAACGTTTTGCATCCCATTCCTTTTGTTCAGAATTGTTTTCTTCTTCCTTCAACCGCTGGAATTCTTTAATTAAATACAATTTAAAAACCGGACTGATCGCAGATGCAAATTCAAAGGCAATGTCTTTGTGTGCATATGTGCCACCATATTTTCCACGTTTCACATATAATCCAATGGCATTTGTTTCATTTACCCATTCCGAAACACTAGGTGTAAAAGTCAATAACCCTGCTTGCTTTTTAAAGTGTTCGGATTCGAACACTTTAAATTGGGATTATATATCTGTTCCCATACAGACAAATATTCCAAAGTACCACGATTTCTCAACCAATTTCTTACCACATCTGCTGCCCTGACAGAATCTGATTTAGCCTTAGCAATATCTGTAATGCAAATGTAATCATCTAACTTCTGTTTCGAAATTGAAATATGCACATTTTGTACTTCAATTACTTTATTCTTCATTCACATCTTCCTTTACAATAAGATCATCCATCTTTACTTTATACGCCAGCAAACGTAATACATAATCCGGCATCTTTCTGGTTCCTCGTTCCCACTCTGTTACTGTTCTGTATGGGATTTCAAAATATTTACAAAATTCCTTTCTGTTCATTCCGGTACTTTCTCGTAATTCTTTTATTTTATCTTTTATTTCCATTTTCTCTCCCCTTTTCATTTACACATTGTGTATGTATCGTAACATATTTTTTCATTTATTACAACATCTATCATCTTCATTTTGGTATGCTCTCTGAAAGGCATAATCTCCCATACCCCAACTCCCCATTCGGCCACCTCTCATACCCCGGAATCTGTCTCGCCCCTCTCCGCAAATATGCTTTCACTTTCTCTCCATACAGATACGGATCATTCCCTTTCACAATCCCCCACTCCATCAAAAGTGCCGCGCTTCCTGTAGCAAAGGGCGTTGCAAATGAAGTTCCGGTGAACTCTGCATATCCTCCGCCTGCTGCAGGAGCCATTACCCTCACACCCGGAGCAGCCAGATCAGGTTTGATTGCACTTTCCCCCTCGTATATCTGTGTCGGTCCTCGTCCGGAGAAGTCTGCATAGGAAAAGGTCAATGCATTATACGCTGCCACAGTAATAACAAGCGATGCAGTAGAAGGTATCGTGAGTGTTGTGGAACTGTCCGGTTTTAGAAATGTCGTACCGATATTAAGTGCATTCTGTACCGGAAGCCACATTTGCCACAACTTATCCACAACACGGTCTGGCATCATCTTTATTTTCCACACTCCGGCTGTGACAAATTCATTTCGTGGTAGAAAACTAATATAAATTTCCTGGCGAACACTATATGGTTTTGGCTCTCCATAGTAAACCAGGAGTTCTGTTTCACCAATCTGTAGTCTTTGTGTTCCTTCTTTTTCTTCCAGTCTGCCGGAATGATTTCCGGATGGATCGACAATTGTAATTGCGACTTCATCGACATAGGATTTCCAAATTTGCAGACTGAATGACTTCTCCCTCTGCTGTACTGCAAGTTGAACTTCCGTCATCATTCCTTTTCTATATTCACCTGCCGCATGTCCTGCTGTCGTTCCTTCATTTCCGCTTCCTACACAAATCACATTCTTCCAACGTTCAGATACTGTATTCAAATATCTTTCCAAAAGACTTGTTCCATCATGGGAACCATATGTATTCCCAAAACTGATATTGATCGCCACCGGCTTTTTTAACTCTTCCGCTTTTCTTACGATATAATCCACACCTCGCATCAGCTGGGTAGTTCTTGGGAATCCTGTTTCCCCTGCTCCCCCCATCTTTACAATCAGCAGCCCTGCTTCGGGTGCAGCTCCTCGATATTTTCCATTCTTGCTACCTCTTCCATTTCCAGCCGCAATCCCGGCGACTGCTGTTCCATGTCCACTGGTATCACGGCTTGGTACTATGCGATACCTTTCTTCCCTGACTTCCATGCGTAGTGCTTCATTTATCTGTTCTGAAGTGAACTCTGTTCCGATATGATATCCTTCCGGCGGTTTACCGTTTTGTATCGTCTGATCCCATAAAGCAAGAATTCTTGTCGTTCCATCTGCATTTCTAAAATCAGGATTTTCATAATCAATCCCACTGTCTACAATTCCGATCAATACGCCCTTTCCCAGCAGTGGAAATGACTGTTTTTTCTGCTGATTGTCCTCTCCCCCCTCTTGCCTAATCGAAGAAAAAGAAGACGCAGCCTGTACTTCATCAATACAGGACACACGCCTTCCATTCTCTACTTGAAAATATAAACTTTTTGGTTTTTCTATAAATTCTACTTCAGGAAATGCTGCCAGTTCTTTTATCTGACTTTCTTTTGTTTGGATAATGGCATATCCACCTGTCAGTTCCGTCACATAAACAGCTCGTGTTCTTACTCGCTCTAACGTCTCGGAATACTTCACGATCAATTCCCATTCTTTTTCTTCCGGATCATACCCGATATCCAGACTCTCGCTTTTCTGCCGTTCTTCTTCTGTGATATCTAATGCAAGATTCAATTGATTTTCTATTTTCTGGCTCATGAAGGCTGCAACCTTACCTCATCTCTTATTTCTATGTTTTATGAAGTAATTTAGCAGATTATTCCATTTCCATCTCTAAGACAACCACCTCACAACTTTTCAGATTCAGCCTGTTCTTTGTACAATCTACTGTCTCGTCCTTCTGGTTCGACAACAATACCTTTTTCACATCACCTTTTAACTCAATGCTTGCAACATCCGTTCCAAAATTAGCTGCAACAAGAATACATTTTGCTGCATCTTTTCGATAAAATGCCTGGATGTGATCCATTTCTTCATATTCCGGAATGAATTCTCCATAAGTAAATACATTTTTAAATTCATCTGATTTACGCAATGCAATTAACTTCCGATAGTAATTCAGAACAGAATCCGGATTGTTTTGCTGATCTTCGACATTGATCTCTTTGTAATCAGGATTTATCTTTAACCATGCCGTTCCTTTTGTAAACCCGGCATTCTCCCCACTTGTCCATTGCATTGGTGTTCTCGCATTGTCACGGCTCATCCGATTACAAACTTCCATTGCTTCACGGTCAGATAATCCGGCTTCACGGGCAATCTGATACTGGTCTTTTGTACTGATGTCATCGAATTCGTCAATGCTGTTCCACTTCGCATTTTTCATGCCTATTTCCTGTCCCTGATAAATGAAAGGAATTCCTCTGAGAAGAAGATTGACCGTACCAAGCATCTTCGTTCCCTCCGGTGTCTGGGCATAAGCCGGAAGAAATCTTGACACACCTCTCGGTTCGTCATGATTCTCTATAATATTTGCTTTAAATCCATACTTCTGTGTTTCCATCTGAGACTGGAAGATTGCTTTTCTCCATTTAGAAAATTCCATCTTCGGTGCATCATACCATCCATGTTTTCCATCACTAAGACAATGTGCACTAAAGTCAAATATTGTTGAGAAATGTCCGTTTTCTCCAATAAATTCCGGTAATTCATCCGCTTTCATATTGAAGACCTCTCCCACTGTAAATGCATCGTATTTTTGGAATGTATTTTTCTTTAAGTCTTCCAGAAGTTCTCCAACACCATCTACACTTTCAACCATTTTCCAGCAGCCGGCCATGCCATCTGCCCCGTCCGGTTCAAAATCAGGAAATTTCAGATCTTTCTTGATATTAATGATCGCATCGATTCGAAAACCGGAAAGTCCCTTTTCTAACCACCAGTTGATCATATCATAGAGTTTCTGTCTTAATTTCGGATTCTCCCAGTTCAGATCCGGCTGTTCCTTTGCGAACATATGAAAATAATATTTATCCGTTCCCGGCACCGGTTCCCAGCAGCTTCCGCCAAAATAAGAACGATAATTACTCGGCGGATTTCCATTCTTTCCTTCTCGGAAATAGAAGTAATCCGCATATTCTCCTTCCGGATCCGCTAATGCTTTCTGAAACCATTCATGTTTGTCAGAACAATGATTGATTACCAGATCCATGATAATATGCATGTCTCGCTTTTTCGCTTCCGCCAGCAATTCATCAAATTCTTCCATCGTTCCAAATTCTTCGGCAATTGCATAATAATCTGCAATGTCATAGCCCTGATCTACAAATGGTGATTTATAGATCGGTGATAACCATATAATATCAATTCCAAGCTTTTTTAAATAATCCAGTTTCGATATGATACCTCTCAAATCTCCGATTCCATCTCCATTTGTATCAAGAAAACTCTTCGGATATATCTGATATGCTACCTTATCATGCCACCACTTTTTTTCCATATTATCATCCTCTTTCATATCATTTTATTTGCCACTCACTGATGTAACCGTATTGCCAGTTCCCATCTCCTGTATTATACTGCTATTATATGATTGTATTCGTATGAATTCTTGCATTATTTTTTCATTATATAACACAATACTGCTATTTTAGGAGGAGATCCGAATGAACGTTCCACATTCACTCATATTAGAGCAAAAAGAAAATACAAAACATGGAGAAGTATTCTTTCCGATCCAAAAATATATTACAAAACTTAACTTAAATTCCCCGGTCATTATGACTCACTGGCACGAAGAAGCAGAACTCACTTTGATAACAAAAGGTTCCTGTATTTATCAAATTGATTTAGTCGAGTATGAAGTAAATGAAGGTGATCTGTTATTCATTCCACCACTGCTTTTACATTCGATCCGCCTGAATGGAACTGATAATTTCTGCTCAGAAACCTATGTGTTTCATGTTAACTTTTTAGGGGGAAATACAACAGATATATGCTCCACCCGTTATCTTACACCTATGATAAATCATGAATTGACCTTGCCTTATCATATTTCATCCACACACCCTGCACATCATTCTCTTCATGAATGCTTTATAAAAATGGCTTCACTCTATACGGAACAAACATTTGGATATGAAATTGCCCTGAAATCAGTCCTATTGCAGGCACTGTTTCTCTTACTTCAATATAGCACCACGGAGTCTGCAACTATTTCTGCTTCTTCAGATAAGCTGAAAAATGTACTCGATTATATCGATCTCCACTATGCCAAGCCTCTCACAATTTCCGAACTCGCAGAGCTTTGCTATTTCAGTGAATATCATTTTATGCGTTTTTTCAAAAAGCATATGAACATGACCTGCATCCAATATATTAATAATGTCCGGCTCGAAAAAGCAGTAGAATTATTTGAACATGGAGAAACTTCCATCCTGGAAGTCTCACTCTCCGTTGGCTTTCATAATCTTTCTTATTTTCACAGAGCCTTTAAAGCCAAATATCACATGACACCATTATCTTTTATCAAAAGACTGAATTAGTGTTTTTCTTTAAGAAAAGCAGCGGCCGAAACTTCCGTTTTCAGCCGCTGCTCCTATAAATTCAATCTTCTATTTTTTCTTTCTTCGTCTCTTCTTGATTAACTTTCGAATCAATACTATCAACAGAATAATGATCAGAATAAGAACCAGAACGATACCAACGATCATCACTGAAAACTTATTCGGATTCTTCACGAGATCAATCACATTTCTGCTTTCATCTACAACTTTACGTCCATGTGTCGTCTCATAATACTCCGGCACATTTGAAATGCCGTTGCCATCTGTATCATCAAAAGACTTCATATATCTTGCGATCGCATCCCATGCTTTCAGCTCCTTATCGCCTTCCATGATTGCCTGATCTTCCAGATTCTCGATTGGATTACCATCCTTATCCTTCGGCTCGATCTTCAACAGACCATAAGACATTTCCATTACAGAGCCCAGCATCTGTCCGGTATAAAGATCTGTCACAACTCGGTATAACTGGTCATCCTGGATCTCGATTCGCTCTCCATCTTCTCTTGTCAGATAACAGTCTGTTACTTTATTCAGGATCATTCGATGCGGATTGAATGTGAAATTCAGCCCGCTGCAATATAATCTTGCAGTTGTCATAAAATCGGAAACCGAAGCGTCTACTTCTGCTGCCAGTTTCAATTCTTTACCAGTCAGATAAACATCAATCAGCGGATATCCTGCCAGTCCGTCTTTTCCTATTCCAAGCGAAAATGAATTATATACATCTTCTACAGTGATATTTCCTTTCGTATATGTGTCGCGCACACAGCCGCTTGGAACAACAGCTACATCCACCGGCGTTCCATTATAGTCTTCTGAATGCTCTACAGAATAGATATACGAATCAGACATAATATCTCCAAGATTCAGTTCTTCATGCTTCGTCTCCATTTCTCCGAGACTGTTGAATTCGACATCATTCTCGGCAAGAACTTCATCTCTTGTATATCCGAAATTCGTCAGATAATTAGTATCTACTGTATCCATCAGCGCATCGATCCGCTCTTGTGTCGCCTGATCCGGCTCAATATCTTCAGATACCGGAATCAACTCGTAGGAAGTCATCTCCCAGCGACCATCCTGTTTCTGTGTCATGGAAAGTGATCCAAGATTTCTTGCGTATTCTCCACAGGATACAATGTAGGTATTTCCGTGCTGAATAGGCTCTTTTAACTCGGTATGTGTATGTCCGCTGATGATCAGATCAAGATCCGGTACTTCCTTTGCAAGGATCTCATCTTCTGATTTTTTCTCGTCCTCCCAGGTTCCGCTGTGAGACACACAGGCGATCATATCTACCTTTTCATTCTTCTTAATCTCTTCTACCGTTTTCTTAACTGACTCAACCGGATCTTTAAATAATAATTCACAGGTCGGTGCACATTTCAGGGCATCTACTCCAAACACGCCCACTACGGCGATTTTTACATCACCTTTCTCAACAACCACATAATCCTTTACGCCATAGTTTTCAAATGCTGACTGAATCTGTTTCTGACCTTCACTTAATCCGTTCATTTCCATACTGGCCCAGTCTACATTACACACGACAAGACTCGGTACCGTCTCGCCGGAATTCTTCGCCGCTGTCAGCATGTCTGCCAGTCCCTTGGAACGATAATCATATTCATGATTTCCCAAAGTTGACACATCACATCCGAGATATCCCAGCATCCTAAGTTCCGCTGCTTCGGTATCATAAACTGTCTGGATCAGCGTTCCCATTGAAAAATCACCGCCGTCCAGTATCAGTGTATCCGGATTCTCTTTCTTCTTCTCGTCAATCAGAGTCTTTAGCTTCGCAAATCCACCGACTTCTTTCTGTTCTCCATCTACAATTGTTGAAAAGCTGTTTAAATGAGAGTGTGTATCATGCGTAAACAAAACATCTAACTGTTTGCTTTTTTCTGCCGCTTCTGCCGGAATATTCATTACAAATGGAAGAAGCATTGTAATGATCAGAAAGAGCGCCAGAATCTTTTTTCCTCTTTTCATAAGTTCTTTTCTCCTCTCAAAACTCGTGGTCACTGGGCTGAAAGCCCCGAAACTACGGTATTTATTTCAGCGACTACATATAGTCGCTGTAGTTACTTATATTCTGTCAGTTCCTCATAATCAAGATCTTCAAAATTGATTGCAATAATCTGCTCTTCGTCCACGCCATGCTGTTTTAGATAATCCTGATAAATCTCCAATAGTATTGATTTTCCACATCGTCTCACCTATGATAATGTAAAAAGCAATAATATTCAATAGTTTTTGCATCGCAATGTAAAAACTATATGAATTTTATTGTTTTTTGCATTCTATTAACTTTTATAGATTCTATTATTAGTTCTAAAATTTTATAATTTTATTACTAGACTAAGGCAAATCGATTTTATTTTCTCTTAATTGCATTCCTTTGCATTCAGTGTTAGAATTTATATTATTGCTCTAAGATTTTTTACTGCAAAAATAAACAGGGATAAAAGGATAAAGATACTATGTTTCAGATTTTTGTTGACTCGGCAGCCAATCTGCCGGCTGTAACTGCAAAACAATACGATATTCACGTGATTTCTTTCGTCAATCTTGTTGACGGCAAAGAGATTACCTGTTTTGACCCGGATCTTTCACCAGAGGAAGAACGTCAGAAAGGAACCGAATACTATCAGGCCATGAGCAGGGGCTGTGAAATCAAAACCGGACTGATCAGCACTGCTGCCTTTGAGGAAGCATTTCGAAGCGCACTCGAAGCAGACCAGGATGTATTATATTTCTCACTGAGTAAAAATATCAGTGGTACTTACAATTCCGCAAGATTAGCTTCGGAAGAGCTGTTAGATGAATTCGGAGATAAACACAAGATTCGTCTGGTCGATTCTCTCAATGCCTCACTTGCCCAGGGAATCCTTGCCATCTATGCAAGCGAGATGCGTGCCAAAGGAATGCCTGTGGATGAGGTCGCTGATACTCTGGAATATTATGTTGGAAAAATGAACGGAGTCTTCACTGTCGGGGATTTAAAATATCTTTCTCGCACCGGAAGAATCAAAGGAAGCGTTGCCACCATCGGAAATGTTCTTAAGATCAAACCAATCTTACGTGGAAACAAAGATGGCTATATCGTTTTTTACAAGAACTGTCGCGGACGTAAATCCGCACTGAACGAACTGGTCAATCTGGTCTGTGACAACATTGTAGAGCCAGAAAAGCAGATTCTCGGGATCGCACACGCAGATGCATATGAAGATTCGCTTTACATCATGGACAAGATCCAACAGAAAATCAAAGTGCGTGATTTTATAAATACTTCTTATGATTTCTGTACCGGAAGCCATGTCGGACCGGATACGATTGCACTTTTCTTTATTGGGAAGGACAGGGAACTTTCATAATATATAGATAATAAAAGAGGAACAAGCCCATTGGCAATACACATGCCACCTGCTGTTCCTCTTCATTTATAAATCTGCCCGTTTTTTCAAAAACTTCTGAAATGCCTCATTGCCTAAAATCCAATGTGCAAATCAAGAAAAACAGGAAGAAAATATCCCTGTGGGTGCTTGCATACCGGACACAATGCAGGTGCTTCTTTTCCTTCGTGGATGTGACCGCAATTTGTACAGATCCATTTTTTGGTTCCATCCGTATTTTCGCACATATAAAACGTGTTATTCTCCAGGCTGTCTGCAATCTTACGGAATCTTTGGCTATGTGCTGCTTCTATCTCTGCAATCTGCTGAAATGTTGCTGCTACCTCAAAGAATCCTTCCTGTTTCGCTACATCTGCAAATGCCGGATACACATCCTCCGCCTCTTCCTGCTCATTATGTTCTGACGCACGCAACAGCTGAACCAGAGTCTTCGTCTCATCTACCGGATAACTTCCATCAATAAAGATATTCGTTCCTGATGCTTCTTTTAACAATTCATAGTATCTTCCGCATGTGCCCGCTCCTGATCTGCTGTGTATAGGAAAATGTCTGCAATTGCAGGTTTTCCTTCTTTCCGTGCCTGCTCCGCCGCAAATGTATAACGGTTCCGCGCCTGTCCCTCTCCTGCGAACGCACGCATCAGATTTTGTTTTGTCTTGCTTTCTGAAAATAAAACAGCCATGTCATATACTTCCTTTCTTCAAATCTTCTACTCTTTTCTAAAAGCTAAATTCATCCAAATCAGTATATGTCATGACTGGTTTATTAATTCACCTGTCCCAAATATTCATAGAATTTTTGTAACTGTTCTTATTTAGTTAAATCCGATAAGTCTTCTCGCAACCGTATACGCAAGTGAAGACACTCTTCTTCCTGATCTTCCCGGAAGATTCATCGTCTGTCCAAGAATTCCATAACGGATCTTCATATAAGTCCTATAGTCTTTTTTCTTCAGATAAGCCCACAGTTCTTTCTTCTTCTCGAGGTTCTCTTTCTTCTTAGAGCGAATGCATAAAATAGAAGAAACTGTCATCATGATCGCCAGATAATTCACCATATATTTTCTCAGCTTCTTGCTTCCGATCAGACGCAGCTCATACATAGAAATCATTTTCTTCGTTACGAAAAGCTGCTGGTCGATTCTGTTGATCATCACCTTCTCATTGACTGACTGATCCTCACGTCCGATGAAATATCTGTAAAGATCTACATTCATGTAATAAAGTGTACGCACATGCGGCAACGGATAATATACATAAATATTATCTACATAAAATGTATGCTTCGGTAATTCCAGTTGACAAAGCTTAAGCATCTCTGTACGGTAAATTACAGAATGCATCAAGATATACTGATCCAGACGGAAATGTCCGATATCCTCCCATTTAAAAATCTGATTCTCTGGAAGAACGTTATCGTAACGAATGACTTTCTTATGCGTCATTCCAACCTTCTCATATACATAGTTCGCAATGACCATATCTACTTCAGACTCATCTTTTACAAATCCTTTGATCGTATCAAGGACCTTCAGCAATGCTTCCTCGTCTACCCAGTCATCACTGTCTACAACCTTAAAATACTTTCCTGTCGCATGCTCCAGTCCACAGTTCACTGCATCTCCGTGTCCACCATTTGGCTTCGCGACTGCTTTTACAATCGTCGGATATTTTTCCTGATATCGTTCTGCGATTTCCTGAGTTCCATCTTTTGATCCGTCATTCACTACAATGATCTCAACATCCTCGCCCCCAACAAGAATAGAATTGATTGCCTTTTCCATATATGCCTCTGAGTTATAACATGGAATTGCAAATGAAATATATTTCATGGTTTTTCCTCCATTTTAAAATGCCGCCTACGGCATCGCTTCCTTTTCTTTTACGTTTGACTATCTCATGAACCCGCGCTAACCGCGCTCTACCGCCTGTTACACAGGCTGTTCATTCGATAATGGCGTAAGAAAAGTAAATGCCGCCTTTGGCGTCGCTTCCTTTTCTTTTACGCTCATTATATCATCTTTTCGACTTATTGTTGTAAATTTTCTTTTTTTCAGCTATAGTAATAACGAATCATTAATATATTATTGAGTTCTTAGAATATATTGACAACAAAAATCGACTATCTCAACTTAAACCAAAGGAGAAACTTTATGAAGAAGAATGCAATCGTCGGACAGTCCGGCGGACCAACCGCAGTTATTAATGCCAGCCTTTATGGGGTTGTTTACGAAGCACTGAACCGTGAGGATGTCATTGGAACAATTTATGGAATGATCAACGGAATCGAAGGTTTCCTGAATGAGAATATGATGGATATGAAACCTTTAGAAGTGAACGGTGAGCTTGAACTGATTAAGACAACACCGGGATCTTATCTTGGTTCCTGCCGCTACAAGCTTCCGGAAGACCTGACAGACGCTGTCTATCCGCAGCTCTTTGAAAAATTTGAGAAGTACAATATCGGTTACTTCTTCTACATCGGTGGAAATGATTCCATGGATACAGTAAGCAAGCTTTCCCGCTATGCTGAGACTGTAAACAGCGAGATCCGTTTCATCGGAATCCCTAAGACAATCGACAATGACCTTGTCCTGACAGACCATACACCGGGATTCGGAAGTGCTGCCAAATATGTAGCGTCCACTGTTCGTGAGATTGCGATCGACGCTTCTGTTTATGATAATAAAAAATCCGTTACAATCGTTGAGATCATGGGACGTCATGCCGGATGGCTGGCCGCTGCCAGTGTCCTTGCCCGTAAATTCGAAGGCGACAATCCGGTTCTCATCTATCTTCCGGAAGTTGCATTTGATCAGGAACAGTTCCTTGCAGATGTTCAGAAAGCTTTCGAGCATACTTCCAACCTGGTTGTCTGCATTTCCGAAGGAATTAATGACGGAAACGGTAAGTTTGTCTGCGAGCTTGCAAGTGATGTAGGCGTAGACACCTTCGGACATAAAATGCTGACAGGCTCCGGAAAATATCTGGAAAACCTCGTGAAAGACCGCCTTGGCGTAAAAGTTCGTTCTATCGAGCTCAATGTCAACCAGCGTTGTTCTTCCGCTATGCTCTCTGCGACAGACGAGAAAGAAGCAATTGCTTCCGGTTCTTTCGGTGTGCAGACTGCACTGAAGGGAACAACAGGAATGATGATCGCCTTCCACCGTACAGACGATGCGGATTACCACATTACTTACGCTCCGGAAGATGTAAATCTCATCTGTAATCAGGAGAAAACAGTTCCTTTAGACTGGATCACAGGAAATGGTTCCGATATCGGACAGCAGTTCATTGACTATGCAATGCCTCTCATCCAGGGTTCTGTAAAAGTACCGGAAGAAGGCGGACTGCCGAAATTTGCTTATAGGAAATGTAACTGTTCAGAGCCAAGCAAAATTTCATAAAATAGGTGTAAAATGCTTGCATTTTTAAGACTGTTTTTGAAATTTTATTTGGCGGATACGCCACACCGACGAAATGCGTAGCATTTTGGAGGTTGGCTCTGAACAGTTACTAGATATGAGTGAGAACAAAACAGAGAGAATACGTTTGTAACTTGCGTATCCTCTCTGTTTCATTTTTCAGAGTATTATTCTCCTCAACTATTTTTCAGCACACATTACTCTGCAGCTCGCTCAATCAGCAGATTCTGAACTTCCTCTCTTGTAGGCATTACGCGCAGTGCACCTTTTCTTGTTGTGATCACAGAAGCGGCCGCATTTGCAAATGTCAGCATATCTTTCAGGTTTTCTTCCTTTAAGTCTTCCATTCCATGTTCACAGATATAATGTAATACACAACCGCAGAATGTATCTCCGGCTCCTGTTGTCTCAATTGTATTTTTCTGAAGGAACGGTTTTACCTCTACAATGCTTCCATTATAGTATGCACGGCTTCCTTCTTTTCCCATAGATACAAGAATCAGCGGAATCTGATATCTTTCTCTGATCCAGTTTACACCTGCAGTATAATCCTCTTCACCTGTCAGCCACTGAATCTCATTGTCAGAGATTTTAAGAATCTGGCAATGTCCGAGACCGTATAACACCTGCTCTTTTGCCTCATCCAGTGAATTCCAAAGTGGAGGACGTAAGTTCGGGTCAAAAGAAATAATCGCACCGGACTCTTCCGCAATACGAATGGCTTCTTTTGTTGCTTCGCGCACTCCTTCATGTGTCATAGACAATGTTCCGAAATGGAAGATCTTTGTTTCTTTGATAAGTTCTTCACAAATCTCTTCTTTGTTCAGCATCATATCTGCTCCCGGATTACGATAAAATGAAAAATCTCTGTCTCCGTCCGGATAAGTATGTACCATAGCAAGTGTTGTATGGATTTCTTTATCTGTGCATAATCCGGATGCGTCGATCCCAACTTCTGTAATTGCATCTCTTAACTGCTCTCCGAAAAAGTCTTCACCTACTTTTCCGATAAATGCTGTCTTATGTCCTAACTTTGTCAGCATCGCAAGCACATTACACGGTGCTCCTCCTGGGTTTGCCTCAAAAAGAGGATTTCCCTGATTGCTCTTTCCGTTTTCTGTAAAATCAATCAATAATTCTCCAAGTGCTACTACATCATATTTTTTCATTTTCTTCTCCATTCTGCTGCCAAAGCGACAACATTTTTTCTATTCTCAACAGATTTCTATTTTTTCACACACCATCTGTACTGATACGGATTCATCCATACCGAGTTCATCTCCAGTTTTTCTCCTGTAAATAAATCTTCATATTCACCTTCCAGACAATTCAACCATGCATTCTGTCCATACTCCGAGAAATTAGCCAGACAGATCAGTTCTTCTCTTCCTGCTGTCCTTCTGATTGCGAAGACTGAGGAATTTCCTGTATCCCATGTAGAGATACCGGCAGTCTCTCCAAAGCAATTTTCCTCACGTCTGAATTCTTCCATCTGTTTCAAACCATTCCAGATCGCATACTGTACAGTACCTGGTTTTTTTCTCTTCTCTGCATTCTCCCACTGGAACGGACTTCGATGCAGATATCGACTGTCCGCAGCAGTATCCGGGTTTTTCTTATAATTGTAATCATTGACCTGACCGATCTCATCTCCGGATGAAAGCATCACAAAACCTTCCATGCTCATACATGCCGCATGCATCATCAGCACTCTCTGGATTCCCTGTTTCACCTGCTCAAGATCTCCTTCAAATCCACCTTTTTCGATTCCACACAGACTTGCCGTTGTTCCACAGCTTCTGGCATCTTTGGTCACCGGATCGTAATTATAAAGCTCTCCACGAGCAAAGCTGTACGGATATGTCCCCTCAAAGAAATGATATAAATATTCCTTGTGCTGAATCGGATCTATCTCCAGCTTTTTCTCCTGCTCTTCATCCAGTCCCCAGCCGATATCATCATGACAGCGAAGGTAATTGACAAAATAGCAGTTCTTCGGAAGACTGTGAATCACATCCATCTGATGCTTCAACATTCTTGTGTCTCTTGTAGCCAGTGCTGCCCACAGATTCACCATACTGGAAACACCATATAACATATGGCATTCCGGCTCTTGCTCTGTTCCAAAATAAACCGGAAGTTCTTTTGGCTCCATAACAACCTCGCCTTTTAAGATCACACCCGGACAAACCATTTCAAGGATCATACGCAGCATACGGACGATACTATGAACCTGCGGAAGATTTCTGCAGTTGGTTCCCAACTCCTTCCAAATATACGGAACTGCATCAATACGAAATACTTCCACTCCCATATTAGCCAGATACAGGATATTTCCTATCATTTCATTAAATACTTTCGGATTGTGATAATTCAGATCCCACTGATAAGGATAAAATGTTGTGAGCACATGTCTGTGCATCTCTTCACACCATGTAAAGTTGCCCGGCGCAGTTTCCGGGAACACCTGCGGCATCGTCTTCTCAAACTGATCCGGAATCTCGCGTGTCTCATAGCACTGATAGCGATCCATATATTCCTGTTCGCCTCTCTTGCTCGCATCGCCCACTCATGCGTATCTGCTGTATGATTCATAACAACATCCAGACACAGACTGATTCCGCGTTTTCTCAGCTCTTTTGTCAACTTTTCCAACTCTTCGTTTGTTCCAATTTCAGGATCTACCTGTTTAAAATCCTCTACCGCATAGCCACCGTCATTATATGGATGCGGCATTTTCAAAAGCGGCATCAGATGAAGATAGGTGATCTTCTGCTCAGACAAATAATCCAAATGCTCTATCACACCGTTTAATCCTCCTGCAAATAGCTTCGGATACATCGTTATCCCAAGCATATTTCTGTTTCGATACCAATTCGGTTCTTTTTCTCTTTTATTATCTAACCGTCTAAGTTCAGCAGGTCTGTTCTGATAAGCCTCTTCCAATGACTGCATTAATTCTTCATAACATTGTTCATTATGATACAACTGCATATATTTTTCGTGCAGTTCGTTTTCATGTCTTTTTCTTCTTACTTCTATCATCAATACTATACTCCTATACTACATAAGGGATTCCTTAATCAGGAATCCCCTTATCATTATCCATGCATTTTCAATCTCAATGTATATTTATCATGTAACTTCTATACCAGATCATATTTCACTACATCGATTTTAGCTGCACCATCAGCAAAGAATGAAATTCCGTTTGCTTCCTGTTCTGTAAACATAACAGCAGACATAACCTGCTCGCCATCGTTAATAAATACTTCTGCGCTGAATCTGTCCAAAATCACACGAAGCTTTAACTCATTGGCATCTCCGTTTACCAGACATCTTCTCTGATGAACCAGTGCGCGTTCGGTTCCTGAAAATTTTCTGTCAATTTTCAATACAGACTCATACGGGCGGAAGCTCAATTCTGTATGGAATTTCTCATTCTGTGCAAAACGTAATGCGAATTTCTTATATACATTTTCTTTATCTTCCGGACGTATCACGAGTTCCATGTCGATGGTTCGTCCTTCGACGCGATCTAATGTGATCGTATCATTATCTATTACTACATCGTTGTACTCAACTCTGTTTTTGCGCAGTGCATCGAGTTCTTTGATTGGAGTTTGATAAAGTCTTCCGTTTTTCACAGACAATTCTCTCGGCAGACTCATTTGCGCAAACCATTTTGAGTCATTACAACGATGAGCAAGCGTATCCCAGTTCTGCATCCAGCCGATCATAATTCTGCGGCCATCCGGTGCTTCCACTGTCTGCATTGCATAAAAATCAATTCCATAATCCACAGACTGATTGAACTGCTCTTTTAAGGTATATGTATCCTTGTCCATTTCTCCTATGATACATAAAGTGCCGTTTCCGGTATGATATTCCAAGCCTTCCGGCAACATATCCTGCGGACTTGTCAGGAGAATGTGTTTTCCATCCAGTTCAAAGAAATCCGGACACTCCCACATCTTTCCAAAACGTTTCTTATTTTCTGCAAGGATACTGACAAATTCCCAGTCAAATCCATTTGCACTTCTGTAAAGAAGAATCTGTCCACTTCCGTCTGCCGGTCTGCTTCCGATCACACAATAGAAGTTTCCGTCTTTTCCTTTCCAGATCTTTGGATCACGGAAATCCACTTTACTTGCACCTTCCGGAAGATCCTTTTCTGTCAAGACCGGATTCTTCTCATACTTCACATAATCTCTTCCGTCTCCGACAGCTACCGCCTGTGTCTGTATATCTCTTTTACTTCCATCTTCTAATGTTTCATGATCTACGGCTGTATACATAAGCAATTGTCTGCCATCATCCAACTCGATTGCGCTTCCTGAGAAACAGCCCATCTTATCGTAGTCTTCATCTGGTGCAAGAGCTGCCGGGAGATATTCCCAATGCAATAAGTCTTTACTTACCACATGCCCCCAATGCATACTGTCCCAATGTGTATCGTATGGATTATACTGATAAAATAAATGATATTCTCCCTGATAGTATGAAAATCCATTCGGATCATTCATCCAGCCTACATACGGACTCACATGAAAAGCCGGTCTGTCTTCTGCTTTTATCTGCTTTCCCTGTTCATCTTCATATTTTCTAGCCTTTTCTAACATCTCACTCATGCAAATTCTCCTGTTGTTCGTATCGTTATTTTTCTTCACTCAATGACTTCTGATACTCATCAAAGTACTTCTGTTTAATTGAAAGATAATCTGAAAGCCCATACTGTTCCATTTTCTTTAGATAGGAATCCCACTCTTTTTCAATTCCTCCATTCAGGATCCAGTCTGCTTTCTTCTGTTCTGCATATTTTTTTATATCTGTATCGTACTGAGATACTTTATTCGTATCATCAATGCTCATAAAGACATTTGGATAAACATATTTACTGTTCATATCCTGTAAATAAGTTTCATGCATATTATCCAAACGCCATTTTGCATCTTCCGGCTGTGTTACATATACATCATAGTATTCATTTAAAACTGCAAGAGGGCCATTTACCGATTGTGCCTCACGCACTTCTACCGGAGACTGTGTTCCAAGATCCATATGCTTTAGCATTTCTCCACCATCTTTGTTTGTGGACAGTTCAAAAATGTTAAAGGAGTCCTTTTCTCCATAAGTTCCCCAGTTATTCTGTGGTGATTGAAGTGGTGCATACATCTGGTCAATCCATGCAGCAGCAAGTGCTGTATTCCGACAACTTGACGTAAGAACACATCTTCCACGGTCAAATCCACTTGTTTCACTGTTGTTCTGTCTCGTGATATTTCTCATACCATTCGGTCCTGTCAGCGCCGGTAGCATCACATAATCTTCATTGTTATCAATATTTGCAATGTCCCATGTAAAACAAAGACCGTATCGATGGTTCTTACCTTTTGCTACATAGGTGGACCACTCTTGTGTAAATGCTTCTGGGTCAACTAAATCCTCTGTCACAAGTTTATGTAACCATTCAATTCCTTCTTTATAACCTTCCTGAACAGTTGTGTAAATAACTTTTCCTTCATCCGTTACAGCGAAATGATCTCCCGTATCTCCATAACCTTTTCCAAATCCATTGATTAAAATTGCCGGATCTTGGTCTCCGTTATTGATAATAAATGACATTGGAATCACATCACCTTCGATTGAAAATTCTTTTTCAAGTTCATCTGCATGATCACGGAATTGAATCAATACCTGTTCCAATTCATCTGTTGTTGTCGGAATCTCAAGTCCTAGATAATCCAGCCATTTTTTGTTAATATATGGAACATCTCCGATTGCCTGAATGGCTTCTTTCCCGGCTCCAAGCTGTTCAATCCAAGGGAATGAATAAATATGTCCATCTGGTGCTGTACACATTGTCCTATATTCTGGATATTTTTCAAATACTGCCTGTAAATTCGGCATATATTTATCTATCAGATTTTCTAATGGAATAATGATACCCTGCTTTGCATAACGCAATAGATCATAATCACTCATTCCTGCATTAAATAATCCGTCCGGTAGATTTCCAAATTGAGCAAGTGCCAGATTTTTCTTATCAGAAAACTGATCCGATACAAAACAAGTCCAATCAATATGAACATTCGTCTGCTCTTCCATTCTCTGAAAGATTACTCGTTCATTTGGCTCCTGTGTTGATGTAGCCGGTGCACTTGTAATAAAGGAAAGTTCTGCAGTTTCCTTCAATGGAAACTGCACTTCCGTTGCAGGTGTATCCGGGTTGATTTCAGCTTCAAGCTGCTGCTCTTTTCCACAACCTGTAACTCCCACCAGCATCGTCAGAGATAGTACAATTGCAAGTAATGCATTTACTTTTCTTTTCTTCATATCTGTATCATTCCTTTCTTATTAGCCTTTTACCGATCCAACCATAATTCCTTTGTCAAAGTACTTCTGGAAGATGGGTACATTACTAACAGTGGTAAACTTGATACTACAATGGTTGCATATTTGAGCTATTCTGCTATTTTTGCCATTTCCGCTGTGCTCTGAATATCGGCAATCATGCCTGGCTGTGGTGTATTCTGTACTAAGATAGAACGGAGTACTAACTGTAATGGCTGCAAATTCGCATCATTCAAATAAATCATTGCGTCGAAATAACTGTTCCACATTCCAACGAAAGACCAAAGCGCCAGTACTGCAATGATTGGCTTACATACCGGAATCATAATTTTAAAGAAATGTTGAATTTCATTCGCTCCATCAATCGCAGATGCTTCTCTTAATTCTGTTGGAATTGACTGATAATAAGTTCTTGCAAGAATCATATTCCATACATTAAATGCTCCTGGAATCAGGATTGCCCACACTGTATTAACCATATGCAGTTGATTGATCAAAATGAATGTAGGAATCATTCCACCGCCAAAAAACATAGTAATTAAGAAGATAATATTAAAAATCTTTCTTCCTACAAATTCTTTTTTGGACAGTGGATACGCTGCCAACAATGTCACAAAAACAGAAATAACTGTAAATGCAAGTGAATACAGGAAGGAATTTAAAAAGCCACGCCAGATCATTTCATTCTCTAATACTCTTCGATATGCATCTAATGTCCAGTCCTTAATATTAAAACTCAATCCCTGGTTATTCAAAACAGTTGGATCCATAAAGGATGCAAGTACTACATAGATAATCGGTATTGCTATAGAAAGGACGAATAAACCAAGAATGGTTAAATCCGATTTCCCAAGGTATACACTTTTGTTCTGTCCTTGAATATTTTTTCTTCCTTTTTTTCTCCATCTCTTCTCCCTCTTTTCTATAATCCTTCTCCGTCATTCAGTTTCTTAACAACACAGTTTACAAAGATCAACAAGATAACATTTACAACCGAGTTGAAGAGACCTACCGCTGTCGAATATCCATAATCTCCGTTCAGAAGTCCAATACGATATACATATGTAGACAGGATTTCTGATGCCGGCAAGTTCATGTCTGTCTGTAAAGCATATGCTTTTTCAAAACCTATACTCATAATATTTCCGGCCTGTAAAATAAACTGAATTACAATAATATTTTTAATTGCCGGCAACTCTACATACCAAATCTGCTGCAGAAGATTTGCTCCATCCATGGTCGCTGCTTCTTCCAGCTCCTTGCTTGCATTTGCCAATGCTGCTGTATACATGATAGATGACCATCCTGCTGCTTGCCAGATTCCGCTTGCAATATAAATTGTTCGGAATGCAGAAGGCATTGTCATCCAGTTTGTGCTAATTCCGAGCACTTTGTTCAGAGGTCCTACAGGTGATAAAAGCATACGAACCATACCGCAAAGTACGATGACTGAAATAAAATTCGGCATATAGATCAAAAGCTGAACTTTCTTTTTAATCCCTGTCTTACGGATGCGATTTAGAAGCAATGCAAGAATAATCGGAACCGGGAATCCCCACAACAGTCCATAGATACTCAATTTTAATGTATTCATCAGATAATTCATAAAATCCGGTGAAGATAAAAATCGCCTAAAATACTCAAGTCCTACCCAGGGACTACCAAGAACTCCTTTTATTACATTGTAGTCTTCAAAAGCTATCAGGAGACCACCCATTGGGAGATACTTAAAAATAATTGTCAGTAAGCCCTGGCATTAGGAAGAAAAGATATAACTGCCAGTTTTTCTTCATATAAGTCATCTTTTCTCTCCACGTTCGTTTGCTCACGGACTTTGCTTGATTTTGCATTCTTTTCATGCACTTCTTCCTCCATTCCTTTAACTCTATGGAAAACCGGTTACGTAACCGGTTACTTTATGGTTTGATATTACTATATTCTTCTCTTTCTGTCAACACTTTTGCGCGATAAAATAACCGGTTACGTAACTGGTTATTTAAGTGTTGCGTTTTTCCATGAAAATTGCTATACTAAAAAATATTATGAACCATCAGCCATCATATTGAAGGAGATTCAACTTTTATGAGTAAAAAACAGGTAACTTTTGCAGATATTGCGGAATACACCAATTTTTCAAAAACTACAATATCAAGATATTTCAATCACCCGGATTCACTGACGGTTGAAAACCAGGAAAAGATTTCACAGGCTCTTGATACACTTGGATATAAAAAGAATAAGCTGGCAAAGGTTCTGGCAAATGGAAAAAGTGAATTTATCGGAATCATTGTTCCAAACCTTTACCTGCACTATTATTCTGAGATGCTGACACAATTCCTTTCCAGTTACAGTGATTATCACTATAAATTTCTTGTTTTCGCCAGTGAACATGGCGCTGAAGAAGAACAACAGTACATTGAAGAACTTCTGTCTTATCAGATTGAAGGACTGATTGTTTTAAGTCACACTCTTCCATCTGAGAAACTTGCTTCCTATCAGATTCCTGTCATCGCAATTGAACGCGAAGCAGAATATATCAGCAGTGTCAATACTGATAACTATATGGGTGCACTTCAAGCTACTTCCCTGTTGATTCGGGATAAATGTGACATATTAATTCATATAAATGTCAATGTGAATAAATCCATCCCGGCTTATGACCGAATCCGAGCCTTTCAGGCTACTTGCGAAGAATATCATATTCCATATGATATAGATCTTAGTGTAGAAGGTGATTCTTATCATGAGATTTTAAACGTAATCCGAGAGATTTTCAATAAAATAGAAGCAAAATATCCCAATCAAAAAAAAGGTATCTTTCTCGCGAATGATACCTATGCAAATATGTTTCTTAATTTAATTTTCCAAAAATATGGAACATTTCCTTCTACTTATGAGATCGTTGGATTTGACAACTCTCCGATTGCCAGCGAGGCAATCCTTCCAATCACAACCATCGGCCAGCAGATTGATGTGATTGCAAAGACTGCCATGGATCTTCTTGTCCAACAGATGGAAGAGCAGAAAAAGCGTGTTCCCAAACCATTAGGTGAACCTATTCATAAACAAATTGCCCCTGTATTAATTCGCCGTAATACAACAAAATAATTTATTTTTCATGATTGAGAACGTTGTCTCCAGCGCCAGGACCTGATTGCCGGTTCCGGCGCTGTCTTCTGATATCTGCAGATACTGAGCAGTAATCCGAGCAGGATATAAGATGTCAGCATACCTGATCTTCCTGTTCCAAAGAACGGACAGTAGATTCCCATATTACCGACTCCTCCCAGATTTTCTAATATAAAAACTACGGTCTGAATCAGGAACAATGCTGTGCATCCTATTCCCATCACCATACCAAGCTGGTTCTTCTGGTTTAAAGAAATCTTAGCAAACCGAAGAACGAGCACTACCAGACAGAGCACCAACAACATGCCTGCCAGTATTCCATAAGCAGCTACCACACTGGCAAGCAGATGGACACTTCCGTCTACAGATGTCAGAAGTTCTTTAAACTGCGGATTGCCATGAAATGCTGAGCTTCCGGAAAGCATTTCCCGAATTATATTGACGCTTGGGAAATCTGCTGCATGATCACCGATCGATAAAATAGCCGCTATATGCTCTTTCTGGTAAGCCCTGCCAAAACACCAGAGGCCTCCTGCAAGCAGCACCGGTATCAGAACGACTACTGCTCCGATTCCCGTAAGTACTGCTTTTTTACAAACCTGAAACCAGCCTTTGTGAACAGCCACCGCCAAAACCACACAATAAACCACTTCCAGTATCATTGCCCCAATCAGACTCTGACTTCTTATGATCAGAAAATAAGACGGAATGATCATCCAGAGGATTGCCTTTAAAATTCCTCGGTATCCCTGACCTCTGTAACTATATAATACAGCTGCAAACAACGGAATTGTCAGCCAGAGTAAGTCAATCAGATTCAATACAATATTTCCGAAAGGCATTCTAATATATCTTGTTAATCCATTCACTTTCGCACCGGTGACCTGCAGTCCAACTAAAAGTAAAACTTGGTATGCGATCAAGCTTGGTTTTGCATAAACCGCAATCCTCGTATAATCCATATAGCAAATACCAATCATCAGCACAAGTCCAAGCAAAAGTGCCGGCAGTTCCAGCGACGTATGCCAACTGGATGACATTCCTGTCCAGAACAATTCTTCTGTTTTTCCTGCACTCTGCTCAATACCTAAAGCAGTCTGATACATAACACTTCGTAAAAGATAGCCCGCAAGACTTAGTCCAATGATCAGCGCAATCATTCCCCACGCCATTGTCGGCCGGTGGATTCTATCCATCTCAAGCCCGACTTCTACCGGATCACCCATTTCTCGAACCGCAGCTTCTTCTGCTTCTGTCTGACTCATTCCTTCACTTAGGAATTCCTCTTTCTGATCCTCAATATGATCATTGATCTCCTGTTCTATCGTTCCTCTTGCCATCTTACAGCGAATCTGTTCTGTTAATGTATGCAAATACTCCTCTCGTCTCATCAAACATCACCCTTTCTAACAAACTGCTGCATTCAGCACATTTACTACAGCCGATGAATAAATTTTCCACTCTTCTTTCTTCTCTTCTAAAACTTTCCTCCCGGTTTTCGTAATACTGTAATACTTACGAACCTTACCACCGACCTCTTTCTCATAAACTGTCAGATATTTCTTATCTTCCATTCCATGAAGCAATGGATATAATGTGCCTGCTTTTAATTCAAACACATTCTGGGACTTTTCTCTTAAGGTCTCGATCATCTCATAACCATACATATCCTTTTCAGATAAAAGCTTTAATAATAACATTGTTGTACTTCCTGATACCAGACTTCTGTCAACTGCCATAACAATTCCTGCCACTCAAAATGTGATTAAATATACTCACACCGAGATAATGTAGACCCTCACGAGTTCTACTTACTGCTTTATCGTGTATGCTTTGGATTGATCGAAATCATATCTACTCACAAGTTCTTGTACACTCCACAGTCGTAAATTCCCGAAATAGCCTTCGGTACATACCTACGTTTGCGTTTATTTATGCAACTTCGTAAGTCATAGCATCTCTCAAATTAAGTGCAGCATTGAAATCTCTGTCTTCGATATAACCACAATCACATTTGAAAATTCTATCTGAAAGCTTTAAATCTTTCCTGATATTTTTGCAGCAATGGCAGGTTTTAGAAGATGGATACCATCTGTCTGCTACACGAAGTTCAATTCCATTTTCGTTGCATTTAGCTTGAAGTTTTATTCTAAACTCATAAAACTTCTGTGACGCAACTGCTTTTGAAAGATGTCTGTTTTTCATCATGCCTTTTACATTTAAATCTTCAATCGTAATGTAGGATGGTTTGGTTTTCACTATCTCTGCGATTGTTTTGTTAATGTAGTCGGTGCGGATATTATCTATCCTATGATGAAGTTTCTGTACCTTGAGCTTTTGTTTTTGTATATTCGCTCTTTGAGTGGACTCTCCTTTCTGTGAATTTTCATATTTTCGAGAAAGACTTCTCTGTTCTCGAATAAGTTGTTTTTCAAGTTTCTTTAATTTTGCTGATTTGTTAATGTTCTTATAAGTTTTGCCATTAGAAACAGTGGCAAAATCCTTTAATCCAAGGTCAATGCCAATTCCTTCATTGGAATTATCAGCTGTCTTGTTATCTGGCAGTTCTACAAGAACTGAAACATAATATCTGTCAGCTTTTATTGAAACTGTACCGCTTTTGATTACATATCCTTCTTTTGTTGTTGGAATATATCCTTTCTCTTTGATGCGAACCCAACCCAAAGTTGGAATCTTAAGTCTATGCCTTTCACACACGCAATCCTTTGGATTATTTCTAACGAAATACATTTTTACATCTGATTTACCTTTCTTTTTAAATTTAGGAAAATCACTCTGATGTTTAAAAAATCTTGTAAAAGCAGTACATCCGTCTTCGATGGATCTTTTCACGGCTTTTGAATACACTTCCTTAATCCATGCTTTATCAGGATTATTTGGAATGTATTCATTGTTAAGCCATACACTGAAGCTCTTACCAGTCATAAACTTTTCACCTTTATCATACAAGGTTTTGTTGTGACAAAGGTAGAAGTTATAGACATATCGGCAAGTGCCTATCGTCTTGTGAATCCTGATTTTCTGCTCCGGTGTGGGATTGATTTCCGTCTTGAAGCTCTTTAACAATTTCTTCATCCCTCTCTATTTGTTTTTTATACTTACGGAGTCCATACAACCTGCAGGAGAACACATGAAGAATAGAAACAATATCCTGCACGAGTTCTTCTTGTGGTGATAGTTCTTCATTGTTTACTATCACTATGGTCGTATTAAACTTCATGCAGAATTTTTCAAACCAATCATAGCCAAATCTGATAAATCTATCTTTGTGCGTTATGATTATGGTTTTGATTTTTTGTTCCATTACTTCATCCAATAATTTATTCCACTTCTTACGATTGTAATTCAGACCACTTCCATATTCTTCAATACATTGGTCTACAATAATGCCTCTGGCATTACAGAATTGACGTAAAAACGATACTTGATTCTGTAAATCATCCTTTTGATTCTTTGTAGAAACTCTTGCATAAATAACTACTTGGCGTATATCATTTTGGGTTTTTATGCCTTTAAATTGAAGATATTGGTCGTAAGTATAATAACGCCTATCAGTTGGAGTCCGATTTGCTTCTAGAATTCCTTCCCTGTCCCAACGCTGTAATGTTTTCACAGAAACACCTATTAATTCAGCAAAATCTTTTGGTTTATAATTCGTGATATTTGACGTGTTCATAATAATACCTCCATAGGTACATTTAAACACATTTAACCATATTAAGCAATATATTTAGTTACTTATAAATTCCTCCTTCTGATTTTACGTTAACCGCACACTTCTTAACATTCTCCTTGCGAAATGAAACTCATCTTGCAGTAAATATATCGGTTATCTATATATCTTAGTTTGATTATATATCGATTATCTATATATGTCAATAAAAGCTTCCAACATTCTTTGCATTTTTTGTTTTTTGAATACAAAAACTATACTCTATGTGAAAAATATGTTATAATTTGTGTACACATTATGCAGTATAAATACATACTAGCCATACAATTCAAGTTGTTGAACTAATTTAGGAGGAGAACTATGACTGATTCTGTTACAAATAAGATCATTTTAAGTGCCGACAGTACCTGTGACCTGGATCAGGAACTAAAAGAACGTTATCATGTACACTATTTTCCACTCCACATCATTCTGGATGGAAAAGATTATAAGGACGGCATTGACATTACACCGGAAGAAATTTATCAGAAATATTACGATGAAAAAATCCTTCCAAAAACAGCCGCCGTCAATGTTGCGGAATATATTGAACATTTTAAACCATGGGTCGATGAAGGCTATGAAGTGATCCATATCAATCTTGGCAGCTCACTTTCCAGTGCTCATCAAAACTGCTGTATTGCTGCTGAAGAGCTCGGGCATGTTCATGTGATTGACAGTTGTTCTCTCTCCACCGGAACCGGACTTCTTGTAACAGATGCCGGTCGGATGATCGAGCAGGGAATGAAAGCGGCAGATATTGCCAAAGCCCTTCGTGAACGCGCAAAGCATTGCCATGCCAGCTTTATCCTGGATACATTAACATTTCTCCATGCAGGTGGACGCTGTTCTACCCTCGCTGCTCTCGGAGCAAATGTTTTGAAATTAAAGCCGTGTATCGAAGTCAGCACAGCAGATGGCAGTATGAATGTAGGAAAGAAATATAGAGGAACGCTTGATAAAGTTCTTGTGAAATATGTAAAAGACAAACTTGCTGCTTATCCGGATATCGATCCATCTCTGATCTTTATCACGCACTCAGGAATCGCCCCTGAATACATTGAACTTGTTAAGAATACGCTTGAAGAAACCATGCATTTTGATGAAATCCATATAACGAAAGCAAGCTGTACGATTTCCAGCCATTGTGGACCAAATACGCTTGGAATTTTATTTGAAACCTACTAAGGAGGAGACGCCTATGACGAATACAAAACCAGTTTTTCATGGAAGTGATATTGAGAAAATCAGTGAGTATTATCATATCGACCAAAACAGTATTACAAACTTTGCCGGAAATGTAAATCCACTTGGACTTTCCCCTTCTGTTAAGGAAGCTGTTGCGGCTCATGTGGATCTCTTTTCTTCTTATCCTGACCGAGATTATAAATCGCTTCGCAACACAATCGCTGAGTACTGCGATGTTCCTGCTGATTTTATTCTGCCGGGCAACGGTTCAAGCGAACTGATTTCACTTTTGATTGAAACAAGAGCACCGAAACGCACTCTGATTCTTGGTCCAACCTATTCTGAATACTCCAGAGAACTTTCTTTCTCCGGAAGTACACAGGACTATTATCATCTTCAGGAAGCGGAAGATTTTGAATTAGATGTAGAAGATCTTTGCCGGACTTTGTTAAATGGATATGATTTTCTGATTCTCTGCAATCCGAACAATCCGACTTCTTCTGCCATCTTAAAAGATGAAATGCGTGCATTGCTTTCCTTCTGTGCAAACCGCGATATCTTTGTCATGATTGATGAAACGTATGTAGAATTTGCACCTTCCGTTCAGGAAGTAACCGCTGTTCCATACACGAAAGAATTCTCTAATCTCATGGTACTGCGCGGTGTATCAAAATTCTATGCAGCTCCGGGAATGCGTTTTGGATACGGCATTACCGGAAATAAAGAATTCTTATCTCAGATGAAAGAAAAGCAGATTCCATGGTCCTTAAACAGCCTTGGAGCATATGCCGGCGAGCAGATGTTCAAAGACACTTCCTACATCCGTCAGACACGCTCATTAATCCTGGCGGAACGTGATCGGATGTTTCTTGAATTAAAAAAGATGTCTTCTTTCAAGGTTTATTTTCCATATGGGAACTTTATCCTTGTGAAGATTTTAAAGCCAGAAGTAACTTCTTTCGATGTATTCGAAGCTTGTATAAAAGAAGGACTTATGATCCGCGACTGCTCTTCTTTCCAATGTCTGGATGGCGAATTCATCCGCTTCTGCATTATGAAACCAGAAGACAATAATCGGCTCTTAAAAGTATTGAGAACAATTTAATGATACCAGGGTCAAACGGTCTGAAACCACCGGTGCTTGCACAAAGGTCTTTCTTAAAAAACGGGAGAATCTGATCCAACGATTCTCCCGCTTTTCTTCTTATTCTTTCTTTTGGTTTTGTACTTCCTTGCTTTTTCTATGATTCTACAGCTGTTTTCTAACAACAAGATAATCATCTCCATTCCGATAATATGGACATTGATAGTGCTGATTTGTCATCAAACGAATGTAATCATCCTCATCCATATTCTTATCACAGAGATAACACTCATACTCCTCATCATAAATATAATAAGTGCATGTTTCACAGCTGGTTCTTGACTCTTTACTCAATTTTCTCTCTCCATTTCCCGCCCGTTGCAAGGGCCTGTAGCATTGCATTCTGTTGCTGTTCGTTCTATGTGCAGCTGGCAACTCTTTTCTTAGTATCATACCATGCTTTCATAGATTGCGTCCACTTTTCTGTCTAAAGCAATTTACATTTCACTTTATATTCGCATTTAATAGCCTGTATCTTTTGTGTTTTATTTATTATTTTCTGTATATTTCAATTATTTTTAATATTTTTCTGATTTCCTATTGACAAATGCCAATCTGTGAGTTAATATAGAATCAACAAAAGGAAACGAAATAAAAAAACAAAAAAGGAGGACAAACCACCAGACACTTAATCCTTTCATTAAAATTAATTTTAAAGAAACAGAGGTATAGTCCAATGGAAGGTAGATTAAATCCTTAAAAATCTAAAGAAAGAGGTACAGACCACCAGAAAGAGTAATTTAAAAAACGGAAACGATATTTAAAGAAAGAGAGGTAGAATCCAATGGGATAGTTCATTAAATCATCAAACAAATAAATTGAAAGAGGTAAATTCCAATGGGACGATAAGTTAAAATCCAAAATAGATAAAAGAAGAATCGAAAGAAGGATATTCCAATGGGATAATTAAATGAAATAAAATATAAAATCACTATTTGAGATAATAGTTTCAGATAGATATCAAGTAAATAAGGAGGAATATTCCAATGGATGGAATAATTAAGTGAAGATCCACTGTATAGCGTAGGTGCATACGGTGGATTTTCTTTTGTCTCTTTTTCGTGGATATCCCGGATAATCAAATGGGATAACAAAAAGGGGCAAAGCTTTTTATGCTTCCACCCCATCACTTAAAAATGTTTAAATTCTTAATACATAGTCTTTTTATTATCTCTTCACAAAGTACTCTTCATACCATACAAGGAACGTATAGATTGTCCATACTTTTCTCCAGTTATCAGAATTTCCTCCAACATATTCATCAAAAATCGCATTGATTGCATCCACATCAAAGAATTTCTCTGCAATATCACTGTGGAAGAGACGCTGTACGTCCTGATTATATCTCTCATCAGCCATCCAGATACGGATTGGTACGATAAATCCCAACTTCTTACGGAATGCAATTTCTTCCGGAAGAACTTTCGCAGCTGCTGTACGGAATGCCACTTTATTCTGCTCTTCATTTACTTTAAAGCGAGACGGCATACGAGATGCGATATCAAAAATTCTTCTATCTGTCAACGGCATACGGATCTCAAGTCCGGCTGCTGTACTCATCTTATCAACATTCAGGTAAATATCACCTTCCAGCCAGATCTGAATATCTACATCAGACATCTTTGTCAACGGATCAAGACCTTCTGTCTCCTCGTAGATTCCTCGTGCAAGTTCGATTGGCAGTACGTCTGGATCGTATTTCTTAAGAATCTTCTGCTTCTCGTCTTCTTTCATGATATTGGTATTTCCAACATAGAAATTCTTCAGATTCTCACCATAACGTTCGGCATTTCTGTACATGTTATAACCACCGAAGAATTCGTCAGAACCCTCTCCGGAATAACAGATTTTTGTATGTTCTGCTGTCGCATTACATCCAAGTGTAAATACAATCGCCGATGCATCTCCAAGTGGCTGCTCCATATTGTACATAACATAAGGTACAATATCAAAGAACTGCTCCGGAGTAATGATACTTCTGGAGAATTTTCTTCCAAGAAGCTGTGCTGTCTTCTCTGCAAGAACAGATTCATCAAATCTCTCTTCCTCATATCCACAACAGTCTGCCTGTTCTGCATCAGACATTGCAAGTACATAGGAAGAATCTACACCACCTGACAGGAATGACTCCACTCTCTCATCTGCGGTCTTCACTTCCGGCATGATTTCTTTCAGAGTATTATGAATCTCATCTGCCCAGTCTTCCAGAGTCTTGCTCTCATCCGGATGAAATTCCGGTTTCCAGTATCTGTGAATCTCAAGCTTTCCATCCTGCCAGATCAGATAACGTCCCGGCAACAGTTTTTTCAGTCCACGGAAAAATGTATTTTCTCCGGCAACATATGTCAGACTTAAATACAGCTGAAGCATCTCTTCATTCAGTTCTTTCTTAAATCCCGGCTGATCGATAATATCACGGATCATCGTTCCATAAAGAAGCTCTCCATCTTCTGTCTCATAGTAATAGAATGGTTTTGTTCCAAACTGATCTCTCAGGCAGAAAAGTTTCTGCTCTTCCTCATCCCACAGAGCAAATGCAAACATTCCGTGCATATGATCTGCCATCTCACATCCCCATGTCTGATATGCCTTGATCAAAATCTCATGTTCTCTTTCTTCTCTGGAAAGTGTAAGATCAATTCCAAGTCTCTCACAAAGTTCTTCCCAGTTACGAATATGTCCTCTGTATGTTTTTACAATTATCATCTGTTTAACCTCTCTTTTGTCACCATCTTTGGTTTTTGAAAGTTGTTTCTTCTCCCGCTTATATCCTACAGATATCGACAACTTTCACGGTTCAATCCTATTCTATCACACTAACTTTTTCTTGTAAATTCTCAACTGTCACTCGATACCCATCTCGGTCTGAAGCATATATAACATATGTATTTTAGTCAGAATGCATCTCACCTTCATTCGCTTCTTCCATTTGTACTTCTTCTGCTGCGCTACTTCCTGCTATCTCTGCATCAACATAACCAAAACGAATTACTGCCTGTGGCCAGTTAAGGCTGATTCTTGGTTTCTTCCCTTTCTCCGCACCTGCTTTTTCAATCAGATCAAGCAATTCTTCCAGAACTGTTTTTGTCAGATAACCTCCGCGCCAGTGAAACGTCAGAATTCTTCCTTTCTTTGCCATCTGAAGTGCTCTTTTATAAACTTCTTCCGTTTTTGTAAAAGACAGTTTCTTTTCTTTATAATAGAAATGATCTCCGTCCGTACACTTCATAGCCGGAGCGATCAAAGGCTCATGATCCCGGAAAATCGATTTATCTTCCAGATTGAAATAATCATAACGGATTTCTTCTCCGATCGCACACTTTCTTGTAAGTGTATTATCAAATGTCGCATCTAAATGATAATATTTTCCATTAATCCGCACGATATTCCATGTATGACGGTATTTGATTCCCTTATCCGGATTATTTCCACAAATAGCGATCATACACCAGACTCCAAGCTCATCGCACAGCACTTTCACCGCTTTTGCAATCCCCTCACAAACTCCGACACCCTGTCCTAACGGACCAATAATCTCATGTGAATAAGGTTTCTTCAATTTATCGTATTTTACATTCTCGCAAATGAAATCATGAATGTATTTTTCTTTCTCTGATTCTGATAATTTCTGCGCCGGTCGTGCAAGTTTCTCTACTCTGGATTTCATTGCCTTCTGATGTTCTTTCACCTTCGCCCGGTCAAACAAATATTCCGGCAGAAACTGAATGTTTGGCGATTCCTGATAATAACGATACTTAAATCCCGTTGCCCAGAAAATCTCCGGGTGATCCAGACGCATCTGGAAGAATACATTATACAGTTCTTCTCCGCTCATACGCGGTACCTGAATCTCCTTTTCCATCTGCAAGACCCCCTGGCAGATTGCATGATACGCCGCCTGCTGCATCTTATTCATCTTACTATAATAAAATGGTTCCATACTTATCCTCTCCGGTCAGCAGAAAATTCTTCTATCTGACTTTTCGTTTTTTTCCTTTCTTTTCCCAGATCATCAGACTGATTTTGTATTGGAGTGAATCTCTTGATGCAATAAATGGTTCCTCACGAAATATATTTATCCGAAATCCCTGTTCTTCTAACTCTCGTTTCCGCTCTGATGCTCTCTTCTCAGTCTTACGATTCTGATTTTCTTCCTCATCTGTGAATTTTCTTCTCGGGTAATTTGCTGCTGCCATCTTCAGTTCTTCCATCAAAAGATCTGTGACTTCTGCATGACGCTTTTCCTGCAGCATCTCGGCAATCTTTTTTGCACTCCGCTTCCATGGATGTTTCTGATAAAACTTTAGACATCTTAGTAACTTTTTATCTTCTACTGTTGCCGCAAGCTCCTGCATCACTTGATGTGCTTCTGCTGACGGTACCCACGGATTTTCCCTTGGAACTACATATTGCTCTAAAACTGCCGGATAACAGCAATGATTCAGCGGCGGAAAGTCCGCCAGCGCAGCTAGTTTCCGCTCCGTCTGATTACAGTATTTTGCTCCCAGATAATCCAGTTTATCCCGTACGATTGCAATCTTATATTCTATCTGACGCAGATATTCCGCACCTTTCACCCAGAAATGTCCGATTTCTCCATAGTCATATAAGTGTACTTCTTCACTTAAATCCTCAAAAAAAATCGTAACCACGGTCTCACCCTGATGAACTACAAGGACATAGGACTCCTCCGGTTCTTCTGTTACACTTAACTCCGCTTCTAGTTCACCTTCATAATCCTCTCTATACTGACCTGTCATCCTTGCATTTTCAAAGACAAGAAAGCTCTCTACCGCATCGTTCATCAAATAAACCAGCCGCAGTTTTTCTTCTGTAAAAAGCAGTTCAAACTGTCCTTGTTCCAGCACTTCTCCTAGTTTCAGAAATGCTTCCGGCAATTGAATTTCACTCATTTTCCGCTCCCTCAGTGCATTTGTCTTCCAGGCACTCACGAATCTTGTCTTCTTTCAAATCCTCACCGATCACGATCAGAATCTCCTGTCCTTCTTTGATTGGATTTACTGTCATCTTCTGCGTTGTCGCATTCAGCTCCATCCAGTCACCGGATTGATTCTTCATAAATCCTTTTACACGGAACACTCTTCCGATATCATTAAGATTTTTATTGTTTTCTTTTTCAGAATCATCTGTGCATCCACGTTTACCAAACAGCTTTTCCACAGCCGGAACCAGTTCTTCTTCTGTCCGATTCAGATTCATAAAATATAAGGTCTGGAATCCATCCTTTCTGTACCTTCCGGTCTGCGAAACGACTCAATCTGATAGCTGCTGTTCTGAATCTGTGCAAAATCTTCCTCTGTCAGCATATCCCAGTTTTTTGCGATCACTTCTTTTTCAATTCTTCTGGTACATCCAATGCGTTCAAGAGAACGATTGACATGTGAAATGATTCTGTTTTCCTGTTCTTCACAAGCATTGTCCTTATCCAGCCTGCTCAGCACGATCACACCAGCATCCGCCGCCTCAGATCCCAGCAAATATTCCGCCTGATCTGACAGATGATCTTCCAGTCCCGCATCTACGATTGTGATCACACTTCCGATTTCGTACCACCGATCCAGAGGTTCTTCTCTTAATCCATCAAAAAATTCATCCACATCATAGATTCCCGACGGCTCCACGATTACTCTGTCATATCCACACATTGCCATAGAGATCAACTTTGTCTTGAATCGTCTGCGGTGTGTCTCTTTATCACACCCTCCGGAAATCATTTCCAGTTCACATTTTTCTCCCTGTAGCTCCTGAAGAAGCATCATATCCACATTCACCGCACCGAAATCATTTTCCAGAATTCCGATATTCAGACCCTGACGAAGCAGGTAGGATGCATACTCTTTTATAAATGTTGTCTTTCCTGCCCCCAGAAAACCTGTAATCAAATCTATCTTTACCATGATTGTTCCTCTCATATCTGATATACTCGCACAATTTACTCTAACTATAATACCACAATCTCCTTGCATTTCAAGAATTCCTCGGCATTCTTCTGCGCATCTCTGTGGTCTTGCCAGAGACTATATCAGCTGGGGGATTGACTCTATCATTTGATATAAATATAGAGTATTGAATCCACCGCCTGTTTTCCCTATAATAAACTTATCAACAATAAACGTTATTTTTTACGAGATTTTCAACATTTTTATCTCATCAAAACACACTTTGTGAAGATAACGCTTACGAAACGGAGAATTTATTATGGAATTTCAGAAGATCAGTTCCCCTTCCCTGAGGGATCTGTTTATTGAACAATTAGAACATCTGATTCTTTCCGGCAAGCTACAGGTCGGAGAGAAACTTCCGCCGGAACGCCAGCTTGCTGAAATGATGCAGGTCAGCCGTGCGGTTGTCAACAGCGGAATCAGTGAGCTGGAGAAGAAAGGATTCCTCACCGTAAAACCCCGCAGTGGAACTTATGTAGCAGATTTCCGCAGAAAAGGGACTCTGGATACATTGATTGCGATCATGAATTACAACGGCGGACGCATGCGTGATCAGGAGATTCGTTCCATCTTCGAAGTCCGCATTGCGCTTGATACACTTGCTGCACAGCTCGCCATCGACACGATCAGCGACAAAAACATTCAGCGTCTCCTCGAATTCGTTAATCAGATCCGTGATGCACAGGATGTCACCACTGCCATTGAAGCTGCTTACGAATTCCAACACGAGTTTGCCCTGATTTCCGGAAATACATTGATTCCACTTATTTTCCAGTCTTTCCGAGCACCGATTTTTAATATGTGGGAACGTTATTGTGAACTCTATGGGATAGAAGAATTATATCGAAGCAATTATAAGACCTGGACCTATATCCGAGACCGGGATACCCAAGGAGCGATTGCATGGGTTCAGGAATCCATGCAGGACTGCATTGATGGGAAGCATCAGATTTACTATTCCAATGAGTTTGTATAAATTTGTATTTGTTGCACGTAAACGAGAAGATAGACTCAGGTTCAGTCGATAGCGTTCCTTTTTTACTTCCATCCGGAATTCTGTATTTAAGTGTTGAATTCGTTCCACGGCAATCCCTTCTGTCCTGGATAATGTAAGTGATGTGGATACTTTGTTGTTGAGGACACATTTTAAGGCAGGAGCGGTTCTGAATACACTTTGTTCTGAATGTTAGAAAAAGCCCAAACAGAAATCACTCACGATGCCTGTTTGGGCTTTTTCGTTACATTCATTCAAAGGGATGAAGAGGAGCGGGCCGGTGTCCGATGCAATAAAGTATCCATATCACGCCCTTATCCAACAAAAGTTTTTGCTTCATCACTCAGAATTCAAACATCTAAATACAAATTTAAACTTCTGCTCTCGCCATTGCTTCCTTATAATCCTTCTGATCTGTAAAGATCTCATTCTTATAAGGATTCTTCTTCTGCTGTTTTGCTCTCTTAATAATTGCAGCCAGACAGATCACATTCGCTGCAAGTGCAATTACCGCGATCACACCCTGCATGGTTGGATTAGCACTTGTCGGTCTTACTGCTGCATCCATGAATCCGTCAGAATACAGAGCCGGAATTACTGAGAAACGGCTTGCATCCTGGAATAATGGGAATACCTGAGCAAACATACACCACAGTGCCAGCGTATTCGCGCGGTTCTGGATCCAGCCACCCTTGTTCCAGAACATATTTGCAAATGTAGGAGCAAGAAGTAATGCAACACCACAGTAGAATGCATGTGTTGTCAGGTTGTTATATGTGTACTCGAAGTTCCACAGATCATATGCAATGATAAAGCACCATGTCATATCCGGCCAAAGCATATCGTCATGTTTCTTGGATGTGTAGATTCCCCACCATCCTGTCATACAGAAGATGTTCAGGATTCCGGCAATTCCGTTCACCCAGTTCCACCATCCACCATAGAGCCATACATTTTCTGAAGACAGCCACCAGCGGTCACCGAATTCTTTCATTGCCATGAATCCACGGATACCTGATTCAAAATCACTTACTACTGCAATCAGAATATTGATTGCAACGATTGCAAACGGGAATACTTTGAACCATTCTGTCTTACCAATTCCCCATTTGTATTTCAGCATCATAAAACCAATACACCCTGCTGTTGCAGCATACAATTTTGCATAATGGAACCAGCTTGTCATATGTACATAAGTATCGTTATTCAGTGCCCATTCTGCACCATTTGCTGCACAGATATAGATTGCGATGAAATACACTGTAAGTATAGCCGGAATAGCTCCAAAACAGATCAGTCCACCGATTTTTGTACGTCTTGCGAATTCATTTGCAAGAACAAGTCCGGCAAACACCAGTACCCACCCTAACAGCTGCCAACCGGCACCATCGCCATAAATTTGGAATAACATAATTATCCCCCTCCTTCTTTTAATTGGTTATACCAACCTATTGTTATCTTTTTAACATTATACTCTTCTTATTATTATGCGTCAATAAATGCACCTGTTTCTCCTATTTTTCAGCACTTTATAATAAAATATCTCTCCATATTTTTGTATTTTACAATAGATTTGTGCTTTGGCATCTGGTATGACCACAGCCACATCATTTTCTTTCTGACGATTCAGAAATTCATTTAAGCATTCTTATTTTTGAGTTATCTAACAATTCAATATTCATTTTATTCTGTTTTATGCGTACTTTTCTTGATTTTTTTCATATTTTTGCAAGAATACATATATATTTCTTGCAAATTTCACCTCAACTGTTTATAATTACATTAAAATGCATTATCAAGACACTAGAAAACATATATGTATTGTGAGGATGAAAGCTATGAATTCAAATGATATATTAATTGCAAACACTGACGATCTGCGCAGTGATATGGACTATTTAGAGAAAACACTTTTGAAAGGACACCGCATTGATCCGAATCTTTATGAAGAATATGATGTAAAGCGCGGACTTCGTGATTCAACCGGCCGAGGAGTTCTTACCGGGCTGACTGAAGTATCCGATGTCTGTGGATTTGATGTTGTAAACGGACGTAAAATTCCTGCTGAAGGTGGACTTTACTATCAGGGGATCAATGTCAATGACCTTATCAACGGTCTGAAAGGCAAACGTTTTGGATTTGAGGAGACAACTTTCCTGCTCCTTTTCGGACGTCTTCCAAAAAAAGATGAATTAGAGCATTTTCTGAAAGTTTTATCTGAATTAGAAGATCTAAGCGGACGTTTTGTTCGTGACGTTGTCATGAAGGCCTCAAGCTCTAACATCATGAACGCACTCCAGCGCTGTGTTCTTACTTTATATACATATGATGAGAACCCGGAAGATATTTCTGTTGAAAATGCACTGCGTCAGGCTCTTGAACTTATTGCAAAGCTTCCACTGATCGCAGTATATTCTTATCATGCATACAGACATTTCCGTAAAGATGAGACACTTCTGATCCGTAATCCGGAGAAAGGCCGCTCTCTTGCCGAAAATATTTTGTACATGCTTCGTCCGGATGGACAGTATACAGAACTAGAAGCCAAGGTTCTTGATGTTGCACTGATTCTTCATGCAGAACACGGCGGTGGTAACAACTCCACTTTCACTACACATGTTGTTACTTCTTCAGGAACAGATACATATTCAGCAATTGCTGCTTCCATCGGTTCTCTGAAAGGACCTCGTCATGGTGGTGCAAACCTGAAAGCGCAGGGGATGTTTGATGATATTAAGAAGTCTGTCAAAGACTGGACTAACGAAGATGAGATTCGTGAGTATCTCCGCCTGATTCTTGATAAAAAAGCCTTTGATAAGACGGGACTGATCTATGGAATGGGACACGCAGTCTACACAATCTCTGACCCAAGAGAAAAGATTTTGAAGAGCTATGCACAGAAGCTTGCTTCTGAAAAGGGATTTGACGATGAATTCGCACTTTATGACCGCGTAGAAAGAATCGCCGGTGAAGAGATCATGACACACAGAAAGATGCTGAAACCTGTCTGTGCTAACGTTGACTTCTACAGCGGATTTGTTTATACAATGCTGAATATTCCGGAAGAGCTTTTCACACCACTCTTCGCGATTGCACGTATCACCGGGTGGAGTGCACATCGTCTGGAAGAACTGTTAAATGCCGGTAAGATCATCCGTCCGGCATACAAATATGTTGGGCAGCATACAGAATTCCATGACCGTAATGACAGAAATTAATTATTTGATACCTGATTATTATTCTAAGTTCACCTGCATCGCCGACCGCTGTCCGATCACCTGCTGCCAGGAATGGAAGATTGGCGTCGATGCAGATACGAACCGTAAATGGAAGAAACTCCAGGCTCCGGAAACCGTACCTGAACAAAAGAAAAATTTAAGCGCTTATACGATTAAAAAAGATGGACAGCGTGTGATAGGCCTGGACAGTGATCATCGCTGTCCATTCCTTAACTCTGAGAAGCTCTGCCGCCTTGTTGTTGCTTACGGCGACAAAGTCCTATCAGAAACATGCACTACATTTCCACGAGAGGAACATTGCTTTCCGACACATAACGAGAAAATGCTGATGCCTTGCTGCCCTGCAGTGATTGACCTGTGGAACAAACAGAAGTCCCTGCATTTTCCAAATGTATCAGACACTTTGTCCGATACTGGCGATACAGATACTTCTGTCCTTTTCCTCTTGCGTGAAAAACTACTCAATCTTTTAGATGATTCTTCCAGAACAATCGAAGAAGAACTTTTGGAAAGCTTCTATATTCTTCAGGAATTGTACCAGCATCAGCCATTAACAAAAGAACTGTTAGAAGATTATTTTTCTGATAGCACAGTGAGAGAACTTGGAAATGCGATCTCAGATATAGACCTTCCACCTTTGGATCTGATCAGTGAATGTAACGAACTGTTACAAGATCTTTCCGTAAACTATCAAAAAGAAGGGCTCTATCAGGATACTCTGAATCCAATTCTTGCTTTGGCTGAAGAAATATCGGAAGCCCTTTCGGACAGTACTGAAAATCCTGATGACACTAAAGCTTACGAATCCACTTTACTGGAACAATGGGAACAATTCACACAATACTTGAGCCCTTACGAACCACTGCTTCGCAATTTCCTGCGCAACGAGATTTTCTCCGATCTCCTGCTTCCTGACAGTGACCTGGAAAATGTACTGGTACAGATGCAATGGATTGCCCTTGAATATGCATCAATCCGCCACAGCATTTTCTTAAGATGGATGCTGGATGGCACAGACGCAAACGTTTCTGAAATTTCTTACGAAACGTTGAGGCAATATCTTGTGATTATCACTCGAATGACCGGATATGAAACAGCGGATATTTATGAATATCTGGAAAACAGTTTCGAATCCCTCTTATGGGACTGGGGCTACTTTGCATTAATTATAGGAAACTAAAATAGGATTATGTGATTGGCACAAGTACTTTTTGCCTTTTACATAATCCTTTTTTCAGAGTTATCACAAACTATCTCATACAAATGTACACAACATACACTGCATAAAGAAGTAACATGATAATACCTTCTTTTCTATTAAGTTCTCTTTTCGTCCATGCCATGATCCATCCAATAACACTGAACACGATCAGCACTGCAATATCAATGATATTTTCTGTCAAAAATGCGACCGGTGAAATTGCTGCCGCAATACCAAGCACCATGAGAATATTAAAGATATTGGAACCGATTACATTTCCAAGTGCCATATCCACCTCACCTTTTTTTGCTGCTACAATCGATGTAACTAGCTCCGGAAGGCTTGTTCCAAATGCAACTACAGTAAGACCAATCAGAGTCTGACTGATTCCAATTGCCGCCGCAACTGTACAGGCACCGTCTACTACCCAGTCACTTCCGACCGCAATCGCTACTGCGCCGAGAAGAATGTAAATCACACTCTTTCCCATAGACATTTCCTGAATCTCCTCTGCTTCCAGAAGATACTCTTCCTCTTCCACTCCCGGCTCCACATTTTTCTCACGAGATGTCTGTGCTGAGCGGATCATGTAGAGGATAAACGCCAGGAATAAGATAATAAATACAACTCCATCTATATGCCCCAGTGACATTCCGGCTGCACCAAGAATCAGAAGCAATACCGCACACAGAATAGATATCGGAAAATCAATCTTTAACGTATTAATCTGAACTGCCACGGAAGTAAAAAGCGTGCAGGCTCCGACTACAACCATGAGATTGAAAATATTAGATCCTACCGCATTACTAACTGCAAGTGCATTGTTTCCCGTAACTGCTGCCGTTACACTGACCGCAGTCTCCGGAAGGCTCGTCCCCATCGCCACAATCGTCATTCCGATGATCAGTGACGGAACATGATACCGTCTTGCGATACTGCTACACCCCTCAACAAATGCATCTGCACCTTTTACAAGAAACACAAATCCAATAATTAAAAGTACCACTGCAAATGGCACACTTTGAAACAAATCACTCATCTTTTATTTCCTTTCTGCTATACTATATTCAACCTCATTTTATGCTAATCCAGACAGATGCTGGATCAAAATCCTAACACCTAAAAGCACCAGGATGATTCCACCAACCAGTTCTGCCTTATGTTTATATTTCCCACCAAAATAATTTCCAATCACTACACCAACAATAGAAATAATCATTGTCGTAATTCCGATGATCGTAATTGCCTCAAGAATCGGTGTGTCCAGAAATGCAAATGTGATTCCGACTGCCAGCGCATCGATACTCGTCGCAACGGCAAGTACAAACATATTTCTATGATCCAACGGCTGATCTTTTACTTCAACAATATCTTCTTCGTTCCATTCTTTTACTGCCTCCAGAATCATTTTCCCACCGATAAAGCCAAGCAGAATAAATGCGATCCAGTGATCAATACTTGTAATATACTTTTGGAACTGAATTCCAAGAATCCATCCCACAAGCGGCATTAATGCCTGGAACCCTCCAAAATACAATCCGATCACTAACGCCTGTTTCTTATTCAGCTTCTTCATTCCAAGACCCTTACAGACGGACACTGCGAATGCATCCATCGCAAGCCCTACCCCATCAACAAAAGCTCGAATAAATAGTGCCATGTTTCTCCTCTTTTCTT
>ENA-OQHY01000049-OQHY01000049.1-human-gut-metagenome-genome-assembly--contig:-NODE-49-length-61911-cov-9.225220_pt1 | contig 61911 bp, 62 predicted proteins | sample MGYA00242570_ERZ504733 | MGnify/ENA primary metagenome ERZ504733 (study PRJEB26092, sample SAMD00036219) | human gut metagenome | host: Homo sapiens | study: EMG produced TPA metagenomics assembly of... | reverse complement strand
CAAAGACCGGAGTAAGGCAAAGCACGAAACAGGGATATGTTACAGTACAGAGATTACTTGCAAAGGAAGCATTTGGCAAAAAGACGATACGAACTGTGAAAACTTCCGATGCAAAGCTGTTTCTTATCAAATTGCAGCAGGAAGATGGCAAAAGCTACAGTTCCATTCATACCATCCGTGGAGTGTTGCGACCAGCTTTTCAGATGGCGGTGGATGATGACATTCTGGTAAAGAATCCATTCGGATTTCAGCTTGCTGGAGTATTGGTAAATGATGCAGTCACAAGAGAGGCAATCACAAAAGACCAGATGAGAAAATTCCTAAAGTTTGTGCATGACGATGTGGTGTACTGTAAATACTATGAAGTTGTGTACATACTCTTTCATACGGGAATGCGAATATCGGAATTTTGTGGATTGACGCTGAAGGACATTGATCTTGAGAACAGAACTGTGAATATTGACCACCAGTTGCAGAGAACATCGGATATGCGATACATCATAGAAACCACAAAGACAGATGCCGGAACAAGAGTACTGCCAATCACAGAGGATGTGGCACAGATGTTTCAGGCAATCATCGAGGATAGAAATGCGCCAAAAGTGGAGAAAACCATAGATGGATATAGTGGATTTCTATTTTACGATGAAAATGGAATGCCACTTGTTGCAATGCATTGGCAACACCGCTTTAATCGTATGGTCGGCAGATACAATGACATTTACCGAGTACAGATGCCAAATATTACACCTCATGTATGCCGACACACCTATTGTTCGAATATGGCAAAATCGGGAATGAATCCAAAGACATTACAATACCTCATGGGGCATTCGGATATATCGGTCACAATGAATGTGTACACGCATATCGGATTCGATGATGCTGAGGAAGAATTGAAGCGGATGGAAGAGTTTAGGAAGGCACAGGCGGAGGTTGAGCAGAAGAAAGAGAAACCGATGTCGCAGAAGATGTTTAAGGTAGTTTAATATGGAAAAGAGATGACGCTCCGGCTTAGGCTGGGGCGTTTTTTGTGGAAAAATAGCAATTTTAATGGTAAAATATATAAAAAAGTATTAAATGGGAGATGTTGCCTTATGAAAGAAGAAATATTTCAAATACATAGATATTCTGTTGGCTACAAGATTGATAAACAACTACTGTTAAGTTTAAAAGATATATTTGAACAATATAGTGAAAAATCAGTTTTGGAAATTCGTGTAGGGTGTAATAACAATGCAAGTTATGTATTCGATAATGTTGATGAGTGTTTTGAGTTTTTTGATAAGAAACCTTATCGGATAATAAAAATGGAAATTTCAGTGATGTTTGGAACGGAATATAATAGTAACCAGATAAAATTATCTTTTGATAATGGAGATAAGCCGTTAACAGAATTGAGATTCCGGTTTGACAACGGAGATGACTATTTATTACTTAAAAACAAGATAGAACTATGTTTAAATAATTTTAAATTGAGTTATCGAATTTTATCTAGATTGCCAATCATGCCTATGCTACTAACAATTGTGTTTATATGTATTTGTGTGTACACGGATATAAAAAACATAATTTTTCCTGGGACTATACAATGGATGATAACTGGTATATGGATAGTGGGAAGTTTCAGCATTGTAGTATTTCCAGTATTTACACGAATTAAAAGAAATTTATTTCCGTGTATCGAATTTAAAATAGGGCAGAATGCACTTATTGAGGAGAAAAATGCTTCTAAAAGAAATTTTATAGTGGGAACAGTTGTTATTGGAACTGTTTTAGGTATTGTAGTAAATTACATAAGCAATTTCATTTTCTAACTGTGTTAGTAGACCCCTCTTTTTTTTACTACCAACTTTACAACTAACACTAACAAGTAGTAAAAACTTGCTCAATTCTGCTCTTATCTGCCGCAATTTGTAACTTTAGAGCAAAACCAAGATTACCACGAAATAATAGGAACTAAGACATACTAGGACAAAAAGGAGAAACAGATAATGACTCAATACAGTGAAAAATCTTATAAAATGGCGTCAGATAACACCAAGTATAATGATGACGGAAAAGCAGTAATATCAGAAAATGATGAGTGGCGTGACGAGAAAGAATGGATGAAGTATTTGAGCAGATGCAGAAGGAACGGCAAAACCTTTAGTAGTAACCATTTCCCTTTTACTACCAATTTTACTACTAACAGGTAGTAACAACTTGCTTAATTCTGCTCTGATTTGCCACAATCTGTAATTTCATAGCATTTTACAATAACCCCGGAATCCCTTGCAAAACAGGGCATTCCGGGGCAAAACAAGGAGAAACAAAACTATGATAAAAATACTTTTCATCTGCCACGGCAACATCTGCCGCAGCACCATGGCCGAAAGCGTCCTCACCCACCTGGTCCACCAGCTGCACCTCGACAACCAGTTCGAGATCGACTCCGCTGCGACCAGCCGTGAGGAGATCGGCAACCCGCCGCACTACGGCACAAAAAATAAATTATACGAAGAAAACATTCCGCTTGTTCCACACCGGGCGCGCCAGATGACAAGGGATGACTATCTGTATTTTGATTATCTGATCGGCATGGATTCCGCAAATATCCGGAACATGACAAGAATCGCGGGAGGCACGGACAGCCAGGATAAAATATACAAGATGCTTTCATTTGTGGGCTATGAAGACACGCAGAAATTTACCGGGGCGCGGGATGTGGCAGATCCATGGTACACCGGCAATTTTGATGAAACTTATGAAGATGTGGTTGCAGGATGCAAAGGATTCCTGTATTATTTACAGCAGAAAGGGGACATTTCAAAAGAAATCGAAATTCCCCGGTAAGTAAGGAGTGACATTGGGTGAAATATCTGATCATTGGAGCTGGTGGTACAGGCGGAGTTGTCGGTTTTCACATGGCGCAGGCAGGAAAAGATGTGACGTTAATCGCCAGAGATGCGCATTTGGAGAGTATACAGCAAAAGGGACTGACGCTTCAGACCATGTGGGATGAGAACACAAAGACCATACCGGTAAAGGCATCTGACATGCAGCATTACAAAGACCGGCCGGATGTGATCTTAGTCTGCGTAAAAGGATATTCGCTGGATGGAATTTACAAATTTATCCGTAGAATTGCAAAACCGCAGACGATTGTGATTCCAATTTTAAATATTTATGGAACCGGAGCTAAAATGCAGGAAAAACTGCCGGGAATGCTTGTGACGGACGGATGTATTTACGTGTCAGCCAATATTAAGGAGCCGGGAGTTATTTTGCAGCACGGAAAGATTCTGCGCATTTTCTTCGGCGTGCGCCAAAAAGAAGAAAAATGCCAGCTGTTAGAGCAGATTCAGAAAGATTTCCGTGACAGTGCAATCGATGGGATATTATCAGAACAGATCCAGCGGGATGCGCTGGAGAAATTTTCCTATGTGTCACCGATCGGAGCGGCGGGCCTTTACTTAAATGCCACGGCAGGAGATTTCCAGAAAGAGGGGAAAGCAAGAGAACTGTTTTGCACGATGATAAGGGAAATCGTTGCACTGGCGACGGCCATGGGATTTCCGTTTGAAAAGGATATGGTTTCCGTAAATCTGCAGATTTTATCCAATCTTTCGCCGGAGGCAACCACGTCAATGCAAAGGGATGTGATGGCACACAGACCGTCGGAAGTGGATGGTCTGGTATACGAAGTGGTGCGCATGGCGCACAGATATCAGGTTCCGGTGCCCGCATATGAAAAAGTGGCACAGAAACTGCAAGGAGAAATTATGTGCGAAAAAAATTCTCACACAGAAGGAAATGTGGAGATAAAAAGGGAAGAAAAATAACAGGATTCATTGCAGATAATGAATCATAAAAACACAGGAGAACAACATGGAATACAAATACAGCACAATTAACGAGGTAAATCATTTTGAATTTGGCGAGGCTGTGGTTGGGGACATCCAGCTGACAGAGCGCATGTTTCATCTGGTACTGGACAATGTAAAAATCTGTCCGGAAAATTCCTGCAACCGCGACATCCGGATGATGCGTACCAATGAACTTTTATTTAAGATTTCAGATGCAGAAATCATTTCGCTTGTTGAGGAAGGATACAACGAATACGATGCTGATGGAAATTTAAAGCACACGTATCCGGACGAGGAAGTGGAAAAAGCAAAGTATGATGAGGTGGCACAGGTTCTTTTGGAGGGAACCATATATGAACTGACATTACAGAGCGGTGTTTATACGTTTATCATTGACGGAACCAACGACCGTACCTACGCGCTGAAAGTAACCGGAAGCGGCGATACGCAGGAGTGGAACCGGTTTCTTGAGGTATAGAGTCGGGAAAGTTTTTGTTCGCCGGGTAGCCTTTGAACAGAAACACAGGAGGAAAAAGACATGATACAGACCGTTATTTTTGATCTGGACGGGACCCTTTTGGATACAGAAAAATACTATTTCGCGAAATGGAAAGAGGCTATGGCGCATTTCGGATATCATATGACCGATGAGGAGGCATACAGTGTGCGTTCCCTTGGGATGCCTTATGCACCGGAACATTTTAAAAAGCTGTATGGAGAAGATTTTGACTATGACAAAGTGCATACCTATCGCAGAAAACTGACAGATCAGGTGCTTGATGAGGGACCGATTGAGGCAAAACCGGGAGCAGAGGAACTGTTAAAATATTTGCGCCAAAAAGGTGTGCGTACAGCGATTGCCACCGCAGGAGGTGTGGAGCGCAGCAGCAGTCTGCTGAAGAGAGTGGGATTGTATGACTATCTCGACCACATTGTTTCTGCCCGGCAGGTCGCCCATGGCAAACCGGCGCCGGATGTTTATCTGTACGCCTGCAGCCAGCTTCATGTGCAGCCACAGGAATGCTATGCGGTGGAAGATTCTCCAAATGGAATTCACAGTGCATACAGTGCAGGATGTAAGGTGTTTATGGTGCCGGATCTGACACAGCCGGATGCCGAACTGGAGAAATTTATATACAAAAAAGTGGAATCACTTGTAGCACTAAAGGAGTATTTTTAAATTTTTTCTTGCAATCACTGGAATTGTGTGATAAAACAGATTACAAAAGGAACGTACATCAGGGATGTACGACAGAAAATGCATAGATGGAGACTCTGATCATCAGACATCGACAGGAATACAGCGTCACCGACTGAGAGCGCTGTTTGAAAGAGATGATTATGGGAACACTGCCGGAGCAGACGGATTGAACACGGGCTGGATGGTTTTGAAAAACCGGAATGTGGAAGTAGGTTCGTACGTGAGCGCACGTTACGCGTAAGAGAGGGAAGATGAGAATGTCTCATTTTTCAATGCGGGTGGTACCGCGGATAATCTGAATTATTCGCCCCGGAATACAATTATAGTATTCCGGGGCTTTTCTTTTTTCATAAGAGGAGCCCCGGACCAGAAAAAGGAGTAGAAAAGATGAGTAACATTTACAGAGATGTCACACTGAATCAGGTAAGCGAGCAGGACATCGGAAAGACGATCCGTGTCGCTGGCTGGGTAGAAAATATCCGTGACCATGGCGGAGTATCTTTTATTGATTTAAGAGATATGTATGCAGTGATGCAGATTGTTATCCGCGATGGAAAGCTGTTAGAAGGAATCCGTAAAGAGCAGGCTATTACCGTGGAAGGTCTGATCGAAAAGAGAGATGAGGAAACCTACAATCCAAAGATCCCGACCGGAACCATCGAGCTGGATGCAAAGGAAGTGACGGTACTCGGAGAAGTATATTCCCAGCTTCCGTTTGAAGTAATGACCAGCAAGAGTGTGGTACACGAAGATGTACGTCTGAAATATCGGTATCTGGATCTGAGAAACCAGAAAGTAAAAGACAATATCATTTTCCGTTCCAAAGTGATTTCTTATCTGCGTGAGAAAATGACAAGTATGGGATTTCTGGAGTTACAGACGCCGATTCTGTGCGCATCTTCTCCAGAGGGTGCAAGAGATTATATCGTACCGTCCAGAAAATTCAAGGGAAAATTTTATGCACTGCCACAGGCACCACAGCAGTACAAGCAGCTTCTGATGGTATCCGGATTTGATAAATATTTCCAGATCGCACCTTGTTTCCGTGATGAGGATGCCAGAGCCGACCGTTCACCGGGAGAGTTCTATCAGCTGGATTTTGAGATGAGTTTTGCTACACAGGAAGATGTATTTGCAGTTGGTGAAGAAGTTCTTTCGTCTGTATTTGAAAAGTTCGCACCGGAAGGAAGCGTTGTGACCAAGGCTCCATATCCGATTATCAGTTATAAGCAGGCAATGCTGGAGTTTGGTTCCGATAAGCCGGATCTGCGTAATCCGCTTCGTATTATCGATGTGACCGACTTTTTCCAGAAATGTACGTTCAAGCCGTTTATCGGAAAAACGGTTCGGGCAATCCGCGTACACGCCGATATGTCCAAAGGTTTCCACGAGAAACTCCTTAAATTTGCAACCGGACTTGGCATGGGTGGTTTAGGATATCTGGAAGTATTGGAAGACGGCTCTTACAAGGGACCAATCGACAAGTTTATTCCGGATGACTGTAAGGAAGAATTCCGCACACTGGCAGGACTTGAAGTTGGCGATACAATTTTCTTTATGGCAGATAAGGAAGAACGCGCTGCATATTACGCCGGAATGATCAGAAACGAACTCGGTGAGAAGCTGGATCTGATCGAGAAGAATGCATACCGTTTCTGTTATGTCAACGATTTCCCGATGTTCGAGAAAGATCCGGAGACAAAGAAGATCGGATTTACCCATAATCCATTCTCCATGCCACAGGGCGGCTTAGAAGCACTTAATACCATGGACCCGCTGGATATCCTGGCTTACCAGTACGATATCGTCTGCAACGGTGTGGAATTATCTTCCGGAGCTGTGCGTAACCACGATATGCAGATCATGGAAAAAGCATTTGAGATTGTAGGTTACGACAAAGAAGTGTTAAAGAACAAGTTCGGCGCATTATACACCGCATTCCAGTACGGAGCACCGCCACACGCAGGTATGGCTCCTGGAGTTGACCGCATGATCATGCTTTTACGCAACGAAGAAAATATCCGTGAAGTCATCGCATTCCCGATGAACGGAAACGCACAGGATCTGATGTGCGGTGCACCAAACGAAGTCACCGAGCAGCAGCTGCGTGAAGTGCATATTAAGGTTAGAGATTAAGGAGAAGGGAACAAAATATGGCAAATGTAATCTCAGACGAGACAATGGAATATGTTGGAATCCTTGCAAAGCTGGAATTGTCTGACGCGGAAAAAGAAGCTGCGAAAAAAGACATGGAGAGCATGCTGGATTATATTGATAAATTAAACGAACTGGATACCTCCAATGTGGAACCGATGTCCCACGTATTTCCGGTACAGAATGTGTTCCGGGAAGATATTGTGGAAAACGGCGATGGTGGAGAGGACACACTTGCGAACGCACCGGAGCGTCGCGACCGCGCATTTGTAGTTCCAAAGACGGTAGAGTAAGGAGGGGCAGCTATGAATTTATTATCGCTCACAGCGGTAGAGCTGGGAAAGAAAATAAAAGCGCATGAAGTGACCGTTGAGGAAGCAACAAGAGCTGCTCTTGACGCGATTCGTGCAAAAGAAAAGGATATCAACAGCTTTGTCACCGTAGATGAAGAGTCTGCGATGATCCGCGCAAAAGAAGTACAGAAAATGATTGATGACGGGACACTGACCGGGCCTCTGGCAGGTGTTCCGGTTGCCATCAAAGATAATATGTGTACAAAGGGAATGTTAACGACCTGCAGTTCTAAGATTTTATATAATTTTATTCCAACTTATACAGCGGAAGCAGTGATCAATCTGGAAAAAGCGGGCGCAGTCATTCTCGGAAAGACGAACATGGATGAATTTGCCATGGGAAGTACCACAGAGACTTCTGCCTATGGGGAGACAAAGAATCCATGGAATACCGCACATGTACCGGGCGGTTCTTCCGGTGGAAGCTGTGCGGCAGTGGCAGCAGAGGAATGTTACTATGCACTCGGATCGGATACCGGAGGATCTATCCGTCAGCCAAGTTCATTTTGTGGTGTGACCGGAATCAAACCAACTTATGGTACCGTTTCCCGTTACGGACTGATCGCATACGGTTCCTCTCTGGATCAGATCGGACCGATTGCAAAGGATGTGACCGACTGTGCCACAATTCTGGAGACAATTACTTCTTATGATAAGAAGGATTCCACATCGGTAAAACGAGAAGAAACCGATTTTACATCGGCACTGGTGGATGATGTAAAGGGAATGAAGATTGGTATTCCGCGTGACTATCTGGGCAAGGGACTGGACCCGGAAGTAAAGGAAGCCATTCTTGCAGCGGCAAAGACGTTAGAAGAAAAAGGTGCAATCGTAGAGGAATTTGATTTAAGTCTCGTAGAGTATGCGATTCCGGCTTATTATGTCATTGCGGCAGCAGAGGCAAGCTCCAACCTGGCACGTTTTGATGGAGTAAAATACGGATACCGCACAAAAGAGTACGAGGGACTGCACAATATGTACAAGAAGTCCCGCTCCGAAGGATTCGGACCGGAAGTAAAGCGCCGTATTATGCTTGGATCTTTCGTGTTAAGTTCCGGATATTATGATGCTTATTATCTGAAAGCACTGCGCACCAAAGCCCTGATCAAGCAGGCATTTGACAAGGCATTTGCAAAGTATGATGTGATTCTCGGACCGGCGGCACCGACCACCGCTCCGAAACTGGGAGAATCTTTGAGTGATCCGCTGAAGATGTATCTTGGAGATGTATATACCGTTTCGGTCAATCTGGCAGGTCTGCCGGGAATTTCCGTGCCGTGCGGTGTGGACAGCAAAGGACTTCCGATCGGTCTGCAGCTGATCGGGGATTGTTTCAAGGAGAAAAACATCATCCGTGCGGCCTACAGTTTTGAACAGACAAGAACGTATCAGCACAGTCCGGCAGCAGAAGCGTAGAAAGGAGAGAAGAGATGTCAAAAGAATATGAAACCGTCATTGGACTGGAAGTCCATGTAGAATTAGCAACCAAGACAAAAATCTTCTGTGCCTGCTCCACTGCATTCGGAAGTGCACCAAATACCCACACCTGTCCGGTATGTACCGGTATGCCGGGATCGCTTCCGGTCTTAAACAAAAAGGTGGTAGAGTATGCCATGGCAGTTGGTCTGGCAACAAACTGTCAGATCAATCAGTACAGCAAATTTGACCGGAAAAATTATTTCTATCCGGATAACCCGCAGAACTATCAGATTTCCCAGCTTTATCTGCCAATCTGCCATGACGGAGGGGTAGAGATCGAGACGGAATCCGGCGGGAAAAAGACCATCGGTATCCATGAAATCCATATGGAAGAGGATGCCGGAAAGTTAGTGCACGATGACTGGGAAGGGGTATCTCTGGTGGATTACAACCGTTCCGGTGTACCGCTGATCGAGATCGTATCCGAGCCGGATATGCGCTCCGCAGAGGAAGTCATTGCATATCTGGAGAAACTGCGTATGACGATCCAGTACCTGGGTGCCAGTGACTGCAAGATGCAGGAGGGTTCCATGCGTGCGGATGTCAATTTATCAGTTCGCGAAAAGGGCGCCAAAGAGTTTGGTACCCGTACCGAGATGAAAAATATCGGTTCGTTTAAGGCAATCGCACATGCCATTGAAGCCGAGACAGCCCGCCAGATTGATCTGATTGAATCCGGGGAAAAGGTGGTACAGGAGACCCGCCGCTGGAACGATGATCAGGGATATTCCTATGCGATGCGTTCCAAAGAGGATGCACAGGATTATCGTTATTTCCCGGAGCCGGATCTGGTACCGATCGTTGTCAGTGACGAATGGCTGCAGCAGATCCGGGACAATCAGCCGGAACTTCATGATGAAAAACTGGCCCGTTATATTGCAGAGTTTGGTCTGCCGGAGTATGATGCACAGATTCTTACATCGGAGAAAAAGCTGGCAGATCTCTTTGAGGCGACTTCTGCGATTTGCAATAAACCAAAGAAAGTATCCAACTGGCTCATGGGAGAAACGATGCGTCTGTTAAAGGACCGGGAAATGGATGCCGAAGATCTCCGTTTTTCACCAGAGCATCTGGCAAAAATTATCGAATTGACAGAGGCAGGAACGATCAATAATTCCGTTGCCAAGGAAGTATTTGAAAAAGTATTTGATGAGGACATTGATCCGGAGCGTTATGTGGAAGAGCATGGCTTAAAGAGTGATAACGATGAGGATGCGCTTCGCGCAACAATTGAACAGATCGTCAAAGACAATCCGCAGTCGGTGGAGGATTACCACAACGGAAAAGAGAAAGCAATCGGATTTTTGGTCGGACAGACGATGAAAGCAACCAAAGGCAAGGCAAATCCGGGAATCGTAAATAAAATCTTAAAGGAACTGCTTTAAATCTTAAAGAAAAATGAAAAAACAGGGGAAAACTTGTCTTTACAGGCTGAATATCGTATAATAATTTTGCCGTCGCTTACTGCGGCGGCAATGTTATATGTAAAAAAGGAGTTTATACGATGGCGGAAGACCAGAATAATAAAGAAAATACCACGACATCCGATACAAACAATACAAGTGAATATGAAGATGTCTGTTACATCTGCCGCAGACCGGAGAGTGTTGCGGGAAAGATGATACATATCCAGAATGATATCTGCATTTGTCAGGACTGTATGCAGAAAACATTTGATACCATGAACAACGGCACCTTTAACATGGGCGATTTCATGAATATGAACATGGGAAAAATGCCGAATATCAGTATGATCAATCTGGCGGATCTACAGAATGCGGTTCCGAACAAACAGAAGTTAAAGAAAAAGAAACCAAAGGATGAGCAGCCGAAACCGGAACTGGATATTCATTCCATTCCGGCACCGCACAAAATCAAGGCGCGTCTGGATGAGTATGTTGTCGGACAGGAACATGCCAAAAAAGTGATGTCCGTTGCCGTTTACAATCACTATAAACGCGTGATGGAAGACACCAATGACGGCGTGGAAATCGAAAAGTCCAATATGCTCATGATCGGACCGACCGGATCGGGAAAGACGTATCTGGTAAAGACACTGGCACGGCTTTTGGATGTGCCGCTGGCAATCACAGATGCAACCTCTCTGACCGAAGCCGGATATATCGGTGATGATATCGAAAGCGTAGTCAGCAAACTTCTGGCTGCAGCTGACAATGATGTGGAGCGTGCAGAGCACGGTATTATTTTCATTGATGAGATCGACAAGATTGCAAAGAAGCGCAATGCCAATCAGCGGGATGTAAGCGGAGAGTCGGTGCAGCAGGGAATGTTAAAGCTTCTTGAAGGCGCAGAGATTGAAGTTCCGGTTGGAGCAAGCAGCAAAAATGCGATGGTTCCGATGACCACGGTAGATACGAAGAATATTCTGTTTATCTGTGGCGGTGCCTTTCCAGAACTGGAAGAGGTTATCAAGGAGCGCTTAAACAAGGAGGCGTCCATCGGCTTTAAGGCAGATCTGAAAGATAAATACGACAAGGAAGAAAATCTTCTCTGTAAAGTGACAGTGGAGGATGTCCGTAAATTCGGAATGATTCCGGAGTTTCTGGGACGTCTGCCGATTCTGTTTTCACTGGAAGCACTGACGGAAGATATGCTTGTGCGTATTCTGACAGAGCCGAAGAATGCGATTGTACGTCAGTACAAAAAGCTTCTGGCGATGGATGAAGTGGATCTGGAGTTTACGGAGGACGCTTTGCATGCAATTGCAAAGCAGGCGAAAGAAAAGAAAGTCGGTGCCCGTGCACTGCGAGCCATTATTGAAGAGTTCATGCTGGATATCATGTATGAGATTCCAAAGGATGACAATATCGGAAAAGTGACGATCACAGAGGATTATGTGGAGAAAAAGGGCGGACCGCTCATTGAAATGCGTGGAGTTGCGGCACTTCCGGAACAGGAAGCAAACGCATAAAATGTAGAAAAACCGAAATAAAAGATCTGATGCCGGAGGGCATCAGGTCTTTTTCTTTTCCCTATTGTATGATATGATAGAAACAGTATTGTTTTGTTCGTAATTTATAAGGAGGATGTATGAAAATCATTCATTGTGCGGATCTGCATCTGGATTCCCAGATGACAGCAAACCTGACAAAAGAGCAGGCAAGAGAGCGCAAAAGAGAAATCATCCGTACGTTTACACGGATGGTCGAATATGCAGAAAAGACAGGGGTGCGTCTGATCATGATATCGGGAGATCTGTTTGATACACGAAATGTATCAGCATTGGCGCGCAACACCGTAAGGGACATGATCTGTACACATCCCCAGATTGATTTCTTATATCTGAGAGGAAACCATGACAGTGACAATTTCCTTTCCAAGCTGGAGGAAGTGCCGGACAATCTGCTTTTGTTTTCCGATACATGGACTGCCTACCGGTATGGAAATATAGTGATCAGCGGAATCGAGCTCTCGGAGAACAACCGGGCGACCGTTTACAATTCCCTTGTGCTGGGGCATGAAGATTTCAATATTGTCATGATGCACGGACAGGCGGGAGATTATGCATGCCGCACACAGGCAGAGAATATCAGCCTGAACCAGCTGAAAAATAAAAATATTGATTATCTGGCGCTGGGACATGTACATACCTTCATGCAGGACAAGCTGGATAACCGCGGTACCTGGTGTTACTGTGGATGTCTGGAAGGACGCGGATTTGACGAGTGTGGACCGAAAGGATTTGTTTTACTGGATGTGGACGAGCAGACCTGCCGTGCCCAGATGCAGTTTGTTCAGATGGCAGCCCGCACGCTGTACACGCTTGAAGTGGATGTGAGCAATGTCATGACGACAAGAGAAGCGGCAGAGCGGATGGAAGAAGCTGTAAAACAGGCGCAGTATCCGTCGGGAAGCCTTGTCAAATTTGTACTGACCGGTGAGGTGGAAGTGGATGCGGAGATCAATTGCGAGTATCTGCAGAATCTGTTCTCGGATTATTTTTATTTTGAAAAGGTGAAAGACCGGACAACCCTTCGGGTCGACTACAGTGATTATGAAAAAGATGCCTCGTTAAAGGGGGAGTTTATCCGTATGGTACTTGGATCTGAACTGTCACAGGAGCAGAAGGCAGAAGTGATCCGCTGTGGAATTTTGGCATTGTCCGGGGAGGAGATATAGGATGAAATTACGTTCCTGTCATATTGACAATTTTGGAAAACTATCGGATCTGCATCTGGAATTTCAGGACGGGGTCAATCTGTTTCACGAACCGAATGCATGGGGAAAAAGTACACTGGCCGCTTTTTTGCGGGTGATGTTTTACGGGTTTGACTCTAAGAGAGAATCCGGGCTGTTTGATAAAGAACGTGTGGTATTCCGCCCGTGGCAGGGGGGAACGTATGGAGGCGAACTGGATTTTTCCTATCAGGGAAAAGAGTACCGGATCAGCCGTACATTTGGAAAAACAGAAAAAACAGATGTTTTTCATTTATATGATCTTTCCACCAATCTGGAATGTCATGATTTTTCTTCCGAGATCGGAAGTGAAATTTTCGGACTGGACAGTGCGTCGTTTAAAAGGAGCGCATTTATTGCACAAAATGACTGCGAATGCTGCTCGACTGATGCGATCAATGCCAAGCTGGGAAATCTTGTAGAGAATACAAACGATATCAATAATTTTGAGACCGCTCAGAAAAAGATTCATGACCGGATGAATAAACTTTCACCGGACCGTGCAACAGGTTCCATGAAAAAGCGGACGAATATGATCACGCTGTTAACGGAAGAACTGCGTGGCTATGATGCGGCAGAGGCGTCTTACAAAAAGATTACCGAAAAACTTACCGAAAAACAGGAGCAGAGAAAAGAACTGGCCGGGATTCGGGATCAGTATGCAAAAGCATTGCAGGTGGCGAGTGAAGAGAGCCGCAGGGAAGGAATCAAGCAGGCCTATGCGGCCACCAAACAGGAGGAACAGGAAAAGAAAGCGGCACTGGATGCTTTTGCGGATGTATTTCCGGGACAGGTGCCGCAGGATGAGGAGTTTGCAAAGCAGAACCAGGATGTACAGATGCTTGGGGTGTTAAAAACCACTTTGTTTAATCTGGGGCTGACCGAAGAAGAAGAAAACCGCCTGCAGGAACTTGGTGATAAGTTTGAAAACCAGATTCCTTCTGAAGAAAAAATAACGGAAATGGAAAAAGAGCAGGAGCGTTTTGCAAAACTGAAAGAGGAAAAAACGCAGTTGGAAACGAAAATGTCCTATTTTGAAGCGATGGCAATGAAGCGGGAAGAACCGGATTATACGGTAAAAAATCGTCTTCCGATGATGATCTGCGGCATTATCCTGCTGGTGATCGGTGCTGCCGGTGGTGTGTTGTCGTTTCTGTTGCCACAGGTACATAAGTTTTTCCTTCCGCTTCTGGCGGTATCGGTGGTTGCGGCAGTGGCAGGTATTGTGCTTCTTGTGGTGCGCAAGTTGCAGGTATCAAAGGAAGAAGAAAAGGTGCGTGCACTCCGGGTACAGCATCTGGAAGAGGAGCGTAAGCTCCGCGGACCGGTGGAAGAAATTCAAAAAACCATGGAAGAGGCTTCGAAAGAAGCTTCGCGCATCGAACAGGAGACCAAGCATTTTCTGGAGCAGTATCAGATGGTTCCGGGAGAAAAGGATGCCAGAACCTGCCTGTATGAACTCCGCAGCCAGCTGCAGGAATATGAGCGTCTGCGCAGCCGTGCCGGAAAAAGCGATGCGGCAAGACAGGAATTTGAGCGGAAACAGAACTCTTTGCTTGCATTTGGAAAAGAAGCGGGAATGGATTTCGGAGAAGATCTTGCAGCAGGAATCAGCCAGTTACAGATGAAGGCAACCGAGTACCGGATCGCACAGAAAGCATACGCAGAGGCAAGAAAAAAGAGAGAACTGTTTGAGCAGGAACACAATATGAAAGAACTGGCAGCGGTGGAAAAATGTCCATATTCCCTGGACGAACTCAATTCCATGATCCGCGATGTGGATGAGCGGAGCGAGGATATCCGGGAAGCCATCGAGCAGTACCATCATCAGCTCGAAGATCTGCAGGATCAGCTGGATATCCGGGATGAAAAAGAACAGCAGCTTTCCATCTGCAGACAGGAACAGGAAGAAGAACAGCATTTATATGAAACCCTGCGTCTGACGGGAGAGTTCCTGCAGAATGCAAAGGAGCAGTTTTCTGCGAGATATTTGGGTCCGATCGAGAACGGGTTTGGAAAGTATTACACGCTTCTGACAGGGGATAAAGAAAAAGACTGGATGGTGGATGCCAACATCGAGGTGCAGATGAAAGAGCAGGGCGAGATGCGGGAAACCAAGTGGCTGTCTGCCGGATATCAGGATCTGCTGGGAATCTGTATGCGTCTGGCGCTGGTGGATGCGATGTATCCGAAGGAAAAACCGTTTCTGGTGCTGGACGATCCGTTTGTCAATCTGGATGAAGAAAAGATGGCACATGGTAATGAACTGTTTGGAAAAATTTCCGGGGAGTATCAGATTTTGTATTTTACCTGTCATGCAAGCCGGAATATAGAAAACACAAAATAAAGGGAGAGGAAACATGGAGAAAAAAATTTTATTTCCGCAGATCGGCGGAATTATGCACGGAGGGGATTATAATCCGGAACAGTGGCTGGACCGGCCGGACATTCTGGAAGAAGATATCCGCATGATGAAGAAAGCCGGGATGAATTGTGCAACACTTGGGGTATTTTCCTGGTCAACCTATGAGCACGGGAAGGGGAATTTCATTTCGCATGGCTGCATGACATCATGGATAAGTTATATGCCAATGGCATTTACACGATATTGGCGACGCCGTCCGGAGCGCGACCGGCATGGCTGGATGAAACATATCCGGAGTGCAGACGCGTGGATTCCTACGGTGTGCGTGAACATCACGGGGTGCGGCACAACCACTGTATGAGTGCACCGGTTTATCGTAAAAAGGTTTCTGTGATCGTCAATAAGCTGGTAGATGAATTTGGAAATCATCCGGGACTTCTGATGTGGCATATTTCCAATGAATTTGGCGGGGAATGTTACTGTCCGCACTGTGTAAAGCGGTTCCAGGATTATCTGGCGGAAAAGTTTGACCATGATATTGAAAAACTGAACAAGGCATGGTGGACAACGTTCTGGAGTCATACTTACAATGATTTTTCCCAGATTGAACCGCCGTACCGCAACGGAGAATTCAGCATTATGGGATTGAATCTGGAGTGGAAACGGTTTACCACCTGGAATATGACGGATTACATGAAGGCAGAGATTGCCATTTTAAAAGAACGTACCCCGCAGATTCCGGTGACAACGAATTTTATGAAAGAATATGACGGACTGGACTATCATAAAATGCAGCAGCCGCTGGACGTGGTGTCCTGGGATTCTTATCCGCGGTTTCACAATGATGAGGAGTCGTTTTCAGATACGATGACAGAAAATGCGTTTGATCATGCCATGATCCGTTGTTTGAAAAAAGAGCAGCCGTTTATGCTCATGGAGAGCGCGCCGGGGTTGGTTAACTGGCATCCGTTTAATAAAATGAAACGTCCGGGCGTACACCGGCTGGCTTCGCTGCAGGCAGTGGCTCTCGGTTCCGATACGGTGCAGTATTTCCAGTGGCGGAAAGGAAGGGGATCGTTTGAGCAGTACCATGGGGCGGTTGTGGATCATCTCGGAACGGATGATACCAGAGTTTTTCGTGAAGTGGCAGATCTTGGGGAAGAATTAAAGAAACTCAAAGATCTGGCAGGGACAGTCGTAAAAGCACCGGTAGCCGTGTTATACGACTGGGACAGCCTCTGGGCAACGGATGGAATGAAGGGGCTGGCAGAGTCCACCCGTAACTATATTAAGACCTGCAGGAAAGCATACCGCAATCTGTCGGCACTCGGAGTGGATGTGGATGTGATTTCCAGTGAAGAGGATTATAGCGGTTATTCTGTGATTGTGGCACCAATGCTGTATCTGCTGCATCCGCATGTCGGGGAGCGCATGAAACAGTTTGTGGAGCAGGGAGGTCATCTGATTGCAACCTATGTGACCGGATATGTGGATGAAAACCAGCTCAATTATCTGGGCGGATTTCCGGGAGACGGATTAAAGGATCTCTTTGGCGTGATCAGTGAGGAAATTGATACACTGTATCCGTCCGACCGCAACCGCGTACATTTTGCCGAAATGCCGGAAGGGGAAGTACGGGATTATGCGGAAGTTCTGCGTGTGGCAGATGGCACAAACGTGCTTGGTACCTATGAACAGGATTATTACAAAGGAATGGCAGCAGTGACGGAGCGCACATGTCAAAACGGCAGTGCCATGTATATCGCGGCCCGGCTGGACGATGCTTCCATGCAGCACCTGTATGCGCGTACACTGAAAAAAGCGGGAGTTTCGATGTATAAACTTCCATATGGCGTGGAACGTCACACACGCGAAGCGGATGGTATGCGGTATGTATTTTATCTGAATGATACGACCGGACCGCAGATTGTTTCCGGGGTAGAGGGAATTGATCTTCTGACGGGAGAGGTGATCAAGGGAATTCTTACACTGGAACCGTATGGCGTGGCATGTGTAAAAGAATAAGTTCTATTCTGAAAGTTTTGTGCATATAGTTACGGAAAAGAAGTGTGGGAGCTTCTTATGGATAGAAATTGTGATGCATTTATACGCTCCAACAATACCTACGATATCCTGATTGCCAGAGAGTCTTTGGAGATTTCTGACGACCGGGCAGAATGTATACAAAATATCGGTGAAAAATTTGTGGCAGAATATTTTGACCGGGACGAGGTGCCGCAGCTGAGCATTAAGACATACGGATATTCGATTATCCCAAAATGTTTCGGACTGCTGGATACGCTTGCACTGGAGACAACCGGTATCCTGCAGCTGCAGAATCAGCCAGCCCTGTCCCTTCGGGGACAGGGTATTTTTATTGGATTTGTTGATACGGGAATTTCCTATGAACTGCCCTGTTTCCGAAATGCCGATGGAAGTACAAGAATCCGCTCAATCTGGGATCAGAGTATTCCGGCGGGGGAGAAAAATACCCCTCAGGGATTTTTGTACGGAACGGAATATACACAAAAAGAGATCAATGAGGCACTGGAACAGGAACATCCGCGGGAACTGGTTCCAGTGACGGATGAAGATGGGCACGGAACCATGCTGGCAAGTATTGCCTGCGGAAGTGAAGATCTGCAGGCTGGTTTTACTGGGGCGGCTCCTTATGCGGAACTTCTGGTTGTAAAGTTAAAACCGGCAAAACCATATCTGAAAGACTTTTTTTATATTCCGCAGGAGATGCCTGCCTATCAGGAAAATGACATTATGGCGGCAGTTGAATATCTCGAAGAGACTGCCAGAAAACTGGGGCGGCCCCTTATTCTGTGCCTTGGTCTCGGGACAAACAACGGAAGCCATTCCGGTGGCAGCAATCTTTCGGAACTTCTTGATGATATTGCGGGCAGATGGCGCCGGTGTGCGGTTGTGGCAACCGGAAATGAGGCGAATGCCAGACATCATTTTTACGGGAAAAGTGATGGAAATTCGATGGTTGCGGTAGAGGTGAATGTGGAACAGCGGATGCGGGGATTTTATCTCGAGTTGTGGGCCAGTGCACCGGAATTGTTTGTGGTGGCGGTGCGTTCGCCGGGAGGCACTCTTATGCCGGCGCAGAATGTGCCCGGAAATTCGCATCAGGAACAGGAATTTATATTTGAAGGGACAAGAGTGGAAATTGATTATGCACAGGTGGGACGCACGCGGGGGGATCAGCTGGTGTTTATCCGGTTTGAAAACCCGGCGGCAGGGATCTGGACGCTGTATGTTAATCCGAGTACCACGATCACAGGACAATTTCATATCTGGCTGCCAATGAGTGGAATGTTAGAAAAAGACGTGGTGTTTTTGCGTCCGGATCCGGATGTGACACTTACCGTGCCGTCTTCGGCAAAAATTCCGATTGGGGTGGGTGGAATGGATCAAAAGAGTGGTATTTTATATCTGGATTCCGGGAGGGGGAATACCATTGCATCGGTTGTAAAACCGGATTTTGTGGCTCCGGCAGTAGGGGTGCAGGCGGTAGGGAGACTGGGGAACTATGTAACGCTGACGGGAACAAGTGCGGCTTCTGCAATTACGGCAGGTGCATGTGCACAGATCATGGAGTGGGGAAACAGCCGTGGGAGAAGACTGCTTTTAAATTCGGTGCAGATCGGAAATATTTTGATTCGCGGGTGCGAAAGGAACCCGGATGTATCCTATCCGAATACCGCCTGGGGCTATGGAAAAATGAATGTTTACGATGCGCTGATGAAATTTTATGGGGTATAAAATTTATATACAAAGCGTAAAAAGATATAAAAAATTTATGAAGTGCTTTTTTTTGAGAACCAAGTACGATATAATTAAGACTATACAGATTGGAGAGTGAAGTATGGAGAAAAAAGATTTATTAGCAAATTACGCAGCATCAAAACAGAATATGTGTATTACGAATGATACGATCTCGGACGGATTGTTTCAGGAGTATGGGGTAAACAGAGGACTTCGCGATGTCAACGGAAAGGGTGTATTGACAGGTCTGACCCGTATTTCAAAGATTGTGTCCTTCAAAGATGAAAATGGAAAACAGGTGCCATGTGACGGTGAGTTATGGTATCGCGGATATAATGTAAAAACACTGATCAAATCCATTGGACCGAACGAATTTGGCTTCGAGAAAGCAGCATATCTGTTGCTGTTTGGAGACTTCCGGATCAGGCGCAGCTGGATGAATTCTGTGAGTGCTCGGCAACAGCCGGACACTTCCGACCAATTTTACCAGAGACGTTATTATGAAGGCGCCTTCTAAGGATATCATGAATTCCATGACACGAAGTATTCTGACACTTGCGGCCTATGATCCGTATACGACAGATTCTTCCATTGAGAACAATATCCGTCAGTGTATGCAGTTGATTGCCAATTTCCCGATGATCGCGGTATATGGATATCACGCATATAATCATTATGAAAATGATTCGAGTATGTATATTCACCGACCGGACCCGAAGCTTTCCACGGCAGAGAATTTCCTTCGTATGCTGCGGGCCGAATAAGCAGTATACACAGCTGGAGGCACAGGTGCTTGATGTGGCACTGATGCTTCATATGGAGCATGGCGGCGGTAATAACAGTACGTTTACCACCCGTGTGGTTACTTCTGCCGGTACGGATACATATTCTGCCATCGCTGCGGCAATGTCTTCCCTGAAAGGACCAAAGCATGGCGGAGCCAACATCAAAGTTATGCAGATGATGAATGATATCCGGGAAAATGTGCATGACTGGAGCGATCGTGACGAGGTGAAGTCCTATCTTGGAAAGATGCTGGATGGACAGGTCTTTGATAAGAAGGGACTGATCTATGGTATGGGACATGCAGTGTATTCCCTGTCTGATCCGAGAGAGCGTGTGTTCCGCAGCTATGTGGAGCATCTCGCGGAGGCAAAAGGACGCCAGAAAGACATGAACCTTTACAATATGATAGAAGAAGTGGCTCCGGAACTGATCGCAGAAAAGCGTCATATTTTCAAGGGTGTCAGTCCGAATGTGGATTTCTACAGTGGATTTGTATATGAAATGCTCGGCATTCCATCGGAATTATATACACCATTGTTTGCCATTGCAAGAATTGCAGGATGGAGTGCACACCGGCTGGAGGAGCTGGTGGGATGCAACAAAATTATTCGTCCGGCATATAAGAGTGTCATGGAAGAACTGGAATAAGATTATTACAGCGGACAGAATTGCATTTTATTTTGCTCTGTGCTAGTATGGAAACAGAAACTTTCATGTGTTATAACTATAACAGGGGAGAGGACTGATTATGAAAATAAAAGAAAAATATTATCGCTTTGCGGAAAAAGGGCAGCAGATACAGAGAGTAAACCGTTTTCTTGTAACAGAATATCTGATTTTTTATGCATTTATTCTGTTTATGCTCTGGGCATCAAGAGCAAAAGGAGTACGTTCTTTGGGTTTTACGGCATTTGTCAGTGTGATTGCAGTAGTCTCCGGAGGTGCATTGCTCATCGGATGGAGGCGGCGTCCGGAATCGGAGCGGCTGAGATATCTGGCACTGATCGGTTATATCTCGTATCATTTTTCATGACTTTTGCTTATACGGAGAGCTTTATCCGTTTTCTGGGACTGGCTCCTTTTATCGGCTGTATTTTGTTTTTTGATCCGAAATATTCCAGAATCGGCGGCATCGGTTATCTTGTATTGAATGCGCTGACTGTCTTTGGTCAGATCCGTCAGCAGCCGGAAGGCGTAGCCGGGACAACCAATCTTGTACTGGATCTGCTGGCACTGGGGGTACTGGTATTTGCTGTGATCTTTACAACAAATGTGGCACAGAAATTCAACCATGATACCCGGCACAGTGAACAGCAGGAGCAGCGGAAGCAGCAGGCAATTTTAGACGATGTGATCGGTGTGGCGGAAGAAGTGCGTAAGGGTACGGAATCCGTGATGAAGATTGTCAATGATTTGAATGGATCGACAGAGGTGGTCAATGGTGCGATGAAAGATATTTCTTCCAGCACGCAAAGCACGGCGGAAAATATCCAGACACAGACAACCATGACACAGGATATCCAGCATTCAATTGAGCAGACACTGGAAAGTTCCGAGAATATGGTAAAAGTGGCAAAGCAGTCCGGGGAACTGAATCAGAAGAGTATGGAGATCATGGAACATCTGAAGAAACAGTCCGCGGTAATCGCAGAGACAAACTCCGGAGTGGCAGATTCCATGAAAGCGTTACAGGAGCGTACCGAGGCAGTAAAGAGTATTGCAGATACCATCTTTTCCATTTCCAGTCAGACCAATCTGCTGGCGCTCAATGCTTCTATTGAGAGTGCCCGTGCAGGGGAAGCCGGAAAAGGGTTTGCTGTAGTGGCTGATGAAATCCGTCAGCTGGCAGAGAAAACCAGAAGTGAGACAGAAAGCATTGCACAGATTCTGGATGAATTGTTTAAAAATGCAGAGGATGCAGCAACGGCGGTGAGCTGTTCGATTGAGGCTACCAATGCGCAGGATTCCATGATTGCGAAAGCATCTGAGAGTTTTTCGGGAATGAATGAGAATGTCAATACACTGGTTCAGGAGATCAAAGGCATTGACGGCATGTTAAACCGTCTGTCGGATGCAAACAATCAGATTGTAGACAATATCAGTAATCTTTCTGCAACAACGGAAGAAGTGACGGCCTCTTCCGTACAGGTAGCGGATCTGTCAGTTGAGAATTTAAACAATGCCGAGCAGGCAAAACAGAAACTTGACAATGTGCTTGCGGTATCTCATGAACTGGATAAGTACATAAAGTAAACAGATGGAATGAGATAAAGGTGCCTCAGCAGGAGAAATTCTGCTGAGGATTTTTACTACTATAACTTAGAAGGAGATAAAAATTATGAATATAACAATGAAACAGGTCGAGGGCGGTGTATGTGCGGCTGCAGGATTTTCCGCAAACGGATTAAACTGTGGGTTAAATCCGGATCGGAACAAAAATGATCTGGCACTGATCTGGTCAGAGAAAGAGTGTACGGCAGCGGCTGTCTATACAACGAATAAAGTAAAGGGTGCACCAATCCTTGTGACAAAGAAACATCTGGCAGCAACCGGAAATAAGGCGAGGGCTGTTATTGTCAACAGTAAGAATGCCAATACCTGTAATGCAGACGGAGAAGAAAAGGCACAGATGATGTGTGATCTGGCTGCAGCAGAGCTGGGAATAAAGGCAGACGAGGTGATCGTGGCATCAACCGGTGTCATTGGACAGAAGCTTCCGATAGAACCGATCCGTGATCATGTGCAGGAGCTGGCACGCGGACTTTCTCCACAGAATCATGGAAAAGCAGCAAATGCCATCATGACAACCGATACCTATGCCAAGGAGACCGCGGTTTCTTTTACGCTTGACGGGAAGACCTGTACGGTTGGCGGTATGGCAAAGGGAAGTGGCATGATCCATCCGAATATGGCTACCACGTTAAATTTTGTTACAACCGATGTTGCGATTTCCTCAGAAATGATCCAGAAAGCACTTTCTGAGATTGTAAAGGTGACGTACAATTGTCTGAGCATTGATGGAGATACTTCTACCAATGATATGGTCAGTATTCTGGCAAACGGCATGGCAGAAAATACGCCAGTCACAGCAGAGGGAGAGGATTATGATACGTTCCGTCAGGCGCTGTATCAGGTACTCATGACGCTGACCAAGATGCTTGCCAAGGACGGTGAGGGAGCATCGAAGATGCTGGAGTGTACCTGTAGCGGTGCGCCGGATCAGGATACCGCAATCATTATTGCAAAGAGTGTGATCCGTTCTCCACTGTTTAAGTGTGCAATGTTTGGGGAAGATGCCAACTGGGGACGTATTTTATGTGCAATCGGTTATGCGGATGCGGAGTTTGATATCAACAAAGTGGATGTGGATCTGGCATCGTCCAAGGGAACCATTGCCGTATGCAGAAATGCTGCCGGTGTAGATTTCTCTGAGGAGAAAGCAAAAGAAATCTTAGAGGAAGATGAAATTTATATTAATATTGATCTGCATCAGGGAGAGGCATCTGCCAAAGCCTGGGGATGTGATCTGACGTATGATTATGTAAAAATTAATGGAGATTATAGGAGCTAGATAGAACATGGAAAAGAAAATCGGTTTTATCGGCTGTGGAAATATGGGAACAGCCATGATACAGGGAATTTTGGAATCCGGAAAATGCCCTCCGCAGGAGATGATGATTTCCTGTCGTACGAAGAAAACGCTGGAAGAAAAGAAAGCACAGTTCGGAGTGCAGATCAGTACGGACAACCGGGATGTGGCAGCATTTGCAGACATTTTGTTTGTGGCAGTAAAGCCACAGTTTTATGCCGAAGTGTTAGAGGAAATCAAGGATCTTCTTACAGAAGAGCAGATTCTGGTATCCATCGCGCCGGGAAAGACACTGGTATGGTTTGATGAAGTGCTCGGACGAAATTTAAAAGTGATTCGTACGATGCCGAATACCCCATCTATGGTCAAAGAAGGCATGATGGGTATGTGTGCGGGAGCACGTGTGACGGATGCGGATATGGCTCTGGTGCGGGATCTCTGCAGTGGATTTTCACAGACGGAAGTCATCCCGGAGCATCTGATGGATGTGGTTACTGCCGTCAGCGGAAGCTCTCCGGCCTATGTATTTATGTTTATTGAAGCCATGGCAGATGCAGCAGTGCTGGTGGAATGCCGAGACAGCAGGCGTACAAATTTGCAGCACAGGCGGTACTTGGAAGTGCAAAGATGGTTCTTGAGACGGGAAAACATCCGGGAGAACTCAAAGATATGGTATGCTCTCCGGCAGGAACCACCATTCAGGCAGTGCGTGTGCTGGAGGAAAAAGGCATGCGCAGCAGCGTGATCGAGGCAATGATGAAGTGCCTGGATATCTCCCGCAATATGTAAAACCGTTTACTTGCTTTTTCTGTTGAAAATGTGTAGAATAGAACCATCAACAGATTTAGGAGAGAAGGAAATATGAGTCAGGCAAAGGTAGATAAATATAAGAAAGAAAAAGCCAATCGTAAAAAAGAGATGGCAAAGCAGAAAACGGAAAAAATCATTGGTATCATCTGTGGATGTGCAATTTTAGTTGCCATCGTTGGATGGGCCGGTTATACCGGATACAATTATTATGAGGATAATAAGCCGGCACAGACGTATTATACCAATACTTCTGCATTGTCCAGCTACGTGAGTGGATTAAACACAGAGGCACAATAAGATCTGCTTATCAGATATTTGCATGTGGGGCATCACCGATCGGGTGATGCCTTTTCCAATGCCTCGGATACTGCACCGATGAGCAGACGACAGGTATACTGGTTGTTTTTGGAATATGTAAGATCCGTAAGGGACTGGCTGGAAATAATCTGTTTTGCCAGTTCATCGAGCGTAGGACGGACCAATGGGTACATGGTTTCTACAGTTTCATCCAGATGAACCATGGTGATTTCGTTGATATGGTCTTCGTCTACAGATACCTGTACATCGAACGGATTTCCATCAATCATGACAGAAGAGGTATAGACACCCGGAACGTACATGGTTTCTACCGCTTCATTGTCTGCGGACTGTTTGTGGGAACTGCCAAGCAGGATTCCAAGGAAGATCACAAGCAGGACACCAAGTCCTGTGATGACACCTGCAAACACAAGTTTTTTCATATGAAGAACGACAATTCTGGTTTTTGCACTCATTTGTTACCTCCATTTCCAGCTTTGGTATATTCTATGCAGGGAATACACATTCATGCGTTTAATTTTAAACTTCCCATTGGTATAAATTTTTCAAAATGTATAAAAAATTCAAAAAGTGGTTGACAGAAGAGCATGTATCTGTTATTATCTTATCTGTGCTCACGAGAGAGCTTACATATGCGATAGTGGCGTAGTTGGTAACGCGCGACCTTGCCAAGGTCGAGACCGCGGGTTCGAGCCCCGTCTATCGCTCTCAAAAGTAAATATTGCATATGCGATAGTGGGCGTAGTTGGTAACGCGCGACCTTGCCAAGGTCGAGACCGCGGGTTCGAGCCCCGTCTATCGCTCTTGAAAAAGCAGCTGGAAACATAGAGGATATGGGTTCGGCTGTTTTTCTTTTATCATTCCGCAGGTTTTGTCTATTGTAAAAAGGACGCGTTTTATTTATAATAAAGGCAGGGGTAAAAGAGGGGCAAAAACAAATGAAAACGAAGTTTGGGAGGTGCATCAGATGAAGAGTGCAAGATCGTTTAAAGAGTTCGAAGCACTGAATGGAATCAGCATGGAGGAGGTACTGACAGTGTTTGAGGCAGTGTCAGAAGCATTTCCGATGATTGTGGCAGCAAATCTTACAAAAAATACATATACCATGATCAAGGACGACGGATTTCTGGCAAATGACATGCCGAGCAGTGGAAAATACGATGATCTGATTGATGTCGGGTTGGAAAACATACACCCGAATTACCAGCGTGCGTTTCTGGACAATTTCTCCAGGGAACGTCTGTTACAGATGCTGGGGCAGGGACGGAAAGAAGTCTGCGTCAAGCTGTATCAGAAGGGACGGGGAGATTACTATCAGTGGGTATCCACACATGTGATCCGTGTGAAAGACAAAGATGGAGATGTGTGTCACATCTGCATTAATAAAGTTCTGGACGAATGCAGCAGTTGTGGAGAACAGCAGAGAGTCTGCCGTGCTCCGTACTGAATTTATTTCTTGTCGTTCTCGGAGCCGCTGTCTGTTTTATTGCGGGAGCGGTAAAAGAGAAATCCGCAGATGGACAGGGCAATCATGACAGCAAACATCAGAATGACAAATGTGTAATCCGCTTTGTTTAATGCGTTGCCGCTTAAGACGGAAAGAAAGATTGCCGGCATACGGCCAACTGCACAGATAATGATCCAGTGGGAGAGCTTTATATCGGTCAGTCCGACGAGATAAGATAACAGGTCTTTGGGAGTTCCGGGTATGAGGAAGAGCAGAAAAATGATGCTCTCCGAACGCCTGGAACTTTTTAATATTTTTACAGATTCTATTTTTTCACGGCTTACAAACAATTCCACAAACTTCATGCCGAAACGGCGCACAAACAGAAAGATGATGACGCTTGCAGTTGTCATGGCAAAATCACAGATCAGTGTACCACGGATTACTCCGAAAGCGTATCCGGCACCAATTTCAAAAGGACCACCGGGAATTACCGCAAGGAGTACCTGCAGGATGTTCATTCCAATAAAACCAAGGACTCCCCATATTCCTTTGTCATTGACCCAGACACGGAATTGTTTGGGATCCGATACAAAATGAACCAGGGGACGCCCGATAAAATATCCGATCAGGATTACAAAAACAATGGTAATGATAGCCAGTATCCGTTTGATTTGTTTTGTCTTTTTCTCGTTGTGATTATCCAAGTCGAACACCTCCTATTTTAAGTTCGTTCTAACCGTAACTATAGGCTTTTGGTGAAAACTTGTCAATTCTTATCGGGAAATCATTTGCTTTTACCGGTAAAATTCTTATAATAGAAAAATGGAGGGAAAATTATGTTGTTTTATCTTGCTCCGATGGAGGGAATTACGGGATATATTGTGCGCAATGCTTATGCACATTATTTTCCATATATAGATAAATATTTTACACCGTTTATCCCGGCAGTAAAAAAAATGAGCAAAAAAATAAAGCGGGATCTGGCAGCGGAAAATAATGAGCAGATCCGGCTGGTGCCGCAGCTGATCGGAAACCGTGCCGATGAATTTCTGATGATGATTCGGCAGCTGGAAGATCTGGGATTTACCAGTGTCAATCTTAATTTTGGCTGTCCGTCCGGGACCGTTGTCTCGAAAAGAAAAGGAGCCGGATTTCTGGAAGAGCCGGAAGAACTGGAAATGTTGCTGGAAGAAGTGCTGGAGAACAGTCCGCTTGCGGTATCGGTAAAGACCAGAGTCGGAATCAAAGACCCGGATGAGTGGGAAGCTCTCTGCGGTGTCTATGCAAAGTTTCCGCTGGAAGAACTGATTATTCATCCGCGCCTGCAGAAAGATTATTACAGCGGAACACCGCGGATGGAAACATTTGCCCGTGCTCTGGAGCAGATCCATGTGCCGCTCTGTTACAATGGAGATATATGCAGTGTGGAAGATTATAAGAAAGTGACAGCTGCTTTCCCAGCTATTGATCGCATCATGATCGGCAGGGGATTACTGGAAAATCCCGGACTGGTTGGAGAAATCAAAGGAAACCCACCGGCAGATAAAGCCAGGCTGCGGGCGTTCCATGATGAAATTTTAGAGGGATGTCTGGATACTTTCCGTGCGGAAAAAGATGTCGTTTTTCATTTGAAAGAAATCTGGTTTTATCTGACAAAGGCATTTCCGGACAGAGAGAAATATTTAAAGCTGATCCGGAAATGCCAGTCTCTGCCGGAGTATAAACTGATAGTACAGCAGATTTTCTCATAGACATTTTGATAGAATAAGGTATAATGAAAAGTAAAAGTCCAGGACAAGAGATAGGGGATTAACAATGAGTTTAGCAGATAAAATATTTGTAACTATGTGTCAGGATATTCTGGAGAACGGGACAAGTACCGAGGGCGAAAAGGTACGGCCGCACTGGGAGGATGGTACAAGTGCCTATACGATCAAGAAATTCGGTGTGGTGAACCGTTATGATCTGTCGAAAGAGTTTCCGGCAATCACACTGCGCAAGACGGCAATCAAGACCTGTACGGAAGAAATGCTGTGGATCTGGCAGCGGAAATCCAACAATATCCATGATTTAAACAGTACCGTCTGGGATGAATGGGCAGATGAAAACGGTTCCATCGGAAAAGCGTACGGCTATCAGCTGGCACAGAAACATCAGTATCGTGAGGGTATGATGGATCAGGTGGACCGGGTGATTTATGATCTGAAAAATAATCCGTTCAGCCGCCGGATTCTGACCAATATTTATGTGCATCAGGATCTGCATGAGATGAATCTGTATCCGTGTGCATACAGTATGACCTTTAATGTGACACAGAAACAGGGAGATGACAAACTGACTTTAAATGCAATTTTGAATCAGCGTTCGCAGGATGTGCTTACTGCAAATAACTGGAATGTATGCCAGTATGCGGTGCTGATGCATATGCTGGCACAGGTGTGTGACATGAAAGTGGGAGAACTGGTACATGTCATTGCGGACGCACATATTTATGACCGGCATGTGGAACTGGTAAAAGAGCTGATCACGCGTAAGCAGCATCCGGCACCAAAATTCTGGCTGAATCCGGAGATTAAAGATTTTTATCAGTTTACACCGGATGATATCAAAGTGACCGATTATGTGACCGGTCCGCAGATCAAAAACATTCCGGTGGCAATATAGCAGTCAGGAAGGAGAAAATTATGAATATCATTGCAGCAGTAGATAAAAATTGGGCAATTGGAAAAAATAATGAGCTTCTGGTACGGATTCCGATGGATCAGAAATTTTTCCGCGAGACAACAACCGGGAAAGTTGTCGTGATGGGACGAAAGACGCTGGAGAGTTTTCCGAATGGTATTCCGTTGAAAAACCGCACCAATATTGTGTTGACACATAATCCGGCGTATCAGGTTAAAGATGCGATTGTCGTGCATTCCATGGAAGAGCTGCACAGGGAACTGGAAAAGTATGATACCAATGACGTCTATGTGATTGGCGGACAGAAAATATATGAGCAGCTTTTGGATGAGTGTGATGTTGCACATATTACAAAAATCGACTATGCATATGACGCGGATGCGTATTTCCCGAACCTTGATGAAAAACCGGAGTGGAAAATTACAGCAGACAGTGAAGAACAGACATATTTTGATCTGGAATTTTATTTCTATAAATATGAAAGAGTGCAGAAGTAATGAGTGATTTTATCTTTAGCGTCAATGTCACATTTCCTATTTTTCTGGTGATGGTTATAGGCTGGGTACTGCATCAGATCGGTATGCTGGATGAGCATTTTGTCACCGTGGCAAACCGTTTCAATTTTAAGGTGACACTGCCGTTTATGCTGTTTCGGGATATTGCTTCCGTAGAAATATCAAAAGTATTTGATCTGAAATTTGTATTGTACTGTGCAATTGTCAGCAGTATCTGTTTCTGGGGCATCTGGGGGATCAGTAAATTTGCGGTCAAAGATGACAGTATCCGTGGTGCGTTTGTACAGTCTTCGTTCCGAAGCAGTGCAGCCGTCATGGGAATGGCATTTATCAACAATATTTACGGATCTTCTGCCATGGGTCCGCTGATGATCGTGGGAGCGGTTCCGCTGTACAATGTGTATTCCGTTATTGTACTGACATTTGAGGCGCAGGACGAGGAAGGAAAACGGGATAAGGGAAAAATTAAGCAGGCATTGGTCAATATCGTGAAAAATCCGATTATTGATTCGATTTTTCTGGGACTTATCGTTTCCCTTCTGGGGATTCATTTTCCGACCATTGTCAATAAGACGATTAACTCTGTCGCACAGCTTGCAACACCGCTGGCACTGATTGTGATCGGTGCGGGATTTGAGGGGCGCAAAGCTATCGCAAAGATCAAACCGACGTGCTGGGCAGCTGCAATCAAACTGGTGATCCAGCCACTGGTCTTTTTACCGGTAGCAGCTTATATGGGATTTTCCGGGGAAAAGATTATTGCAATTTTAATTATGCTGGCATCCCCGACAACGCCAAGCTGTTACATCATGGCAAAGAGTATGAAAAATGATGGGGTTCTGACGGCGAGTGTTATTGTTGCAACGACGTTGTTTGCGGCATTTACGCTGACGTTCTGGATCTTTTTACTTCGCACATTTGGACTGATATAGGAGGATATCATTTTTATGGATATTACAGGAAGAAAATTATTCGTAAAGGCTCTGGAGGAAGAAGGGGTAGACACTATCTTTGGGTACCCGGGTGGAACCGTTACGGATTTATTTGATGAATTATATAAGACTGACAGTATCAACTGATCCTGCCGCGGCATGAGCAGGGACTGATTCATGAGGCAGAAGGATATGCCAAGTCTACCGGACGGGTGGGCGTATGTCTGGTAACGAGCGGACCGGGAGCGACCAATATCATTACCGGACTGGCAGATGCCCATTATGACAGCATTCCGCTGGTATGTTTTACCGGACAGGTGCCGCTTGGACTGATCGGAAACGATGCATTTCAGGAAGTGGATATCGTTGGTATGACGAGAAGCATTACCAAGTATGGTGTGACGGTGCGAAGACGGGAAGACCTCGGAAAGATTATTAAGATGGCATTTTATATCGCCCAGACCGGGAAACCGGGACCGGTACTGATTGATATTCCAAAGGATATCCAGACGGCATCCGGATCGGCAGAGTACCCTTCCCATGTGGATATCCGTGGATATAAGCCGATTCACGGGGTACATATCGGACAGTTGAAGAAAGCTTATAAAATGCTTAAGTCTGCAAAGAAACCTCTGATTCTTGCCGGCGGAGGTGTCAACATCAGCCATGCGGGAGAGAAGCTGAAGAAATTTATGGAAAAAGAAAATGTTCCGGTTGTCACAACAATTATGGGCAAAGGCGCAGTGCCGACCACCCATCCGCTGTATATCGGCAATTGCGGAATGCATGGAAAGTACGCAGCCAATATGGCAGTTATGGAATGTGATCTGCTCTTTTCCATCGGTACCCGTTTCAATGACCGGATTACCGGAGATTTAAATGAATTTGCACCGCATGCACAGATTGTACATATTGATGTGGATACGGCTTCCATCTCGCGTAATGTGGTTGTGGATGTGCCAGTGGTTGCAGATGCAGGTGTGGCGCTTGAAAAGCTGTTAGAGTGGGCAGAGAAAAAGGATACGGCAAAGTGGCAGGAACAGATTCACAGGTGGGAGAAAGAGAATCCGCTTGCAATGCGCAGGGACCGTGGGATCAGTCCACAGATGATCATGGAGCACATTAATGCACAGTTTCCACACAGTATTTATGTGACGGATGTCGGGCAGCATCAGATGTGGGCAACCCAGTATCTGGAACTGGACGAACAGAGTCAGCTCATCACATCCGGCGGACTGGGAACGATGGGATTCGGATTTCCGGCCGCAATCGGAGCAAAAATTGCAAATCCAAAGAAACCGGTCGTGTGTATCACGGGAGATGGCGGATTTCAGATGAATATTCAGGAGATGGCAACGGCGGTAACACAGGTACCGGAATTACGATCTGTCTGCTGAACAATAATTATCTTGGTATGGTCCGCCAGATGCAGGAACTGTTTTATGGAAAGCGTTACAGTGCGACCTGTCTGCGCCGGCGCCCATCCTGTCCGGGTGGATGCAAGGGATCAAATGACCAGTGTCCGGAATATGTTCCGGATTTCGTGAAACTGGCAGAAAGCTATGGAGCATACGGAATCCGTGTAGAGAAGGAAGAAGACATTGATGCAGCGTTTGCGGAGGCAAAGAAGCATACGGATGCACCGACGATCATTGAATTTATGATTGCCACCGATGAACTGGTACTTCCGATGGTAAAGAGCGGAAATCCAATGAGTGAAATGATTTTAAAATAGGAGGAAAGCAATGTCTGAAATGAAAAAGCGCTGGATTGCATTGTATGTAGAAAATGATGTAGGTGTACTTGCGAAGGTTTCCGGACTGTTTTCCGGAAAATCCTACAATTTACAGTCACTGACGGTTGGTACGACGGAAGATGAGACGGTTTCCCGTATGACGATCAGTGTGGAGAGTGATGATATCACGTTTGAGCAGATCAAAAAGCAGTTAAATCGTATGGTTGAGGTAATTAAGGTGATCGACCTGACAAATGTTCCGCTTCGGTTAAAAGAGCTGATGTTTGTCAAGATTATGGAACTGAATGAGACACAGATGACGGAAGTGTTTCAGATTGCACAGGCCATGCGTGTGGATGTGGTGGATATCGGAATCGGCAGTGTTATGCTTGAGTGCAGAAGAACAGAGCAGAAACATGACGATCTGATTGCCATCTTAAAGAAAAAGTTTAAGCATATTTCCGTTGTGCGCGGAGGTTCGGTTGCTATCGAATCAATCAGCACAGAGTGCAGATAAAAATGCTGCCCGTGGTGGTCTTTGGCCACTGCGGACAGCGTTTTTAAATGATAGGACCGATAAGATTAACGGGCAGTTACTTCGACAATCTCTCCGACATACATCATATGCATATCGTGATCGCTGTACCATTTATCCATCAGTGTGGAATCGGTAAAACTGTCTTCGCTGACCGGTACGGCAGCCATCTTTCTGCATAAAAATACCAGATTGGCTTCATCCGGATAAGGAATGTCATGCAGGAATGCCTTTGTCAGTCCGGCAGCGGCGAATTTGTCTTCTTCTCCGCGGCCACTGTGACTGCCGCAGTAATTTAATGCATCGCGGTAGTCTTCATTCAGGAAAGACAAAGAGAACAGATCTCCGTTGTCTAAAAATTCTTTGGTATAGCGGGAATCACGGATAAAAATAAATACAACGTTTTTTCCCCAGAGGACGCCTACACCTCCCCAGCTGACGGTCATAGTGTTGCATCTGGTTTTGTCTCCGGCGGAAACTAAAGCCCATTCTTTTCCTATTTTGGTAAATGGATTGAATTCCATCTTATCGATTGGATATGGTTGAAATGTGTGCATAACAAGCCTCCTGATTTATTTTATGTATCAACAGTATAACAGTGTAACCTTTTTTTTACAAGATGCATACTATGAATCAAATGCAGCTGTCTGGAACTGTTTGATGCCACTGCAAAGAAACGTGGCAGGTTTTCTGGCAGGAAGAGAGGGAGATCATGTATGGATCAGAATAGAGTGGAAAATCAGGTGGATGAGGGAACGCTTCAGATTCACCTGACAAATGCTTCAACAGGAATTCCGGTGAAAGGGGCAAAGATCAGTATATCTTATACGGGAGGTCCGCAGCAGGTGCTAGAGGAGGTGGATACCGACGATTCTGGAAACACTGAGAAGATTACGCTTGATGCTCCTCCACTGGAGTACTCCATGGAGCCGGGGGAAAACCAGCCGTATGCGGAATATACGATCAAGGTGCATGCCACAGGCTATCGGGACATTACGGTTTCGGCGATCAATATCCTGTCTGGGGAAGATGCAACGCAGGAAGTGGTGATGGAGGCGCAGGATGCACCGGGCAATCCGATTGATACGATCGTGATTGATGCACATACCCTGTATGGAGAATATCCACCGAAAATTCCGGAGAGTGAGATTAAGACGGTGGAAGAAACCGGAGAAATTGTCTTAAGCCGTGTAGTAATTCCGGAATATGTTGTGGTACATGACGGAGCACCGGGAGATTCCACAGCTGCGAATTATTATGTGCGCTATCGGGATTATATTAAAAATGTAGCTTCCAGTGAAATCTATGCGACCTGGCCGGATGCTGCGATCCGCGCCAATGTGCTGGCTATTATGTCATTTACTTTAAACCGGGTTTATACGGAATGGTACCGGGGCAAAGGGTATGTGTTTACCATCACATCTTCCACGGCATACGATCACAAATTTATTTATGGAAGGAATTTCTTCCAGAGTATTTCACGGGTGGTGGATGAAATGTTTGAAAATTATCTGTCCCGTCCAAATGTCCGTCAGCCAATTCTGACACAGTACTGTGACGGACAGAGAGTGACCTGTCCGGATTGGATGTCGCAGTGGGGAAGCAAATATCTGGGTGATCAGGGATATTCTGCCATTGATATTCTGCGCAGTTATTACGGAAATGATATGTATATTAATTCCGCGGACGGAATTTCCGGAATTCCGGCATCCTGGCCGGGATATGATCTGGGCGTGGGAGCAAGCGGACCAAAGGTACGTCAGCTGCAGGAACAGCTGGCAAGAATTTCGCGTGCTTATCCGGCGATACCGACGATTACGGCGGACGGAGTTTACGGATCAAGGACGAGGGAAGCGGTGGAAAAGTTTCAGTCGGTTTTCGGACTTCCGGTAACCGGTATTGTGGACTATCCGACCTGGTATAAAATTTCAGATATTTATGTTGCGGTTTCCCGTATCGCAGAACTTGTATAAAAGAGAGGAAAAATACGGATGAAAAATTATAAAATTACCGTGTCATATGATGGCACCAGATATAAAGGATGGCAGGTATTAAAAAGCACCGATGCAACCATACAGGGAAAGCTGCAGATGGTGCTTTCGGCGCTTGCCGGGCATCCGGTGGAAGTGATCGGTTCCGGAAGAACCGATGCCGGAGTTCATGCAATCGGGCAGGTGGCTAATTTCCATCTGGACGAACATTTTTCGGCAGAGGAAATTTTTGAAGATCTGAACCGGCACCTTCCGGAAGATATCGCAGTGACAAAAATAAAGGAGGTCGATGACCGGTTTCACAGCAGATATCAGGCTGTGGAAAAGACCTACCGTTACCGGATACGGACAAGTCCGGTGCCGAATGTATTTGAACGAAAATTTTTGTATCAGTATGGACAAACGCTTGATGTGGATAAAATGAAAAAAGCGGCACAGGCACTTGTGGGAACGCATGATTTTGCTTCTTTTTGCGGGAACCGTCATATGAAAAAATCAACGGTCCGTACCATTTTTTCCATTGATCTGGTGGAAAGAGACGGTGAGATTGAGATCCTGTATTGTGGCAATGGATTTTTACAGAACATGGTAAGGATTCTCACGGGAACATTGATTGAAGTGGGAAGAGGCGAACGGGCTCCGGAAAGTATGCCGGCACTTCTTAAGGCAAAGGAACGGAAGCAGGCGGGCTATACGGCACCGCCGCAGGGATTACGATTGGAGAAAGTGACATATGAGACAATGGATGGTCGCTGCTAAAAAAGCGGATTTTTATGCGATTGCAGAGAAATTTCATGTGGATCCGGTTGTGGCAAGGATTATCAGAAACCGCGAGGTAATCGGAGAAAAAAATATCCGGATTTATCTGGGTGGGAACCTTTCGGACCTGTCAGATCCTCATCAGATGAAAGATATGGACCGGCTGGTGGAGATTCTTGCACAAAAGATCCGGAAACAGGTGCATATCCGGATTATCGGCGATTATGATGTGGATGGTGTGACTTCCTCCCATCTGTTTCTGACGGCTTTGCGGCGTGTGGGAGCAAAAGTGGACGTGGTTATTCCACACCGGATACAGGACGGATATGGGCTAAGCCTGCATTTATTACAACAGGCGAAAGAAGATGGTGTGGATACAATTCTGACCTGTGATAACGGTATTGCCGCTATCGATGAGATTGCGTGGGCAAAAGCGCAGAAAATGACAGTACTTGTGACCGACCACCATGCAGTCCCGTTTGAAGAACATGAGGGAAGAAGAACAGAGAAAAAGAGTCTGGCAGATGCCGTGGTAAATCCGCATCAGCAGGACTGCGGGTATCCGTATAAAGAGCTGTGCGGCGCCGGTGTGGCATGGAATGTCATCCGTGTATTGTATGAAAATTATGATATGGACAAAAGAGAAGCGGAAGATCTGCTGGATTTTGTTGCTATGGCAACTGTCTGTGATGTCATGTCGCTCACCGGGGAAAACCGTATTCTGGTAAAAGAGGGATTAAAGAGAATCCGTCATACGAAAAACATCGGATTGCAGGCACTTATGCAGGCATGCAATGTACAGCCGGAGAATATCAGTGCATACCATTTTGGTTATGTCTTAGGGCCATGTGTCAATGCAACCGGCAGACTTGACACGGCAAGGCATGCCCTTCGGCTGTTTGAGACCGGGCAGGAAACGGAGGCAGAAGAGATTGCCCGGGATCTGGTTGATTTGAATCAGGAACGCAAGGAGTTGACACTGCAGGGCGTGGAAATGGCAAAGAAACTCTGTGAGGAAGGTGGATATGAGAATGATCCGGTACTTGTTCTGTTTCTGCCGGATGTCCACGAAAGCATTGCAGGACTGATTGCCGGAAGAATCCGGGAAATGTATAACCGGCCGGTATTTGTGCTGACGCGGGGAGAAGAGGGAGTCAAAGGCAGCGGAAGATCGACTGAAAATTATTCCATGTATGAAAATATGTGTGGATGTGCGGAACTGTTTACAAAATTTGGCGGACATCCGATGGCGGCAGGGTTATCCCTTCCGGAAGAAAATGTGGAAAAATTCCGCAGAAAAATCAATGAAAACTGTCCGCTTACGGTGGAGGAAGTCTGCCCGGATATTCACATTGACATGGCCATGCCGGTGGGATATGCGAGTACGGAACTGGTCCATCAGTTTGCACTTTTGGAGCCGTTTGGAAAAGACAATCCATCTCCACTGTTTGCAGACCGGAATCTGTCCATCAGCCGCATGTGGGTGATAGGAAAGAACCGGAATGTTCTTCGGATGAGTGTTCTTTCGGAATACGGACAGCCGGTTCCGGTTATTTTCTTTGGGGATGTGGAGACGTTGTTTGCATATTTTACCGAAAAGTTTGGTCAAAAAGAGGTGGAGAATGCGCTGCATGGCAGAAAAAACCGGATTTTATTTTCTATGGTGTATACAGCAAAGATTGATTTTTATCAGGGAAATGAAAATCTGCAGCTGGAGATGAAATATTATCGCTGATTCCATTGAAAAAACGGGAAAGAAATTGTAAAATAAATGCAATGGAGGGCAAGTAATGTTCGGAAAAAAGAAACAAAAACAGGAAACACTGGTACGGATGAGAAACCTGGCACAGCTGGATGAAGGCTTTTTTTCCCATATGAAGGACGGAAAAGATATGTTTGATGCAACCGCAAGGGAAATCAGAAATACATATCAGCAGCTGGGGGCCGGAATCACCCAGATACAGGGAAATATAAAAGAAGCATCACAAATGGCAGCAGACAACGGAGAAAAGGAGCAGGAGCTGACCGGACAGCTGGCGTCATATCAGGAGCAGGAAGTACAGTCATCGGAAAAAAGAGAGCAGATGCTGCAGAATTTTGCACAGATCGAACAGGAGATGGCACAGCTGGTGGAGGAAAACAAACATTTCACCACGCCATCCAAATTCCTGAACGAATTTCCGGTTGCACTCAAGGCGGAAAATGAAAAGACCCGAGAGGAACTGGAAAAGATGCAGGATTGCGGAAAGCAGATGGGAGTGCTTGCCCTCAATGCGGCGATTGAAGCCGGGCGTATGGGAGAGGGAGGAAAACAGTTTGTTACGGCGGCAGAAACGATCCGTGTATCTGCGGGAACGTATGATGAGCTGATTGATCAGGCACATAAGAGCTGGCAGATTCGGATGAAAGAATTGCAGAGCTGGAAGAGCAGGTACACCGGATGGTTACATTGCTGAAAGAAAACAATGTGGCAATGACCAAACTGATGAAATCCTGTCAGGAAGCTTCGCGTCAGGCACAGGAATGGAATCGTTTAAAACCATGTCCAAATTTCAAAGAGATGGAAAACCAGATTGTTGTGCTTCGCAATGCAGATGAGGAAATTGCCAAATCCGAGGAACGCAACCGGATGCAGATGGAGGATTTTACAGAAGAAATGGAGAGTCAGAAGAAAAATTTTGATGAACTTCTTCAATCCATGGAAACCGTGTACCGGCATGCGGTAGAACGCAAAAAATAAAAGGAAAAAGAAAAGGAGCTGACCAGAGAGGCCAGCTCTTTTATTATTCCACAGAAAAATTGTTATCGGTTTTGGATGAGGTGGTGGCAGCTTTAGCACGCGCCCAGTTGTGGCGGTAAACCACATGGTACATGACTGTGGCAAGAACAAATGCACAACATACATCAAAGAAAGAATGCTGTTTGATAAACATCGTTGCCAGAATGATGCTGACCGTCAGAATCAGTGTCAGGAGACAGACCAGCTTGTTTTTGCGCAGCTTTTTATTGTGTGTCACCGCAAGATAAATGCCGAGCGAATTATATACATGGATACTCGGAAACAGATTCGTCGGAGTATCACCGGCATATAGGCGTTCACAGAGCATGGTGCACAGATTGTGGTGTGTGAAATAGGTCGGACGCAGATACTGCCCGTTCGGGTATACCGTGGAGATGATTAAAAAGATTGTCATTCCAGTAAACAAAAACGCACACAATTTATAGTAATCTGTTTTATTATGTAATGCCATATAGGCGATGCCCCATCCGACAAAAGGAAACCAGAGCAGATAAGGGATGACAAAGTATTCACAAAACGGAATATAATCATCAATCGGTACATGGATGACATGAAAATGTGTCGTGACGGTTTTTTCTACATAGTTAAACCATGTCATGTACACGAAAAAATATAACAAAATCCATAAATGTTTATATTTTTCATAATATTTTCGGAACACAAACGTCCGCTTACTTTGGGTTTCCGGCAACATAAATACTCCTTTTATATTTGTGTGCAGATCTTTTTTCTTTTGTTCTGAAACTGATTATAGCACGGGGAAAAAAGCACGACAATATAAAACCCGCAATGTTCATAAAACTTTAAAAATTTGGCACATTGACAACCTCTTGTGCTTTTGTATAATACAATAGTGACGGAGGATAAGAATTTTGAAAAAAGCACGAATGAAAAGAAAACAGAGAAGAAAACTGATATGGATGGTGGCAGGACTGGCTGTTCTTTTGTATCTGGGACTGGCCGTTTATTTCCACAATCACTTTTTCCCGAAAACGACATTAAATGGAAGAAAAGCGGGAGGGTATACCGCGCAGAAAGTGATGGATGAGATTACGGAAGAAATCCATTCCTACCAGTTAAAGATAGCAACAAGAGACAAGCATACAGAAAAAATTTCCGGACAGGATATTTCGCTGGAACCACAGTGGGGAGACGAAATAACAGAGCTGGTACACGCACAGAATATGTTTGCATGGCCGGTAAAAATTTTCCAGAAACAGACATTGAAAAATACAACACTTGTCGACTATGACAAAGATAAGCTGCAGACACAGATCGATGCATTGGACTGTATGGATGCAGACAAACAGACGGCACCGGAGAATGCTTCGGTTTCTTCTTATGATAAGACGGAAGGATTTACCGTGGTTGGGTGCGTCATGGGAACGACCATTGATGCAGAGAAAATGTATCAGGCAGTGCAGGAGGCGGTGGAAGGATTAAAAGAGAACCTCTCTCTGGAAAAAGCCGGCGTTTATGAAGATCCGACGGTTTTAGATGATGATGAGAATCTGGTAAAAGCCGTAAAGAAAATGAACGGGTATGCAAAGACAAAGATTACATTTACCGTGGGAGATTCCAAAGAGGTACTCGATGCTTCCGTATTTGGTGACTGGTTCCGGTTAAATAAAAAGTTAAAACCGGTACTGGACCAGGAGTGTGTAAAAGCGTACGTCAGTGATCTTGCAAAAAAATATAATACCTGTTACAGTGCCAAAACGTTAAAGACTTCTTACGGAAAGACGGTTACGATTCCGGAGAGCCATTATGGATGGAAGATTGATACGGAAAAGGAAATCGCCCAGATTACGAGTGAGATCAAAGCCGGGAAAGCAGTGGAAAGAGAACCGAATTATTCCATGACAGCCAATTCCCATGGAAAAAATGATTATGGCGATTCTTACGTTGAGATCAATCTGACGGCACAGCATATGTTCTTATATAAAGATGGAAAACTGGTGATTGATTCGGATTTTGTATCAGGAAATGTATCGAAAAATAATGCGACACCGACCGGTGCATATGGCGTGACATATACCGAGAAAAATGCAACTTTGCGCGGAGAAAACTATGAGACGCCGGTTACATACTGGATGCCTTTTGCGGGAAATGTCGGTATGCATGATGCCTACTGGCGCAGCAAGTTCGGAGGAAGTATTTATAAATATGCAGGATCACATGGCTGCATCAATCTTCCGCCGGAAGTCGCAAAGGTAGTATTTGAAAATGTTAAGAAGAATTATCCGGTGCTGGTGTATGAACTTCCTGGAACGGAAAGTACCGATGCAACAGATAAGGGAGAAGCAAAAAAGGTCGTAAAACTGATTGACGCACTCGGAACCATTACAAAGGATTCCAAAGAAGCGGTGCAAAAGGCAAGAAATGCGTATGATAAACTGACTGCCAATGATAAGGTGTATGTCACAAATTATGATAAATTAAAGAAAGCAGAAGAAAAATTACAAAAATTGCAGAAAAATTCAAAGGAATAGGGGATACTTGACAAAATTGATAAAAAACTGCAAAATGTAACTGCGCAACCGTTTAACATGCAATGGATGCATAGGTGTGCAGTTAGGAGAAGAATATGAAAAAGGGAAATGTAATCACCATTTCGGATGTTGCGGAAGCACTTGGCGTTTCCAAAACGACAGTCAGCCGGGCAATATCCGGAAAGGGAAGAATCGGTGAGGCAACAAGGCAAAAAGTCTTGGCTTATATAGAGGAGCATGATTATAAACCGAATGTAATTGCAAGAGGACTTGCACAGTCAAAAACATTCAATCTCTGCGTGGTTATGCCGGAGGATTATGCACTGGTAGATCTTCCGTTTTTTCAGGAAGTCATTACAGGAATTCAGGAAATTGCAGGAATGAATGAGTACGACATTCTGTTGTGTATCTGTCAGGAAAATGATATTACAGGTCTTGAACGCGTCGTGAGAAACCGCAAGGTGGACGGGATTGTGCTGCTGCGGACCTTTTTAAAAGACCCGCAGATTGAACTGCTTTTAGAAAAAAAGATTCCGTTTGTTACAACCGGTAGTACTACCTACCGCAAAGTCAAGCAGGTGGACAATGACCAGCAGAGCGCCTGCCGCGAACTGACATCTATTTTACTGATGCGCCAGATGAAGCATATCGCTCTGCTCGGAGGAAGTGAATCTTTCGTAGTCAACCAGAACCGGTATAAAGGATACCAGCAGGCATATCAGGAAGCGGGAAGAGAAGTGGAAGAAACGCTTGTTTACCGGAATTTGGAGAGCCGTGCCTTTATGGATCGTGCAGTGGAAGAAGTGCTGGAAAAAGGGGCGGATTGTATTGTCTGCATGGATGATGCCATCTGCATACAGGTACTTCGCAAGCTGCGGCAGGAACACATAAAAGTGCCGCAGGATATCCGTGTGGCATCGTTTTACAACAGTTCCGTGCTCGAGAACAATATACCATCGATCACTTCGTTGTCTTTCAATGCGAGAGAACTCGGAATGGAAGCCTGTAAGAATCTGCTGGCGCAGATTGAAGGGGAGACGGTACCGGATCGGACACTGTTGTCGTATGAAGTAGTACTTAAAGAATCCACAAAATAAAAATTCAAAGATTGGATGGCGCAAGTGCCAGAACGGTGTATGCAAATGTTAAAGCAGATCATAACGGAAATTGAAAACAGACAGAATATAACCCGTGATCAGCTGGCTCTGCTGCTGGAGACAACGGATACCGGGGACATTGCATTTCTTCACGAGCGGGCACGTAAGACAGCAGATGCCATTTACGGAAAGCAGGTGTTTATCCGTGGATTGATTGAATTCACCAATTACTGTAAGAATGACTGTATTTACTGTGGCATTCGAAAGAGCAATCGCAAGGCAGAACGCTATCGCCTGACGGAGGAAGAAATTCTTTCCTGTTGTGCAAATGGGTATGAACTGGGATTTCGGACCTTTGTGCTGCAGGGAGGGGAAGATCCGTATTTTACGGACGATAAAATCTGTGCCCTGATACGGCAGATCAAGGCACAGTATCCCGATTGTGCGGTGACGCTTTCCATCGGGGAGAAAGAGCACGACAGCTATCAGGCATTTTTTGATGCCGGTGCGGACCGGTATCTGCTGCGTCATGAGACCGCGGACGAGGCGCATTATGGAAAACTGCATCCGGCAGAAATGTTCTGGAAACACCGCATGGACTGTCTGTGGGATTTAAAAGAAATCGGTTATCAGGTGGGATGTGGATTTATGGTCGGTTCGCCGGAGCAGACGGTGGATACGCTGTATGAAGATCTGCAGTTTATCCGGAAATTGCAGCCGCATATGGTAGGCATCGGTCCGTTTATTCCCCAGAAGGATACCCCGTTTGGCGAAAAAAAGGCAGGAACAATGGAAGATACGCTTCGGCTTTTATCCATTATCCGGCTGTTGCAGCCGCATGTGCTGCTGCCATCAACAACTGCACTGGGAACCATTCATCCGCTGGGCAGGGAAAAAGGAATTCAGGCAGGGGCAAATGTTGTGATGCCGAATCTTTCCCCGGTAGCAGTGCGGGAAAAATATAAATTATATGATAATAAAATCTGTACGGGAGATGAGGCGGCAGAGTGCCGGCACTGTATGGCGCGCCGCATGGAAAGTGTCGGATACAAAGTGGTCGTAAACCGTGGAGATTATCACTGATTCAGCAAAACGCACAAGAAGGAGAACGCATATGGATGCAACATGGAATGAAACACCGTCTGCAAATCGTCTGCATATCGGTGTATTTGGAAAAACAAACAGCGGAAAATCTTCATTTATCAATGCTTTTACCGGGCAGGAGGTTTCCATCGTTGCAGATGTGGCGGGAACGACAACCGATCCGGTATACAAGGCAATGGAAATTTATCCGATGGGACCGTGCACGATTATGGACACGGCGGGATTCGATGATGAAAGTACGCTGGGAGAACAGCGCGTGGAACGGACGCGGCTTGCAGCCCAAAAAGCTGATCTGGCAATTATTGTATTTTCTGCATGTCCGGTTTGCGGCGAATCCTATGAGGAAGAACTGAAATGGTACACCTGGTTTAAGGAGCGTAAAATTCCGGTTCTTCTGGTCATTAACAAGGCGGACGTGGCGGATGCAGCACCTCTGAAAAACTATCTGAAAGAAAAAACAAAGGAAGATGCACTGGTAGTCAGTGCATTGACCGGAGCTGGTATGGAAAATGTCCGGGAGGCAATGAGCCGCAGAGTGCCGGAGAATTTTGGAAACCGTTTGATTACGGGGGATCTGGTCACGGAGGAAGATCTTGTGCTTCTTGTTATGCCACAGGATATTCAGGCACCGAAAGGACGTCTGATTCTGCCGCAGGTGCAGACGCTGCGGGAATTACTGGATAAAAAGTGTATGGTTATGAGTGTGACCACGGACAAACTGCTTCCGGCACTCAACATGCTGCAGCAGGCACCAAAGCTGATTATTACCGATTCCCAGGTGTTTGATTATGTATACCAGAATAAACCGGCGGAAAGTATGCTGACATCTTTTTCTGTGCTGTTTGCCGCATACAAAGGGGATCTGCCGTACTATATGGAAGGTGCCAGACAGATTGATGCACTGAACGAAAACTCTCATGTGCTGATAGCGGAATGCTGTACGCATGCCCCTTTGAGCGAGGATATCGGCAGGGTAAAAATTCCGCGTATGCTCCGGAAACGGTTTGGAGAACGGTTAAGGATTGATCATGTGAGCGGCACAGATTTTCCACAGGATCTGGAAGGGTATGACCTGATCATTCAGTGTGGCGCGTGTATGTTTAACCGCAGATATGTAGTATCGAGAATCGACCGTGCAAAGGCACAGAACATTCCAATGACAAATTATGGGATTACAATTGCACATTTGACTGGAATTCTGGATAAAATTGTGCTAACATTGCGGTAACAGGAAAGAAGGGGATTACGGCATGAAGATTACAATTGCAAGAGAGTGCGGCTGTTACGGAGATGAAGTCGGACAGGTTCTGGCAGACAGACTGAATGTTCCACTTTACAATAAAAAGACATTAACAGAACTCGCAAAGAAAAAGGGAATTCTGGAGCATTATCCGGATTATTTCGGTGAGAATCCGGCGGGAACGCTTCTGGCAGTCATTGCGGAAGACGATGGGGAAGACAGTGTTGTGCACCGGACACCGAGGAAAGTTCTGGATGAACTGATTGGGGAGACATCGTGTATTCTGATCGGCAGAGCTGGAAATTATGCGTACCAGAAGGAAAACGATGTGGTACGGGTGTTTTTAAGTGGTGACAGGGAATCCCGGATTCATCACCTGATGGAGAAGCATAAGGTGAAAAGACATGAGGCGGAGGCCATCATTGAGAAGACGGAAGGCCGGCGTAAGCAGTATCATATGTATTATACCGGGGAGGACTGGGGGTACGCTGCAAATTATGATCTTTGCATTAATGATACGCGTTTTGGAATTGAAGGTACGGCAGATCTCATTATGCAGTATGTAAAAGATTGCAACGCACAGGAAAAATAGGGAGAAGGATTTAAAAATGGGGATTGTATTTTATTAATACAATCCTTATTTTTGCCCCAAAGATCCTGAAAGGTGCTAAAATGGGAAAAGCGAAAGAAGGAGTTAAAAAATGAAGTATTTAAGACAACTATTGATGATTCTTATTTTCTCGTTTATCGGGGAAGTCCTGCACGCGGTGATTCCGATTCAGATGCCGGCAAGCATTTATGGTCTGGTGCTTTTATTTATTGCACTGATGACAGGACTGGTCAAATTGCCGCAGGTGCATGAAGCCGCGCGGTTTCTGATTGAGATTATGCCGCTGATGTTTATTCCGGCGGGTGTCGGGCTGATTGACAGCTGGGGAGAACTGCGGCCGATTCTGCTTCCGGTCATTGTTCTGCTGCTCGTTTCTACCGTACTGGTTATGGGCGTGTCAGGACAGGTTACACAGCAGATGATGCATCATGGAAAGAAAGAGGACAAGAATGAATAACTTTTTACAGAACTCTGTATTTTTCGGAGTATTTATCAGTATTATTACCTATGAGATCGGGGTATTGATCAAGAAAAAATTAAAGATCGCTATTTTTAATCCACTGTTGATTTCCATGGCACTGATCATTATTTTTCTGCTGATTTTTCATGTGGATTATGACACATACGAAAGTGGGGCGAAATACCTTTCGTATTTCCTGACACCGGCAACGGTTGCGCTGGCGGTACCTTTGTATGAGCAGATTGAGCCTCTTAAGAAAAACTGGAAGGCGATTCTTGCAGGAATTTTTGCGGGTGCCATGACCTCTGCGCTGTGTGTGCTGGTATTGTCACTGATTTTTAAATTATCACACAAACAGTATGTCACACTGCTTCCAAAGTCCATCACAACGGCGATCGGTATGGGATTGTCCGAAGAACTGGGCGGAATTGTAACCATTACGGTTGCAGTTATCATTGTCACAGGGGTGATTGGAAATATGTTTGCCGAGAATATCTGTAAACTGTTTCACATTAGCGATCCGGTGGCAAAAGGCGTTGGAATCGGATCTGCTTCGCATGCCATGGGAACATCAAAGGCAATGGAGATGGGAGAGATTGAAGGGGCAATGAGCAGTCTGTCAATTGCAGTCTCAGGTCTGATGACGGTTGTGGTATCGCTGAATCTTTTCACATATTTATTAAGGGAGAAAAAAGAGGGGGTTATGGCTTTACAATTTGTACTGGGAAGTTCGGGGAGCGGGAAAACAGAATACATCTATGAGCGTCTGGTGCGGCAGGCAGGGGAACATCCGAAAAAAAATTATCTGGTGATTGTACCGGAGCAGTTTACGATGCAGACCCAGCAGAAACTGGTGGAACTTGCACCGAATCATGCAATTATGAACATTGATGTGTTAAGTTTTAAGCGTCTGGCATACCGTGTGTTTGATGATCTGGGGATGCAGGACATACAGGTTCTGGAAGAAACTGGAAAAAACCTGGTGCTGCGCAAGCTTGCACAGGAACAGGAGGAGACGCTTACCGTTCTTCGGGCAAATATGAACCGGATGGGATATATCGGGGAAGTAAAATCAATGATCTCAGAGCTGGTGCAGTACCGGATTTCACCGGAACAGCTGGTGGATCTGACGGAGGACAAAACAATCTCACCGGTACTTTCTGCAAAACTGCGCGACGTGGCAACCATGTATCGCGCTTTTTGTGATTTTATGAAAGATAGTTTTGTGACGGCGGAAGAGATATTAAATGTTCTGAAAAATCTTGTGCCGCAGTCGGAAACTTTGCGGGATGCGGTGCTGGTATTTGATGAGTTTACCGGTTTTACACCGATACAGAATGATCTCATGCGGGAATTGCTGCAGGTGACAGAGCATATTTACATTACGCTTACAATCGATGCTGCAGAAGATTTTATCATTGTAGTGGAAATGAAGAATTATTTGCACTGTCCAAAAAAACGATTCTGTCTTTGATGAAGATGGCAGAAGAACTTCATGTGCAGGTGATGGAACCGGTGGTAATGACAGACAGTGCACACAAGCGTTTTAAGCTGGCTCCGGCACTGGCATTTATGGAACAGAATCTGTTTCGTCCCCGTCCGGCAAAATATACCAAGCCGGTAGAAGAAATCCATCTTGCCGCAGTAAAAAATCCACAGGAAGAACTGATTCTTGTGGCCAGGCAGATCAATGCGCTGATCAGACAGGGATACCGCTATCGGGAAATTGCTGTGGTGACGGGCGCAGTGGAAGCTTATCAGAGTTATATGGATCCGGTTTTTACGAAATATGAGATTCCATATTTTATGGATACGACCAAAGAAGTGTTATTTCATCCGTTCATTGAATGTATTCGTGCCGCGCTTGAAATTGTGGATACGAATTTCAGTTATGAGGCAGTCATGCGCTTTTTGCGGTGTGGATTCTGTGATATTGCGGAGGACGATCTGGACCGGCTGGACAGTTATCTGGTTGCAACCGGTATCCGCGGCAAAGCGGCGTGGAGCAGACGATGGGGCATATGCCACGGCAGAAAACGCTTTACGATCTGGAACAGCTCGAAAAACTCCGGGAAAAAATATATGGGTATCTTGAGCCGTTTGCAGCAGTATTTGCCCGAAAAGATGCCCGTGTTTCGGATGGCATCCGGGCATTGTATCAGCTGCTGACACAGCTGGACACCCAGCATCAGTTATGGAACAGGGAACAGCAGCTTCTGGCGCAGGGAGAGGAAACCAGATCCCGGGAATATGCACAGATTTATACAATCGTGATGCAACTTCTGGAAAAATATAATCTATTACTGGGGGAGGAGCCATTGCAGATCCGGGATTTTACCGAAGTGCTGGAGGCAGGACTTTCCGCTGCAGACGTGGCTGTGATTCCACCGGGCTATGACAGTGTTACGATAGGAGATATCGAACGTACACGATTAAATCATATCAGGATTTTATTTTTTATCGGTGTGAACGACGGTATTATTCCGAAAGTGGCAAATGCCGGAGGAATTATTTCCGAATACGAAAGAGAACTTCTGGCAGAAAAAGTGGAGTTAGCACCGGGGGCAAGGGAGCAGGCATTTATTCAGCGCTTTTATTTGTACCGCAATCTTACCAAACCTTCAGAAAAATTATATGTCAGTTATGCAAAGGTTGACAGTGAGGGAAAAGCCATCCGTCCTTCTTATCTGACCGGAGTTTTGAGGAAACTGTTTCCGACACTGAAATTGCAGGAACCGGAGCATATGGAGGCGCATACAGATTTTTATACCAAAGAGGCTGCCGAAGATTATCTCGTCTTCGGACCGCACGAAGAAGCCTGGTATGCGCTTGCCCGCTGGTTCCTGCAGGAGAATGATATGCAAAAGCAGGAGAAGATCCGTAAACTTCTGCATGCGCCGTATACACGGTATGAGGGAGAGCCAATCAGCCGGGCGGTTGCACTTGCACTGTACGGAAGACATCCGTACGGAAGTATTACGCGGCTGGAACGGTTTGCCGCCTGTGCATATGCACATTTTCTGCAATACGGGTTAAAACTTACGGAGCGTGAGACCAGTGCATTTGAGAGTGTGGATATGGGAAATATCTATCATACGGCCTTAGAACGCTACAGCCGGAAGCTGGAACAATCGGAATATGACTGGTTTGTGGTGCCGGATGCCGTGCGCCGGCAGATGGCAGAGAATGCCATGCAGGAGGCAATTGCCGGGTATCCGGGTATGGCGGTCTGCGATACGGCAGAAAATGCTATCAGAGAAAACGGATGCTTGCTATTTTTGACCAGACGGTCTGGGCATTGACCAGACAGGTGCGTGCGGGGCAGTTTGTACCGGAAAAATTTGAGGTGACATTTGACGAACTGGAGGGAAAGGAAAGTCTCGAGTACCGGTTATCGCATGATGTGACCATGCGGTTGGAAGGAAGGATTGACCGTCTGGATACCTTTGAAGATGAAAATAAAATTTCGATTAAAGTAATAGACTATAAATCCGGAAATACAAAGTTCGATCTGATCCGCGTGTACCGCGGACTGCAGCTGCAGCTGGTGGTTTATATGGATGCGGCGATGGAAATGCTGCGGGGACAGCATCCGAAAAAAGAAATCCTTCCCGGGGGAATTCTCTATTATCACATTGATGATCCGGTACTCGAATCGGATACTCCATTGTCAGACGAAGAGGCCGAGCAGGCGCTGCTTTTCGCACTGCGTCCGGATGGACTGGTGAATTCCGGAGAGGAAATCTATCGTGCCATGGATCAGAATTTTGAGGGAAAATCGCAGATGATCCCCGTGGAAATCAAGAAAAACGGTGAAATTTCCACAGCGCGTTCAAAAGTGGCATCGACGGAAGAGTTTGCGGTGATTACCCGCTATGTAGAGCACGAGATCCGGCAGTGTGGAGAGGCCATCTATGCGGGAAATATTGCGGTGAATCCTTACCGGAGTGATATAGAAACCAGCTGTACCTATTGTCCATATGCATCGGTGTGCGGGATGATGCAAAAATTCCGGGATATGAATACCGGCAGTTTGCATCCATGAAAAAAGAAGAAGTGCTTGACCAGATGCAGACACAGCTTGCTAGAAACAGGGGAAAGGAGGAGCGATCAGATGAAATGGACGAAGGAACAGCAGAACGTCATTGATTTCAGAAACCGGGATATTCTCGTCTCGGCGGCAGCGGGATCGGGAAAAACAGCGGTGCTTGTGGCACGTATTATCCAAAGGATTCTCGACCCACAGAATCCGGTTGATATCGACCGGCTTTTGGTTGTGACATTTACGAAGGCAGCGGCGGCGGAGATGCGGGAGCGTATCGGGGCTGCCATTGAGGCAGAATGTGAAAAAGATCCCCAAAACACGCATTTGCGCAGACAGTCGGCACTGATTCACAATGCCATGATCACAACGATTGACAGTTTCTGCCTTTTTGTGGTACGGAATCATTTTGAAGAGATCAGTCTGGACCCGAATTTCAGGATTGCAGATGAAGGAGAGATCCGGCTGCTGGAGCAGGACGTGCTGGAGCAGGTGTTTGAAGATAACTATGCGCGGCAGGAAAAGACGTTTCTTTCACTGATCGATGCCTATGCCGGAAAAAGAAACGACCACGGGGTGCGGGAGATGGTGGCAAAGATTTACCGGATGTCTTTGAGCAGTCCGTGGCCGCAGGCGTGGATGAAAAAACTCACCGAACCGTATCAGGTGGAACATGCACAGGAACTGGTGCAGACAGAGATGCTTGAGGACATTGCGGAACATGCCAGGCTTTTGTTGTGTGACATGTGCACACAGATGACACATGCACTGCAGTTGTGTAATGAGCCGGATGGACCGCAGGCATATGCAAAGACACTGGAAGCGGATCTGACGCAGCTGCAGCAGGCAGAAAATCTGCAGGGATATCTGCAGGTACAGACATTTTTAAATGGTCTGGTCTTTGGAAAATTGTCACCGATCCGCAAATTCTCCGGGGATGTCAAAAAAAAGGAAACGGTCATGGAGATCCGGTCGGATGTGAAAAAAGAAGTGGAAACGCTGCAGAAAAAATATTTTGCGATGGATCTGGAGACACTGCTTTTGCAGCAGAAACGCTTGTGTCCGTTTCTCGAAGAGCTGGTAAGGCTGGCACTTGAATATACACAGGCAATGGAAACGGCAAAACGAAAGAAGAGAATTGTTGACTTTGCCGATATTGAGCATTTTGCTCTGCGGATTCTCGTGGACGAAAAAACAAAGCAGCCACGGCATACCGCAGAAGAATTCCGCAGACATTTTGCAGAAATCATGATTGATGAGTATCAGGACAGCAACCAGGTACAGGAAGAGATCATGCGTGCGATTTCCATGGAGCCGGAAGGCGGGCATAATCTGTTTATGGTGGGAGATGTCAAGCAGAGCATCTATCGGTTCCGGCTTGCACGCCCCGAACTTTTTATGGATAAATATGCATCTTTTTCAACGGAAGAGAGTCTGCAGCAGAGAATTGATCTGCATATGAATTTTCGAAGCCGTGCACAGGTGCTTGATTTCTGTAATGATATCTTCTACAAAATTATGAGTCCGGATCTGGGACGGGTTGCGTATGACCGGGATGCGGCATTGTATTACGGGGCAAAAAATTATGATGAGAATGCTAAAGGATTTAAACCGGAGCTTTTGCTTTTGGATGAAAAAGACGAATTGCTTTCAGAGACAAAGAATCTGACAAAAGGACAGATGGAAGCGCATATGATTGCCACGCGTATTGCGAATATGAAGCAGCACATGCAGGTGACGGATAAGGAGAGTGGACAGCTTCGGCCGCTGCGTTATTCCGATATTGTCATCCTGCTTCGAAGTTTAAAAGACTACGGAACGGATTTTGTGCAGGTCCTGCAGGGAGCGGGGATACCGGCATATGTGGAGTCTTCGACCGGATATTTTTCGGCATTGGAAGTACAGACGGTGCTGGCAATGCTGCGGATTCTGGATAATCCCTATCAGGATATTCCGATGGCGGCGGTTCTTCGGTCTCCTCTGGTGGGACTGGATGAGGAAGAGATGGCACAGATTCGTGTGGAAAATCCGGAGTGTTCGTTTGCGGAAGCTGCAATGCATGCCATGCAGGATGCCACGGAGGGCGCACTTTATGACTTTTACCGGATGTATCGTAAGCTGCGGGAAAAACAGGATCTGCCGATCCATGAACTGATTCAGAAGATTCTGCAACTTAGCGGATATGGAAATTATGCGGCGGCACTGCCAGCAGGGGAGCGCCGTGCGGCAAATCTTGCAATGCTGGTGGAAAAAGCGGTTGATTACGAGAAAACAAGCTACCGGGGATTGTTTCATTTTCTGCGTTATATCGATAAGCTTCAGAAATATGAAGTGGATTTCGGGGAGGCAGATACCACAGGAGAAAATGCCAATGTTGTCCGCGTGATGACCATTCATAAGAGTAAGGGACTGGAGTTTCCGGTCGTTTTTGTGTCCGGTCTGGGAAGAAAAATGAATCAGATGGATGCCAGCGACCGGCTGGTGGTACATCCGGATTTAGGCCTTGGAATCTGTGAGATTTCCGGGCAGCCCAGAGTGAAAAAAAACAGTTTGTTCCGGTCGGAGATTGCAGACCGGATCCGGAGAGAGAATCTCGGAGAGGAACTGCGCATATTGTATGTGGCACTGACGAGGGCAAAAGAAAAACTGGTTTTGACCGGAATGATCAAAGATGCCCAAAAAACGTTTTCCGGATATACCGGAAATGTACTTCCGGGGAAGCCGGTCAGTTACCGGCAGAGGGTCCGGGCAGGCAGTTATCTGGACTGGATTCTTCCGGCCATGCTTTCTTATCCGCAGAAATATACGCTCGATGTGGTTCCACCGGAGAAAATTGTATGGGAAGAGGTGGAACAGGCGGCAGACAGCAGGGAAAATTATGAGGAACTTCTGCAGCATATCGATCATGCGAAACCCGAACTGCTTCAGCAGTATGACCAGTGGTTTTCCTACCGTTACCCATATCAGAGTGAGGCCGGCAAAAAAAGTAAATATTCGGTTTCGGAACTGAAGCATGCATCGCTTGTCTTACAGTATGACAGGTTCGAGGGAGAAGCCGTGGTGCCGGATTTTCTGCAGGAAGACCGTGAAGTGTATGTTCCGGACTTTGCAAGAGAAGAGGACAGAGAGTATCCGGCAGCTGAAAACGTAAATCAGGGTGCTATGCGGGGAACCGCGGTGCACCGGGTGATGGAATGTCTGGATTTTGCTGCGATTGCAGATATAGATACCTCTGATGCGGGAGCAGTTTGTGCATTTGTGAAACAGGAACTGGACCGGATGCTTGCAAACGGACAACTGCCGGGGGAATGGTATGCACTTGTTATTCCGGAATGATCGAAGCGTTTGTGGAAAGTCCGATTGCTCCCCGGATGGCAGCAGCAGCTGTGCGTGGGGATCTGTACCGGGAGCGACCGTTTGTGATGCAGCATCAGATGGAGGCATCCGGCGGGACTGTGCTGGTACAGGGAATCATAGATGTTTTCTGGATGGAAAATGATAAAATTATTTTGCTGGATTACAAGACGGACCGGGTAAAACAGGCGCAGGAACTTTTGATGCGCTATCAGACACAGCTTCAGCTGTATGCAGATGCATTAAGCCGTGTATTTTCTACGGATACAAAAAAAATGGTGGCGGAAGAAAAACTCATCTATTCGTTTCACCTGAAGGAGGTTGTCACATTATGAGTCGAATTGTACTTGCCTCTGCGTCACCGCGGAGAAAAGAGCTGCTCGAACAGGTCGGACTGGAATTTGAAATCTGTCCGGCGAAGGGAGAAGAAGTCATTACTGCTGGTTCTGTGGATGGGGCAGTGTTAGAACTTTCTAGTCAGAAAGCGGAAGAAGTGGCCGCAGGAATTCTTTCCTACAATGAAATCCATCCGGAGCTGGTTACGCCGCAGGACATTCTGGTGATCGGGGCCGATACGGTGGTTGCCTGTGATGGAAATATTCTCGGGAAACCGCGGGATGAAGCGGATGCAGCCCATATGCTTTCGATGCTGTCCGGACATACCCACAGCGTATACACGGGAGTAACGCTTGTTTTTATTGATAAAAACGGCAGAACCGGGGAAACTTCATTTTATGAGAAAACAGATGTCTGCATGTATCCTTTGGATGACGCGGAAATCCGGCGCTATATTGCCGGCGGAGAGCCGATGGATAAGGCGGGAAGCTATGGAATTCAGGGACAGGCAGCTGCTTTTGTGAAGGAAATCCATGGTGATTATAACAATGTGGTGGGACTTCCGGTGGGGCGGTTATATCAGGAACTGAAAAAACTGGGCGTCATGGAGTGGAATTAAGGGATTGTCACAGAGAAATTCCTTCGTTATAATAATAGAAAGTGATTCACAGGGAGGAAAAAGGTATGAACGAATACGATGAGGAGATTTTACATTATTTTCTGGAACACCAGACACAACTTTTCCCAGAGGCGGTAGCGGAAAGCCCGGAGGAAGCAGAAGAGTTTCTGGAGGACTGCATGGCGGTTGTCTGCAAAAATATAAAAGAAGTGCGGGATTATTTTGATGACGCGGGGATGGATGTCGCCGGAATGAGTGAGGAAGAATTGTTAGAGGCGAGTGAGGTTTTTGCAATTCCCGATGGTCGCTTTCTTGTCGTAGAAGGATAAAACGGTATGAAAAAAAAGAGATGGAAACTGGCGGGGATTTTTCTTATGGCAGCGCTTACGGTACCGTCACTCGGAGGCTGTAAGGTTGGAAATACACAGATTCGCCTGTCGTCAGGGCAGCTGAGAAACCATAATGCCATTGTGTGGATCAATGATCATAAATATGATATTAGATATGCAAAACTGTATTTGTGCAATTACCGCAACCTGTATGGAAAAGCGTACGGAACGGATCTGTGGGAATCCTATGATGCGGATTTAGAACAGTATGTCAAGGATGTGACGATTCAGGAACTGACACATATTGCATGTATGGATATTCTGGCAGAAAATCAGGACATGCATCTGAGTGAGCAGGAAAAGAAACAGGCAGCACGTGCGGCAAAAGAATATTACCAGTCACTTACGGAGGAAGAAAAAACGTTCATCGGTCTGTATGAGAGAGAGATCCGTACAGCATATGAAGAGTATGCACTGGCAGAAAAGCTGTATCATGCGCTGACACAGGAACCGATGAGGAGGTCAGTGATGATGAAGCGAGAGTGGTCCGGGTACAACAGATCTATGTAAAAGAAAAAGAAGCACTGCGTGCGGTGCAGGAAAATCTTGCATCAGGAGATGATTTTGCCTCGGTTGCGAGTGCTTACAATCAGTCGAGGGAGTTTGAGCGCACCATTGCGCGTGGAGTTTATCCACAGGATATGGAAGAGATTGTTTTTAATCTCGATGACGGAGCGTGTTCCGATGTGATTGTGGCAGATGACGGGTATTATATCATCCGCTGTCTGAACAAATTCGAAAAAGATCTGACGGAGGAAAACAAGGAAAAAATCCGTGTAAAGAAAAAAAAGAACGATTTGAAAACGAGTACCAGACGTTTGTGAAGAATTCCACGTTTTGTTTAAATGATAATCTGTGGGACGATGTGACGTTAAAAGATGTGTCCGGCATCGGGACGGATTCTTTTTTCAGCACATATGAGAAATATTTTACAACAGGAGAAAATACAGAGACAACATGAAATGGGAATTTGATATTTTATATGCACTGCAGAAGATTCATCAGCCGGTTCTTGACCATATCATGACAGGACTCTCCACGATAGGAAATGCCGGTATTTTCTGGATTGTACTTGGCCTTGCGCTTTGTATTCCGAAGAAATACCGCAAAATTGGAATCCAGATGGTGATATCCATGGCAATTACGTTTATCATTGGAAATCTGATCCTGAAAAATCTGATCGCAAGAGAAAGACCCTGCTGGCTGGATACACAGATTGCCCTGCTCATAAAAAGTCCAAAGGATTATTCCTTTCCGTCCGGGCATTCTATGAACGGATTTGCTGCATCTATCGCACTTTTATGTAATGATAAAAAGCTTGGAATTCCGGCAGTGATTTTAGCATCACTGATTGCGTTTTCCAGACTGTATCACTTTGTTCATTTTCCGACCGATGTAATGGTGGGAATTTTAATCGGTACGACCGTGGCAATTCTGGTGCATGCGGGTTATCTGAGAGGGAGCCGCAGACATTTTTCGTAATTTTTAATATCATAGAAGCAAAAAACTCCGAAGCATACAGCTTCGGAGTTTTTCGTACCATTTTTTATTTGGTTAACAGTAACATGATATCGTTGCTTCGCTTTACGAACTTCGTCATAGCCTCCGCGGACAATGGCTGGTTGGAAAGCATGGCCAGATCATAGAGCTGTTCTGCAAACATGCCGGAATGTTCGGGATCTTTGTGTTCGAACAGATATTTTACCAGAGCGTTGTTTGCATTTAAAGTCAGAGTCTGGTCTGCTGCAAACATATTCGGATCCATACCGCCCATACCGCCGGCTGCGTACATCTTCATCATATCCTGCATACGTCTGCCCTGTTCGGAGAGTGTGAGGATAGAGGCAACATCCGCATCCTTTAAGCTTTCTACTTTTACCGTAAGCTTATCGTTGTTCAGTGTCTTTTTGAACAGATCGGAAAGGGTATTGGTTTCCTCGGTCAGATCTGCTGCATCATCGGATTTTAAGGCATCTGTGACATCTGCATCAATACGCTTGAACTGATAGTGCTCGTTGCGCTGCTCTAACTGTGTGATGAAGGAAGTATCGATGTTGTGATCGAGGATTACGGCATTCATGCCCTGTTCCTTGAACATCTTGATGTATTGTCCCTGCTGAGCCTTGTCTGTTACATAGTAGATCGTGCTGCGTTCCGGCTCTTTTTCTTCCTCTTTTGCATCGTCTGACTTGGATTCTTCCGTCTTTGCATCTTCGGTCGTCTTTTCGTCGTCTTTCTTTTCGTCCTCAACAGGAACGAGAAGTTCCGGAAGTGTCTGATACTTGTCATTGATATCCTTAAAGAGGATATAATCATTCATCTTGTCACAGAACTTTGTATCTTTTAAGCAGCCATATTTGATAAACGGGCTGATATCATCCCAGTATTTTTCGTAGTTTTCTTTCTCTGTCTTGCACATGCCGATGAGCTTGTCAGCCACTTTCTTGGTAATGTACTCGGAAATTTTCTTGACAAAACCGTCATTCTGCAGCGCAGAACGTGATACGTTCAGAGGCAGATCCGGACAGTCGATAACGCCTTTTAAGAGCATTAAGAATTCCGGAATGACTTCTTTGATATTATCTGCGATAAATACCTGATTGTTGTAAAGTTTGATGGTTCCTTCAATGGAATCATACTCGGTATTGATCTTCGGGAAATAGAGGATACCTTTTAAATTGAACGGATAATCCATATTCAGATGGATCCAGAACAGAGGCTCCTTGTAATCCATAAATACCTTGCGGTAAAATTCCTTGTAATCCTCATCGGTACATTCACTTGGATTTTTGGTCCAGAGAGGATTGGTATCGTTGAGTGGTACCGGACGTTTTACAATCTTTACCTTGTCCTTGGCCGGAGAAACTTCTACGATTTCTTTTTCGCCCTTGTCGTTTTCTTTTTCCTCAGTCTTGGCCTCTTCGTGGATTTCTTCAATTACTTTATCGGTATCTTTTACATCTTCCTTGTCGATCGTTTCATATTCTTCCGGGGCATTGGCCTTGGAAAGATAGATCTCGGTTGGCATGAAAGAACAGTATTTTTCAATGACTTCTCTTGCACGGTATTCGTTGGCAAATTCCAGACAGTCCTCATTTAAGAAAAGTGTGATTTCTGTACCAACGGTTGTTTTGTCGCCGTCTTTCATATCAAATTCGGTACCGCCATCGCAGGACCAGTGAACAGCGGTTGCACCTTCTTTATAAGAAAGGGTATCAATCGTTACTTCATCTGCAACCATAAATGCGGAGTAAAAACCAAGTCCGAAATGACCGATGATCTGATCGTCATTGGATTTATCTTTGTATTTCTCGATGAAATCCGTTGCACCGGAAAATGCAATCTGGTTGATATATTCTTCTACTTCATCGGCAGTCATTCCAAGACCGTTATCGATAAATGTTAAGGTTTTTTCTTCCGGGTTTACGATGACCTGAATCTTTGCTTTATAATCAGCAGGAAGGGAATATTCTCCCATCATGTCCAGTTTCTTTAATTTGGTAATCGCATCGCAACCGTTGGAAATCAGCTCACGATAGAAGATATCATGATCTGAATATAACCATTTCTTGATAATCGGAAACAGGTTGTCGCTGTCGATGGATAATGATCCGTGTTTATTTGCCATATGTTATACATCTCCTTTGTTTTCATTCACAAATGTTCGCTAATGAAAATGATAAAACCAGTTTTGTAAAAAGTCAATAGAAAATCAGCACTCTTTTTGAATGAGTGCTAACAATGAACGCGAAAATGCCGGAAAATAGCGTGTTGGTGCATTTCTAAAAACTTTCTAAACTGTAGACACTTCTTTTAAATCATGTTACTATTTATGCAGAACAGGTGATCGCGAAACTCTTTCCCGATCGCTTATTTAATGCAAAATAAGAAAAGGAGTATTACATATGTTAAAAGAAGGCGTAAAAGGAACACAGGAAATTATGGTAACAAAGGAAAACACCGCAAAAGTTATGGGAAGCGGTGCCCTGGATGTATTTGCAACCCCTGCAATGATCGCATTGATGGAAAAGACTGCATGGGAGAGTGTACAGCCGTATTTAGAGGAGGGAAGCGGAACGGTAGGAACGTTAATGAATGTAAAACATGTGGCAGCTTCCCCGGTGGGCATGAAAATTACCTGTGAAACCGAACTGACGAAAGTAGATGGCAGAGCACTGACGTTTTCTGTAAAAGCTTTTGATGAGGCAGGACTGATCGGAGAGGGCGAGCATGAGCGTTTTATTGTATATAATGAAAAATTCCAGCAAAAGCCGATGCAAAGCTGGAAAAATAATGTTATACGATAAAGATATCCGTGAACCTCTGGCATTTTATCTGGAAGAAATTTACGGGAAAAACAGAATCCTTGAGGAACAGGTGATGGGGCAGTCACGGGCGGATATGGTCATGGTGGTACACGATGCCCTCTACGGAATTGAGATCAAGAGTGATGCGGACAGTTATGCACGGCTGGATCGCCAGGTGAAAGATTACAACTTATATTATGACTATGATCTGGTCGTGGTCGGAACCCGGCATGCGGCACATATTAAGGAACATGTCCCGGAATGGTGGGGGATCATTACGGTGGAACAGGTAGGGGATCAGGTTGATTTTTATATGCTGCGGGAGCCGCAGAGTAACCCACAGATGGACTGGAACTGTAAAATAGAGATTTTGTGGCGGCCGGAACTGGCGCATATCCAGGAACTGAACGCGATGCATGCATATAAGCAGAAAAGCAAGCGGTTTGTGGCCGATAAAATTGTCGAGACAGTTCCGAAAGAAACGCTGGCAGTCCAGCTCTCGGAAGAACTGTTCGAGCGGGATTATACAAAAATCTGGGAGACGATCCAGAACTTTCGAAAGGAAAACGGACAAAAACTGCGTCGGAGACGAAGAAGACGGAAAACAAAAAAACAGGCGTAAAGCGGGCAGAAACAGGAAAAGAATATGTCGGCAAATGTCGAAAAACGGATGACGCTCTCTGAAATTGGTGGTATAATAGTACCAGATATGGGGAAGGAAAAAGAACAGGGGTGCGACTATGAAGATAGCAGTATTTGCGACAGGATGGAACGGTGAGTACCTGCGTGATATGTATCACGGTCTGGAAAATTCACAGAAAGAATTCCATGACTCCATACATCTGTATGCAAGTTTTGGAAGACTGGGATCAGGAGACAGTTTTAATAAGTCAGAGTTTGATTTTTTTGAACTGGCAGATATGGAGGCGTACGATGGATTTTTGTATCCGAGTACCACGATCAAAGAAGGAGATGTCAAGCAGCGGTTACTCGAACGGATCATAGAAAGTAAAAAGCCCTGTGTATCTCTGGAAGAGGAGATTCCCGGGCTTTCTTTTGTCGGAATCAATCAGAGCAAAGCCATGCGGCAGATCGTGCGGCATCTTGCCGGGGTTCATGGAATCCGGACATTTGGTTTTATTAACGGGATGAAAGATACCTATGAGGCGCAGATGCGTCAACAGGGGGTAGAGTCCAAAATTCGGGAACTGGGGCTTTGTCTTATGCCGGAATGGGTGGATTATGGAAATTATGAGTACCGCTCCGGGGAAACATATGCCAGAAAAATGATTGCAGCATATGAGGCAGGGGAGGAACTCCCACAGGCGGTTATCAGCGCAAATGATCTGATGGCGGCAGCTTTTTTGCAGACCATAAAAGGAACGGCGCTCGAGGGAAAGATACCAATCACAGGGTTTGACCGGTATTTTGACGGGGAATGTTTCAGCCCGACGATGACAACCATTGAACGGCCGAGAGACCAGGTGGCATATGAAGCTGTCAGGCTTCTGCACGAACTGCATGAAAAGGCAGATGGAAAGCTGGTACACAGGGAACTTTCCTACCGGTTTTTTATCGGAAATACCTGTGGCTGCACAAAGCATGTCCCATTTGATACGGAATCGTTCCGTAACCGGATTTTCTGGAAAAATCTGCAGGAATATGACGCAAAATCCAAACTCGATTCCATGCAGGAATGGGTAACCAGCCGGATCTCTTTAGAAGAGATCATGGATGCGACGGGGAGATTCTTAGATCTGGTCGGGGCAGGAAGAGGGCAGATCTTTTTGACGGATGATCTGTTTTCCCAGGAAGCCAAAAGTTATCGAAGCTGTAAGAGAGAAGTACTTAACTGGTGCAATGAAAAGAACCGGACAGAAGAAGGCGGGGTACAGGTGTTTATGCCACTGCATTATCAGCTGCACCGGATGGGATACTGTATGGTGGCTGGTGTGGATGAGATGTTTAGGACAGGAATTCTGGAAACCTTTTTCCGCAATATCTGTTATGCACTGGAAAATTATATCCAGCGGAAGCAGTATCAGGAAGTAAATCTGAAACTGCAGAAGTTGTACCGGATCGATCAGCTGACGGGAATTTATAACCGTTTTGGAATGGAAGATCTGGGACAGAAGTTTTATGAGAAAAATTGTGAGTATCATGTCAATACAAAGTTTATATTCTGCGACATCAACCGCTTAAAATACATCAACGATACGTATGGACATAAAGCCGGTGACTGGGTCATCCGAAAGACGGGGGAAGCGCTTGGAAGGCTTACCGCGGAAGACAGTCTGCCATTTCGGTTTGGCGGTGATGAATTTTTACTGCTGACGAGAGAAGAGTCCGGGATCACCGCGGAATCCATCCGGCAGAGCATTGCCGTGGTATGTGGGGAGGAAACCTCTCCGATCCGGGAATCTTTAGAGGTCAGTATCGGTGTGATTCTTGCCCCGTGGGACAGTGAATATAATATGGATGTATATCTGAATCAGGCAGATGAGGCAATGTATGAAGAAAAGAAAATGTATCATGAAAAATATGGAGACCGGCGCAGAAGATAAAAATCAACAGACTGCCATCTATGTGATGACGCATAAGGCATTTACGCCGCCACCGGACCCGTTGTATATTCCACTTCATGTGGGACGAGCGGCGGCTTCGTCATACAGCAGGGATGAGAAATCGTCCCCGCTGTCTTTTTGTGTGGGAGATAATACCGGAGATCACATTTCCGAAAAAAACTGTTATTACAGTGAACTGACGGGAATGTACTGGGTATGGAAAAACTCCCATGCAAAGGTAGTTGGTACCTGCCATTACCGCCGGTATCTTCTGAATGAGCAGGGAAAATTGTTTACAGAGGCACAGATTCTTTCTCTGCTGCAGCAGTATGATGTGATCACAACGAAAGAACTGCAGCTGAATTTTTCTTATTATGAGGGATTTGCTTCTCACCACAAGATTTTATATCTGGACGAAACAGCCCGTGTGATACAGGAGATTTATCCGGATTATGCGGCGGATTTTCAGCAGCTGGTGCAGCAAAAGCACACCTATTTCGGAAATATGCTGATTGCAAAAAAAGAAGTTTATGATGTTTATATGGAATGGCTGTTTTCTATTTTATTTGAAGTGGAGCGGCGCGTGAAAGTGGAAGAAGAGGATTCTTATCACCGGAGAATTTTCGGATTCATTTCGGAGTTTTTACAGTATGTCTGGATCAGGCACAACAGGCTGCGGGTGTATGCGTGTATGGTAGGCATGCTGGGAGAAAAAGCAGAGATTGCAGAAGTCCGGTGCCGGCTGGCGGAATATTTTGACCGGGCAGATGTGGATGGAGCAAAGGCATATTTGCAGGCAAAAAAAGAACGGCCGGATCTTCTGATGGAAGCATCGGATATCACCGGAGAACTTCATCTGTGTATGGAAGTGATTGCCATAGCAGGCTTAGAGCAGCAGGCATACGGTAAAATCTTCTGACCCGTGTGCGTGGATTCCGGAATCTGATGCAGTACTGCAATAACCTGAACCGGTATGACTGCAGAAAACAGGAGATCCGGATGCCGGTACTGCAGAGTC